>Ga0210406_10001202_pt1 | contig 32761 bp, 26 predicted proteins | sample IncBWC30MmetaG_FD_155454 | JGI IMG/M metagenome (GOLD analysis project Ga0210406, IMG submission 155454) | Forest soil microbial communities from Barre Woods Harvard Forest LTER site, Petersham, Massachusetts, United States - Inc-BW-C-30-M | ecosystem: Environmental > Terrestrial > Soil >... | reverse complement strand
CCCGCTACTTCCAAAGTTTAAATACTAACTCGTGTGAACTCATCGTCATCGACCGCGCCGGGGGCACATTTTCGCTCAGCACACCGTCCTTTGTTCCGATCCTGTGTCTGCTCATATTTTTGGTCGCCGCTTTCGTATCACTGTCGGACGCTCTCCCACGCGAAAAGCGCAAAAATTTTGCTCATGGCTAATCGTGGCATGCGCGTCGCTATGGAGATTGGAGTGAGTTGTGACCCGTCTCCCGCCTTTACCGGTATTTATGGCACGCCGATTACGAGGTTTGGAACCGAATGTATGAACAGAGGCACGGGGGGCACCATTAGTCCACTGCACGGTAGCGAAAGGGTGCCCGGGGCGTTGGATGACTTTGTCTGTGAATTTGGCTTTGGGAGGAGGCGACCGCGTGATTCGGGCGCAACGAATTTGCTGAGCGGCAGTTTAATGAAAGCGAGATGTAGGCTTGTTAGCTGGGAATAGGACCAAAGTCCCATTTGCTGCGACATAACGTCTGTAGTAATGACTGCTACTGTTCTTTTTAGACAACCTGAAAAGCCTAAAAAATAAGAGCGAAAACTATTGACGAGAAATCGCCAAAGTTGTAGCTCTAGTAAGCGTGGAAATTATAGCGTGTCCGCGTGGGAGAGTGACCGCGACCTTTAGTGGGAAAGGTTCTGGCTAGAAAATGACGCCAGCAACCACGGGCGGCAGCGTGTCTCGATCCCTCGGGTCGGTCGGGCAGGAAAAACGGGAAAAAATAATGGAAGGCAGAACAAACGAAATTCCAAAATTGAATCGTGAACCGCGTATGAATCGCGTTACATCGGGCACGGGCAAGGGCAATGGAGAAAAGGCCACTGAGGTTACTCGTTTTCTTCATCAACTCGTCACCGAAGTGGCACGCGTTCATCGAGGCGATTCCGAATCAGCGCCTCCTTCGACCCCCTGCTCGCGCGCGGAACTCGCCGCCGCCTTGCCTAAATGGAAAAGATTTATCGATCTGGCGATGGTTACGCTCCTATTCCCGGTCTGGCTGCCGGTAATGACGTTGGTCGCACTGTGGGTCGCAGTGACTTCGCCCGGGCCTGTTTTTTACCAGCAGCCGCGGATCGGATTCAAGGGCCGCCGTTTTATGCTGATAAAATTTCGCACCATGAAGGTGAACGCTGAGACTCATATTCATGAGGCTTACCTCGAGCATTTGATCGTTAGCGATCGCCCGATGATCAAACTGGACTCAACTGGAGATCCACGTCTCATCCTTGGCGGGAAGTTTTTGAGAGCGACTGGTCTCGATGAGTTGCCACAAATCTTCAATGTGCTGAAAGGAGAAATGAGTCTGGTCGGACCGCGACCTTGCACGGTTGGTGAATTTGAACGTTATGCACCGGAACAGCGCGCGCGTGTAAACGCCCTCCCAGGCCTCACCGGACTGTGGCAGGTAAACGGCAAAAACCGGACAACGTTCCGCCAAATGATCGAGATGGATATCTTTTACTCGCGCAACATTTCCCTTTCATTGGACCTTAAGATCATCCTGCGAACTCTGCCTGCGATCCTCGGCCAGTTTTCCGACTCTGTGCAGCCATCGTCGCGTTCCAGCGCTCAACCAACCCCGCCGGTAAAGACTTAAGCGGCCGAAAATGTCATCACCCATTAATGTTGGGGTAATCGGGTGCGGTTACTGGGGCCCGAACCTCGTCCGTAATTTCAAGACGCTCACCAGTTGCCGCCTCAAGGCAATTTGTGACATGAATGAAAGTCGATTGCGCCATTTGCGAACGTTGTATTCTGACGTCGATGCGCATACCGATGCCGCCATCTTAATCAACGATCCTGAGGTCCATGCCCTCGCCATCGCCACACCGGTTGCCTATCATTACAAGCTTGCCAAAGCGAGCTTGCTCGCTGGCAAGCACACGATGGTGGAAAAGCCGCTCGCTGCATCTTCGGCGGAGTGCGAGGAGCTCATCGAAATCGCCGACGAAAAAGGTGTCGTGCTAATGAGCGGCCACACTTTCCTCTACTCCGCTTCCGTGCGGAAAATCTGCGACATCATTAACGCCGGCGATATTGGCGACATTCGCTACATCAACTCGCGCCGCCTCAATCTCGGATTATTTCAAAAGGACATCAACGTCGTTTGGGACCTGGCACCGCACGATATTTCCATCATCCTGCATATTCTTGGCGAATTGCCACTGACAGTGAACTGCCAGGGCAACGCGCACGTAACCGCGGGAGTTGAAGACGTCACAAATCTTTCGCTTTCCTTCCGCAACAAGAAATTCGCGACCATTCAAAGTAGTTGGCTGGAGCCGCGCAAGGTTCGGGAAATGACCATCGTCGGGACGCGGCGGATGATCGTTTACGATGATCTACAGCCATTGGAAAAAATCCGAGTTTACGATGTGCGAGTCGATCGTCCCCCGCATTACGATACCTTCGCCGAGTTTCATTACTCCTATCACTATGGGGACAGCTATATTCCCCACATTCAGCAAGAGGAACCGCTAAAGGTAGAGTGTCAGCATTTTATCGATTGCATCGAAAGCGGAATGGAGCCGACGACCAGCGGCCGCTCCGGTTTGGAACTGGTCACTATTTTGGAAGCGGCGAGTGCTTCGCTCAAAGCAAACGGCGCACCCGTGAATTTCCTTCGCAAACGCGATGATGGTGTCGTGCCGTCGCGGTCGAGGCAAAGTCGCGGCGCCGTTCAGGTCGGACCTCTGACCGTATGAGCGACGCCCAAGGGGGACACCAATTAGTCGCGCCAGATGTAAAGCTGGGGCGCGATGTGCGCATCTTTGGTTTCGTCAACCTCTATGGTTGTGAGATTGGCGACGAGACCAAGATTGGATCTTTTGTCGAGATCCAAAAGAATGCCAGAATCGGGGCGCGCTGCAAAATTTCGAGTCACACATTTATTTGTGAGGGCGTGACCCTGGAAGACAACGTCTTTATCGGGCACGGCGTCACTTTCATCAACGATCGTTATCCACGCGCAACCAACGGCAACGGCCAGTTGAAGGGCGAAGATGACTGGAGTTGCGAAGTAACCCTTATCAAACGCGGCGCCTCGATCGGATCCGGTGTAACTTTACTTGCCGGAATCATCGTCGGCGAAAACGCAATCGTCGGTGCGGGTAGTGTTGTAACCGGGGACGTGCCGGCCAATGCTACAGTTGCCGGGAACCCCGCGCGTGTGCTCAAGAATCGCTTTGCCTCTACCAATGAAAATCCCATTCCTAGATCTTAAAGCCCATCACGCTCCTTTGCGGGGCCATTTTAAAACTGCGATCGCCGAAGTAATCGATAGTGGCATTTTCGCCGGCGGCCCTGCGGTCGCGGATTTTGAGGAGGGATTCGCTGCATTTTGCAAATGCGACTATGCGGTTGGTTTGGGTAGCGGAACCGAAGCAGTTTGGCTGGCATTGCTGGCTTGTGGGGTCGGGCCGGGCGATGAAGTGATCACAGTCCCAAGCACCTTCATGGCAACGGCTGAGGCCATTACTTATTGTGGCGCGACGCCTGTTTTCGTCGATGTCGACGAACGCACCTACACAATGGATCCCGGGGCATTGGCCAATGTCCTAACGAGTCGTACGAAAGCTATCGTTCCGGTTCATCTTTTTGGCCAAACCGCAGACATGGATCCGATTCTAAAGTTTGCCCGCCAGCATGGCTTGTTCGTAGTCGAGGATGCCGCCCAAGCACACGGTGCCGAATACAAGAAGCAACGAGCTGGGTCGATGGGCGAGATTGGCTGCTTCAGTTTTTATCCTGGGAAAAACCTTGGCGCGCTCGGTGAAGCAGGTGCCATCGTTACTAATAACCTTGAACTGGCCGACAAGATTCGCGTGCTGCGCGACCACGGCCAGACGCGGAAATACCATCATGCCGTGGTCGGCTGGAATTGCCGAATGGATGCAATTCAGGGCGCATGTCTTGCAATCAAGTTGCGATACCTTGACCGGGGGAACGAGCTACGTCGGACGCACGCGGCCCGATACAACAGCGCTTTTAAAGAGGTAGAAGAAATCATTCCTCCGCTTGAGGCGGCACACGCTCGGCACGTCTACCATGTCTATGCTGTTCGCGTGCGGGATCGCAATGAAGTGATGCGGCAGCTGGAAGGGAAGGGGATTGGATGCGGCGTGCATTATCCGGTTCCGGTTCATCTTCAACAGGCTTATGTGAGCCTGGGTCATCAGCGGGGCGCGTTCCCAGTTTCGGAGCAGATTGCGAACGAGTTCCTCTCCTTGCCGATGTTTCCGGAGCTTACTGAAGCACAAATCGAATTTGTCATCGAAACCGTTACAGAAACTGTTAGTACGGGAGCAATAGCCTGAAAGCGGTCAGGCAAATAGCAGGACAGGCAAGAGCCGCGGCGGCGGTTCCGGTCGCGCCATTGCTCCGATCCGTGCCCCGGCTAGACGAGGAGGAGAACGCGCAGTGCGGCGGGCGATCACTGAATGCGATTCTGATGAACCCTTTGGTGGATAGAGAATGGGACGACGCCATCAGCGCGCATCCCGAGGCGACGATCTTTCATTCAACGGCCTGGGCTCGCGTATTGGTTGACACCTACGGTCATTGTCCGTGCTATATCCAAATGTCGTTGAATGGTAGCCTGCTCGCGCTAGTTCCAATGATGGAAGTCCAGAGCGTGCTGACGCGATCGCGGGGCATTTGCCTGCCATTTAGCGACTATTGTGTTCCGCTTACTTTTAGTACCTTTGGGCACGAGCTGGTAGTGCAAAAGGTACAGCAGATCGCGCGTGAGAGACGCTGGAGCTACTTCGAGCTACGAAGCCATTCAATCGTTCCTGATAACGTGCCCGCATTTGAGTCTTACTATGGGCACACACTTGATTTAAGGATCGGTAGCGAGGTGCTCTTTTCGAATTTCTCAAGTTCGGTTCAGCGAGCGGTACGCAAAGCGCAGCGCAGTGGACTAACGGCGAGCATTCAATCCAGCCCAGACGCGATGGCTCAGTTTTACGAGCTGCACGTCCGGACCCGCCGCCGCCATGGAGTGCCACCGCAGCCGCGATCATTTTTTATAAACATTCAACGGCATCTAATTAGCTCCGGTTTTGGGTTTATTGTTCTCGTAGAATGTCAAAAAGCCCCCATCGCGGCCGCCATGTTTTTTAAGCTGGGGCGCCATGCGGTTTATAAATTTGGCGCTTCTGACGAAAGGTTGCAGGAACTGCGCGCCAATAACTTCGCCATGTTTGAAGCGATAAGGTATTTGGCCGAGGGAGGCGCTGAGACTTTGCACTTCGGCAGGACCGAAAGAGAAAATCAAGGCCTGCGGCGTTTTAAACTTTCGTGGGGCACGACTGAAGAAGAAATGAGCTACGCTCGTTTTGAAATGGCGAGCGGGTCTTGGAAGCGTTGGCACGACAGTCGCTCCGCACTTCACAAACCAATTTTTCGCGCATTACCGGCCTCGCTTAATAGGCTGGCTGGTGCTATGATATATCCGCATCTCGACTGATGCACTTCCTCCCTTAGTATATGACTGAACATCGAACCGAGCCTGAATCTTCCGGTCTTAATTTACGCAGTATCCTGATCGCGATCTTCAAATGGAAGCGAACAATCGTGGGTTTGACCCTCGTAGGGCTCATTACAGCAGCATGCGTTTATTTTTTCTACCCGAAAGTCTATGAATCGGACGCGCGGCTGCTCGTTCGTTACGTGCTTGAAAGAAGCGGCTATGATCCTGTGGATTCCGTGACAGGAACCGCAGCCAAAGGTGGAAGTGGAAGCGGCTTAACGATCGACGCTGTCATCGCAGCGGAGGTTTCCATTATAACGAGTTGGGATCTGTCGGTCCAGGTAGCAGAGGCTTTGGGGCCGAACCGGGTGCTTCCTGACGCCAAAGCGCCGACGGTTGTCGGAGCTGCTGCCGCAATTAATTCCGGCGTTGGTACTACCACAGCCAAGGGAAGCAACATCATCGGCGTCTCTTACCAAAATGGGAGGCCGGAAGTCGCTACCGCAGTTCTGAATGAATTGGTCAGTCGTTACTTCACCAAGCATCTGGAAGTGCACAGATCGGCCGGTGCGTTCGACTTTGTCAGTCAACAATCCGACCAGATCCGCGCGCGGCTTAACCAGACGGAAGATGCACTCAAGGTGCTAAAGGCCAAGGCGGGAGTGATGTCGCTCGAGGATAGTATGACTAGTCTTGGCACGCAGTCCTCGCACCTGGAGGAGCAATTAAGAGCCGCGGAAAACGATCTGGCTGAGGAGCAGGCCAAAGTAAAACAGATTGAGCGAGGTGGATTACCAGTAGACTTGACCGAGACGAATTCCACCAAGGATAACACTCCCGCACCGCCGACGCAGGCATCGACGAAGGACACTGGGGATTATCAAGCGCTGGTGACTAATCTGACGAAGCTGCGCGAGACCGAACTGGAGATGTCTGCCAAGTATACTCCTGAAAATGTACTGGTGAAGATGAACCAGGCACATATTAACGACTTGGAGAATCAAAAACGGAACCTGGAAAAGAAATTTCCGGAGCTCGCAACCCTACGAACCGCATCAGGGCAGTTGGATATACGGGTTGAGCGTGCGCGTCTCGCCGGAATGAAGTCAAAACTAGACGATCTGCGTCGTCAGAAGATCGAGTTACAGGATCGCGTAAAACAGTTGGCCGACATTGGGCCGCAAATTACCAGTCTTGAGCGCAACAAGGATCTGGAGGAACAAAACTACAAGTATTATTCGGGGACATTACAGAGGGCGCGTGTCGACGAAGCCCTTGACCCTTCCAAGATGCCGAACATCAGCGCGATCCAAAGACCTTCTCCGCCGGGAATGGTGACAAAGACTCGAAACAAGATCGCGCTCGGATTGGCCGGCGGTGGACTCGCTTTGGGAATCTGCCTCGCTTTGCTCTTTGAGTTGGTCTTCAATAACACCTACAAACGCCGATCGGAAGTCGAGCTGCAATTGCGTTCGCCGGTCATGCTTTCGATTCCTTATCAAGGCATCAAAAAAGCCGTTAACGGTCGCCGACGCTTGCCTTGGAAAAATGGTCAGCGGGCTGGGAAGGAAACCCCCGATCAGAGCAATGCCAGCCTTGCTCCCTGGGAGGTTGACCATTTCATTCGTCCGTATTCCGAAGCCATTCGAGACCGCCTCGGTTTATATTTCGAGCTGCATGGAGTTACCCATAAACCAAAGTTGATAGGTGTTACTGGCTTTGGCGAAGGCGCGGGAACTTCGACTCTCGCTGCCGGCGTAGCTGCCGCCCTCTCGGAAATCGGTGATGGTAAAGTTCTCCTCGTCGATGTAAATGCTGCCAACGGTGATGTTCATCCATTCTTTGCCGGCCGGCCTGCTGCCGCCCTTACTACGGCTATTAAACCGCAGGCGGCGATCACTTCCGCTGCCGATAATCTGTACCTGGCAACAATTACGCGATCGGGTAACAAATCCACCCATCTTGGACTCAAGAAATTTTTCGCTTTGATTCCAAATCTAAAAGCCAGCGACTTCGACTACATCATCTTCGATATGCCCCCAATTAACCAAACCAGCCCAGCTGTCGGCTTGGCCGCGCTGATGGACAAAGTTCTGCTGGTGGTAGAGGCGGAGAAGACGCATCGCGATGTGGTAAAACGCGGTTATCGTGAGCTCGTCGGAGCGCGGGCGGACATGGCGCTAGTCTTAAATAAGACGCGCAGTTACGGTCCGAACTGGCTTGAAGCCGGAAGTTAGGCTATTTCTCAAACCGAAGCTCCAGTCACTTCCTTGCTCATCTCAGAAGGAAGCGTGCCTGTCGCAATTTAGTTTGGTGGTTCGCCGTCATGTTACGAAATAGAATCTACTACCAGCTTAAGCCATTCATTCCCCGCGCCCTGCGCGCGGCCGTTCGCCGCAGAATCGCTTTGCGACTCGAGGCGAGAGTGCAGGACGTCTGGCCAATCATGCCCGGCTCGGAGCAGACTCCCCCTGGGTGGCTGGGTTGGCCTGATGACAAAAAGTTTGCCTTGGTATTGACCCATGATGTCGAGGGCCCAGTAGGGCTGCGGCGCTGTCATCGCCTCGCTAAGCTTGAATCTGAACTCGGCTTTCGATCATGCTTTAACTTCATTCCCGCTGGGCAATACGCCGTTCCGCCCGAGCTGCGCGAGGAACTTACTTCCGATGGCTTCGAAATTGGCGTGCACGATCTTCATCACGACGGCCGCCTTTATCGCACCTGGCGCGGTTTTGTGGGAAAAGCCAGGCAGATTAATGAATATCTTGCCGATTGGAATGCTGAGGGCTTTAGATCCGGCTTTATGCTGCACAAACTCGATTGGTTGCATCAGTTGGCTATTCGCTACGATATGTCCACCTTCGACACCGATCCGTTCGAGCCTCAGCCGGAGGGACGACATACCATTTTCCCATTTTTTATCGCTCGCCCCCAGACCGATCACCAGACTAATGGCAATGGGGACGGCTATTTGGAGTTGCCATATACCTTGCCTCAGGACTCGACTCTTTTCCTGCTCCTGCGTCACGAAACTTCCGAGGTCTGGATTCGTAAACTAGATTGGATCGCCAAGCATGGCGGAATGGCTTTGTTAGATACCCATCCTGATTACATGGCATTTCAGGGTCCGATCGATTCCTCGGTTGAATATCCGGTTGAGCGTTATCGCGAATTCTTGCGCTATGTTCGCGAGAAGTATTCGGAGACATGTTGGCACGCCTTACCCCGTGAAGTCACCTCTTACGTGCTCGACATGTGGAACACCCAACTCACGAGCGAACCGGCAGCAGCTATTGACTTAAATGGCTGCCAACCGCAAGCGTCAGCGACCTTAACCGCCATACAAGAAAGACCGGGCGCGCAGGGTGTTGTGGTGAAGAAGGGCCGTCGATTTCATGGCAAAAGAGTAGGCGTTCTTTTATTTTCAAATTATCCGGCGGACCCGCGTCCACGGCGGGCGGCCGAGGCGCTGACGCGGGAAGGGGCGACCGTTGATTTGTTATGCATGCAACAAAACGAAAGAGAGCCGCGTCACGAAAACGTTAATGGAGTGAACGTTTCGCGTCTTCCATTTAGGCGATACCGTGGCGGGAAGCTCACCTATGTCGGCCAATATTCGGCTTTCATCCTGATTTCTTTTGTTTACCTGACCATACGCTCGCTACGTAAGCGTTACGACTTCATCCATGTCCATAACATGCCAGATATCCTGGTTTTCGCCGCCGCCGCAGCCAAGGCGCGCGGCTCGAAACTCATTCTTGATCTCCATGATCCCATGCCTGAATTAATGCAAACGATCTTTAAGCTGCCGCCCGAGAGTCTGAGCGTTCGTGCCTTGAAGATGATGGAGAAGAAGAGCATTGCATTTTCTGATCTGGTGTTGACGGTTAATATTGCCTGCCAGAATCTTTACTCGGCCCGAAGTTGTCGCCGCGATAAAATCCAGGTTGTCCTTAACTCGCCTGACGATCACATATTTCGTTTTCGTCCGGCTAACCTGAACGGATCGGATAGTGGGACGATAGAAAGACCTTACACCATTCTCTATCACGGGTCCCTTGTAGCCCGAAACGGGCTTGATCTCGCGGTGGAAGCGCTTGCGAGCGTGCGTAGATCAATCCCAAATGTTAAACTTGTCGTTTGCGGGGAGAGGACGCCGTTCTTGGACAGAGTGATGGAGATGGCTCGCGAACGGCAGCTCGAAAACAACATCGACTACCTTGGCGTTCAAAACTTGAACGGAATCGTAGAAGCAATTACTGCCTGCGACCTCGGCATTATACCTAACCAAAAGAATATCTTCACTGAGATTAACACGCCAACACGCATCTTTGAGTATCTTGCCTTGGGCAAGCCGGTCATCGCTCCCAGGACCAAAGCTATTCAGGACTATTTTGGCGATCGTGACTTGGTCTTCTTTGAGCTTGGCAATGCCGTAGATCTCGCGCGTCAGATTGAGTACGCCTTCTCACATCCTAAGGAAGTCACGGAGACAACGCAGCGCGGTCAGCGGGTATATCTCGAGCATACCTGGATGCGTGAAAAGTCACAGTTTTTGGATGCCGTAGGTGAGCTTCTGTGAGCCGGGCCCGGTAATAGATTGGAATAGAATCGGTTTTGCTCCCGTCTCGGAAGAAGCCCCAAGCCGGTCTCGACACGGTTCAGGTGAGGGGGTCGACCCCCTAGGTATTAAGCGAAGCGCGCCGTTATTACCCTACGAACATGATCGGCGTTGCGACGACTCCTGAGCATCGGGCTGCCACCAGCGAATTCTTCGAATTGTTCAAGACCGCATGGGAGTTCTACCGCAGTGGTGAAGAATACGACGCGGTTATCTGCTGTGGAATTCTCCCGGCCGAGATTCGGGCGGATCTTGTTCTGGTGTATGGATCGAACGAGCTTCCATTCGATCAGCAACATCAATTACGGATACTGCAGCAGGATCATTCAGAGGAGATATCCTCTTATCGTGGATGGCAGTTACCAGTTTATGCCGGCCTTGCCTCAGTCATCGCGAACGGAAAGCGACATGATCTGGTCGCCGAAAAAACGAAGTATTCCCTTGCTGCGGAAATCAGAATTGGTCGGCAATCGTTCATCCGAATTGGCTATGACCTTTTTGCTGAAGTGCACCATCTACTTTCCAAAGGCCAACCGTTTCGGTTTGCCCACGTCCCCTCTATCGAAATTCACACTACTATTCTTCGCGACATCCTTGTTGAGCATCAAATACCATTCGAAGAAGTGCCTCCCGTCCCAGCAGGATATAACTTCATCGTCTGTTTAACCCACGATGTGGATCATTTTGCCATCGCCAATCATAAGTGCGATCACACCATCTTCGGCTTCCTTTATCGGGCGAGTATCGGATCGATATTCGAGCTTTTCCAGCGGAGAAAGTCGCTACGACAGCTTGCTCGCAATTTGTTGGCGATTTTGTCTCTTCCTCTGGTCTATCTCCGGATACTGCCCGATTTTTGGAACATGCTTGAGCGCTATTTGGAGCTGGATCTCGCTTCTACCTTCTTCATTATCCCCAAGAAGGGCGATGCAGGAATCACATCAATCGGCGCGCGATTGCCGCGCCGCGCCGCTCGCTACGACCTTTCGCAACTCCAAACAAGTGTTGGCGAAATTGTGGCACGGCACGGCGAAATTGGCGTTCACGGGATCGACGCTTGGCGTGACAGCGCTGAGGCGAGAAAGGAACGGGAGCAAATCCAAGCGCTTACTCACACTTCGGAGGTTGGAGTGCGAATGCATTGGCTCTTCTTCGACTCCGAATCAGCGGGCAAACTTGACGATGCGGGCTTCTCTTACGATAGCACCGTGGGCTACAACGAAACTGTTGGCTATCGTGCCGGCACCACGCAGGCGTTCAGGCCATTTGGAACAAAGCGCTTGCTCGAACTGCCTTTGCACATAATGGATACAGCTCTCTTCTATCCGGCCTATCTGCATTTGTCTCCCGAACAAGCCATGATGCGAATAGACGCTATGGTGAACGACATGACACGGTTCGGAGGCGTTCTCATGGTTAACTGGCATGATCGAAGTATTGCTCCAGAACGGTTGTGGGACGATTTTTACATCGACTTAGTCGAGAAGCTCAAATCGGCCGGCGCATGGTTCTGTACCGCTGCCGAAGCGGCGCAGTGGTTTCGGCGTCGGCGCGAAGTGACGTTTGGAAGTGGTGGGAACGAGGCGGCGCTAACTTCGACCAGGAGCGAAGCTGGCCTTCCGGGAATACGAATGCGTTCCTACCAAACCGACCGGCGCTCCAAGTCCAGGACGCAGAATGATTGCATCGCTAATTCGTCTTTTTCCGAAGTGCTTCTCGAGGATGCCAAGGAAAGTGCGCCGGCCATCTGATTGTGTGTCAAGTTAACGAAAAGAAGCTCAATCCTGGTTAGGTATGGAATCGAGACCTTTAATCTTAGCGCAGATCGGGTGTGGATATTGGGGTCCCAACCTCCTGCGAAACTTTTCAGCTCTACCGACTTGTTCGGTAAAATACGTTGTCGATTCCAGTCCGGAGCGTCGCGCCTTTGTTGAAAAGAACTTCCCTCGCACTTGTGCAGTTGATTCCACCGATGCCGTCTTTAACGACCCGGAAGTTGATGGAATTATTGTCGCAACTCCAGCTGGCTCGCATTTCACGTTGGCCAACAATGCGCTTTCCGCTGGCAAACATGTTTTCGTCGAGAAGCCGCTTGCAACCAAGGTATCTGAAGTTGACGGACTTGCGAAGCACGCACAAGCCAGGCGGCTGGTTGTCATGGCTGGGCATACCTTCGTTTACAACTCGGCCGTACGCTATGTGAAGCAGTTGCTTAACGCAGGAGAACTAGGAGAGGTCCGTTACATCTATAGTCAACGCCTCAATCTCGGCCGTATCCGCGATGACATCGATGCTCTGTGGAACTTCGCCCCACATGACGTCAGCATTATTCAATACTGGCTCGATGATGTTGAACCTGTTGCGGTGCGACGGCAGGGAATGGCCTACATGCAGGAAGGGATTGATGACGTTGTCTTTTTGAACTTGGAGTATCCGGGCAAGATCATCGCGAATATTCACGTAAGCTGGCTCGACCCACAAAAAGTGCGGAAGATGATCATTGTTGGCTCGCGTAAGATGGTTGTCTATGACGATGTGGCGGACAATAAAATCGCGATCTACGACAAGGGGATTGATCGTATGGCGGTTTTGGGTGAGAACATGGACTTCGATAATCTGCAGCGTCCTCAGTTCAATTATCGGAGCGGCGATATTGTCCTACCTGAAATTAAGTTCACCGAGCCGTTGCGCGTTGAAGCCGAACATTTCGTTGAATGCATCCGGACCGCGCAAGTACCCCTTACCGGGCTTCATCACGCCCGCAATGTCGTTTCCGTGTTGGAACGCGCGCGTCCGGTCAACCTGAACGGAGAGTTCGTCGCCGCCCGATGACTGATGTCACCTTGCGGTCGGTCGGGATTCGGAACGTTCAATTTGGCAGAAACGTCACTGTTGTAGAACCCGTTAATATTTACGACTGCACCATCGGCGATAGCACCTTTGTCGGACCGTTCGTCGAGATTCAGCGTGGTGTGTTCATAGGTAAACGTTGCAAAATTCAGTCGCACGCCTTCGTCTGCGAACTCGTTAGCATCGGTGATGATTGTTTTATTTCGCATGGTGCAAAGTTTATCAATGACCCGTTTGCAATCGGAGGTCCGGCGTGTGGGAACCATGAATTGTGGCGTCGTACCCGGATTGGAAACAATGTCAGTATTGGCACGAACGCGACTGTTATGCCGGTAACGATTTGCGATCGCGTTGTGATAGGGGCGGGTTCCGTCGTAACTAAGTCAATTAACGAGCCCGGTATCTACGCGGGAAATCCGGCCCGCTTCCTCCGACCGATAAGGCAACATTCATGAAAGTGCCGTTCGTTGATCTGCACGCACAATACTTAGGTATTAAGGCTGAAATTGACTCCGCTATTGCGGAGGTCATCGCACAATCTGCTTTCATTCGAGGCAAGCATGTCGATACATTCGAACAGGCCTGGGTTCAGACCCTTAAAGTAAAGCATTGTATATCTTGTGCCAATGGCACGGATGCGCTTTACGTCGCGATGCGCGGGCTAGGCTTAAAAGCCGGTGACGAAGTTATTACGACGGCGCACTCGTGGATCGCGACTTCGGAGACGATCACGCAAGCGGGAGGCCGGGTTGTCTTTTGCGACACACAAGCAGATACCTTTAATATCGATCCACGCTTAATCGAAGCCAAGATCACAAAAGCGACTGTCGGAATTATTCCAGTCCATCTTTGCGGCCAACCAGCTGATATGGATGAGATCATGGCGATCGCAAAGAAGCACAATCTCTGGGTCATCGAGGACTGTGCGCAGGCGCATCTAGCGACCTATAAAGGAAAGTTCGTCGGAACTTTTGGTGACGCAGGTACCTTCTCATTTTATCCGGGCAAAAATCTGGGAGCTTATGGTGACGCCGGCTGCATCGTGACGAATGACGATACCCTGGCCGATTGGACCGCAACCTTCGCTCGTCATGGCGGCAAAGGGGAACATGTCATGGAAGGCATCAATAGTCGCATGGATGGCCTGCAAGCGGCGATATTAAATGTCAAGCTGCCCCATCTACCGACATGGACGACTGCCCGCCGCAGGGTGGCTGCACGTTACAATGAGTTGCTAAGTGGCATCAATAACCTCACTACGCCCAACGTAGCAGCTGACAGGAGTCATGTTTATCATCTTTACATTGTTGCTTCGGATAAACGCGACTTGTTGAGAAAGGCCTTGGCAGATTCTGAAATAACCACGTCCCTGAACTATCCGAAAGCTCTGCCATTTTATCCGGCCTACGCTTACCTCGACCACAAGGCGGCGGATTTCCCCGTCGCCTATCACAATCAATCTCGAATCCTTTCTCTGCCAATCTTTCCGGAAATGACTGATGAAATGATCGAGTACGTCGCTGACAACACCAAGCGGGCTATTGTCAGCGGATGTCTTGTTAGATCGCAGGCGGGAGAAACTCGCTAAAGTTTAGACTGATTCTGGAGGGATTAGAAATTGTCACAGGTGAGCCAAACAGTAATCATCGTCGGCCTTGGCGAAGTAGGGAAACCGTTATTGGAGATCATTAAGAAGCGGCATGAAGTTTTCGGCGTCGATATTGATTTGGTCGCGCCTCTTAAGCGATGCGACGTAATGCACGTTTGTTTTCCTTTTCGCGACGGAAAGTTCGTGAGTCAAGTAGTAGGATATATTGGGCGATATCAGCCCGATCTTACGATTATCAACAGTACGGTAGCGCCGGGGACAAGTCGCTGCATTGCCGGCGAATCAGGCGCGTCCGTGGTAAATAGCCCCGTCCGCGGTAAACACGCCCATATGCAGGAGGAGATGCTTCATTATACGAAATTCATCGGCGCGCTCGATTCGGAATCGGGGCTCCGTGCTGCGCAACACTTCGAAAGCGTCGGGATAAAGACGAAAACGCTAAATTCTCCGGAAGCGACCGAAATCGCGAAGCTGACTGAGACCACATATTTTGGAGTCCTGATTGCGTGGGCTCAGGAAGTAGAACGATATTGTCGGGAAGTAGGAGCTTCTTACGATGAAGTCGTATCTTTTTACGATGAGATAAAATTTTTCCCACCAGTCAAATATTTTCCCGGGGTAATTGGGGGTCATTGCGTCGTGCCGAATATTGACATTCTCTTGCAGAAATTTCCATCCGGGCTTTTAGAGGCTGTGATACAATCGAATAAACTTAAAGACAAAGGGCTTGGCCAGAATGAATGGCGATCATGGAAACCAGAGGGTAGCGCCAAGTCTTGAAGTATGGCATGTCGTAAGCGACGAGGTTCATGTATCGATGCTTTTGCTTAGCAGCGGGCTGTAGTTTTCGGTGGCGGAACGTTGTTTCACTTTATGCTTAATTCTGAGACAACGCGACTTTTGATCGGGCAAAGCCTTGATCAAGTCGAACAATGGGTCGAGAGGCACAACTATTGCGGCTATGAACCTTTCGACGGTCTCTCATCCTGGTTTCGGCCTCTGGCGTTCGGGAGTTTGCTTGGTGAGCGACTCCTGTTGCAGTCCATTCGGCAGTGTCCGTTAAACCTGAGACCATTGATGGGTGTGACTCCAAAGGACTCAACCAAAGGGCGAGGGTACATGGCTTCCGGCTACGTGATTCGGTACCGAAGTACCGGCAATCCGCAATACCTTCAAAAAGCTGAATTGTGCCTGGGCTGGTTGGACAATCATAAGGCCTCGAAGTTCGTGCACCATAGCTGGAGTAATGCCTTTGATTTCGCCAGCCGCGGCGGCTCCTATACCAAGGATGATCCGATTATTGTTTGGACCAGCCTTATTGGCTTTGCCTATCTGGACGCTTACGAACAGACAAGCAATTCCCGCTGGCTTGAGATCGCCGATAGTGTTTGCCGCTGGATTATGGATCTACCGCGCGAAAAAACAGATCACGGAGACTGTCTTAGCTATCTTGCCCATGCGCAAAGCTCAATTCACAATTCGAATATGCTTGGCGCCGCCATGCTGGCTCGAACGGCCAAATATACCGGCAATCGGGAATATATTGAGGTTGCGCGTTCGGCCATGGAATACAGCTGCAGTCGCCAGCGAGCGGATGGTTCCTGGTGGTACGCCGAGGTTCCCAAGTATCATTGGATCGACAATTTTCATACCGGCTACAACGTGGACAGCCTTCGCTCCTACATCGAATACACGGGAGATGAAACCTGGCGGTCGAATCTCATCAAGGGATTGGCCTTCTACAAGGCGCATTTCTTCGAAGAGAATGGGTGCCCGAAGTATTACCATGATCGGCGCTATCCCATTGATAGCCAGTGCGCCGCTCAGTCGATTGAAACGCTTGCCACATTTTCCCAGAACGATCCCGCCTGTGGTGAATTAGCCGTTCGTGCCGCCCGTTGGACGATAGAAAACATGCAAGGTAGCGACGGCCACTTCTTCTATCGCATTTATCCATTGATGAAAGCAAAGACTCCCATGCTTCACTGGGCGCAGGCCACCATGTACAAGGCATTAGCACTGCTTTTAGAGCTGTTTCGCGAAAAGGCCACTTTGCCTAGCGGGAAAGTCGCGTCGTTCGCCAAGGTCATATGAGTAGGTGCGCTCTGCAGTATCTGCTTATTACGCCGGCGAAAAACGAGCAGGCATTCATTGAGCTTACAATCCGCTCAGTTGTGAGTCAGACTGTACGTCCACTACGATGGCTTGTTGTGAGCGATGGTTCCACAGATCGTACCAATGAGATTGTCGCTCACTACGCGCGGCAGTACGATTGGATCGAGCTGCTTAAAATGCCACAGCGGGAGAGCCGCGATTTTGGGGGAAAAGCGGAGTGCGTGAACGCGGGATATGAAAACGCCAGAAATCTGGGTTGGGATATTATGGGTAGCCTGGATGCGGACATCTCATTTGGAGACGACTATTTTGAATTTCTTCTGCAGAAATTTGCCGATGATCCACAATTGGGGATAGCGGGGACGCCATTTAGTGAAGCGGGCAAGACTTACGATTATCGGTTCAGCAGCACGGATCATGTCTCGGGGGCGTGCCAGTTGTTTCGACGCGAATGTTTCGAAGCGATTGGAGGCTACGTGCCGTTAAAAGGCGGAGGAATCGACGTAATTGCGGTGCTAACGGCACGCCTAAAAGGTTGGCGAACACGCACATTTACCGAAAAGGTGTCTCATCATCACCGTTTGATGGGTTCTGCGCAACAGCGAACGAAAATCCTGACTGCGTTCGCTGTCGGACAAAAAGATTATCGCCTCGGCTTTCATCCGGTGTGGCAGCTCTTTCGATCTCTCTATCAAATGAGCAGAAGACCTTACGTTATAGGGGGAGCGGCGCTCTTTACCGGATATTGCTGGGCCATGCTGTATCGGTACCAAAGGTCGGTTGATCGCGAGCTGCTCGAGTTTCAGCGGCAAGATCAAATGCGGCGTTTACGAAAGTTTTTCGGTTTCGTAATGCCGACATCGTCGGCCCAAGATAAAACGTGTTAGCTTATTGAAGATGAGCGTGATGGTCGGTAATAATCGCGCAAAATGCGATCTACACACATCTCCGAAAGCACAGCCATGATGACGCGATTCGGAAATATACCTCCGCGACAGCGGGCTACGGCACAGGTTATCTGCTTGAGCATGATTACGAAGACCTCAGCTAGTCCATTTTCGATAAATACTCGTCGGTTGCTTGTTCCCGCAGTCAAGTTCATAAGTGTGCAAAATTCTGAACTGTCATCTGCGATGGTGCAGCGTTGGTCAAGTGGTCGGGCGAGCCTATCAATAGCACACGGAAAACGAGTTTGCGATTCAGCATAGGCGATGATCACTGAGAAAGAGATCGTCGTTTCTGGTGGTGTGGTTCGAATTGCAAAGTTGCGCCATGAGTGGTTCGACTTTCTTCAAGATCCGCTAAGAGCAATTCGCACCATGCAGCGAGCGAAACGTGCGGATTTGTTCACCTTTTTAGGGGACCTTAACGATGAGGGAACCGGATATCCCTTTTACAAGGAAACTGCCGCTGGGGCCGTTCTTCCGGTCACCACTTATCAGATATGGTGGAGTAGCCTTGATTCGAGCGTGCGAAACAAAATTCGAAAGGCCTACAAGAACGGCGTAAAAGTGTGTGACGCTGAGCTAGACGACAGCTTTGTTCGAGGAGTGGAAGTTATCTACAACGAATCACCGCTCAGGCAAGGTCGAAAGTTTTGTCACTACGGACAGAGTGCTGCAGCGATCAAAGAGGAACTGAGCTCTCTTTGGGGCCGATGCTATTTTATCGGAGCCTATTTGCGAGACGAGATGATCGGGTTCGCAAAACTGTTTCATGGGAATGATATTCTGCGAACTGTCCACATAATTTCGAAGTTGTCGCAGCGGGATAAGCCAGTGCAGGATGCCTTGATTGCACGCGCCGTTCAGATGTGCGAAGAAAAGAATATTCATCGCCTTCAATATGGATCGTGGAGTAGGGGAGGACTCGGGACCTTCAAGGAAAAGCGCGGCTTCGTAAAATTGGATTATTCTCGGTACTACGTCCCGCTCAGCTTTCGCGGGAAATGGGTGCTCCAGTTTCGCCTGCACCACGGTTTGAAAGGCCGATTGTCGGCAAAGTGGGTTGACTCCTTGATAGCGCTGAGGACTTCCTGGAACAATCTTCGCTATGGTGGATCTTTTTCGGCGTCCGACCATTTAGCGAATCGAACTTAAAGCAGAGCCTGTCGCACGACATAAAGTGGAGAGGTGGCTGAGCGGTCTAAGGCAGCATCCCGTAAGGGATGCTATGCGATAAATCGCATCGGAGGTTCGAATCCTTCCCCTCTCCGCCAGTATAAGTAGCTTGTGAAACAATTATCGCAGGAGACCTTTCCGCGGAGTGACGCCTTTGAACGCGGTCATTTGCCAACTTTTATCGGAATTGGTTCGATGCGATGCGGTTCGACCTGGCTTTACCAGGTATTGAAGTGCCATCCCGATGTACAGCTGGCCGAGTGCAAAGAGCTCGATTTCTTTTTCATGCGAAAGATGCTCCGGTATGACTTGCGCTGGTATGAAGCGCAATTTGAACCCGCAATCGGTGCCGCGCCCAAACCAGTCCGTGGCGAAATATCGCCTTTGTATGCGCGACTGAAACAGTGGCAGGTTAATCGAATTGCCAGCCTGCTGCCCGACGTTCGCATTATTCTTACATTGCGTCATCCGATCGAACGAGTGTGGTCGCAAGCGCTTTACGAATTTGGACATCGCAGCCACAGAGATGTTCGGAGGGTTGGGCCAGCTGAATTTCTACGCCAGGTGGAAAGGCCACGTAGTCAACTTTCTTCTGATTACTACCGAACAATAAAGATCTGGTCCAATGCATTTGGACGGGAAGCATTACATATCAACTTCTTTGAGGAGTTAAGGGATAACCCCGATAGTTATCTCAACGGCGTGCTCGAGCATATCGGCGCGTCAATTCCGTGGGCCCCCCCCGAAACACTCAGAAAGAAAAAAGTTTGGGCGACCAACAGCTTGGTCGCGCATGAACGCGACATTCCGGAGATAGTTCGGTGGTACATTGCTGGTAGATTGCTGGAACCAACCGAACGCCTCAACGAACTGCTAGAGGGGCGGGTGTCTGCCTGGGTAGAAGAAATGCGCAACATTCGTGGAAAGACACGACTTAGCTGGCAAATTTTTGGGGAGCTCAATCGCCTTCTACTTTCGATTCCGGAACGCTCGGCATACGAGGTGTTTCACGCGCTTCTTGACACCAGGTTATGGCTGCGCTGGCGACATTTTGAAAAGCTACATGGCGGTGAGAACCTTGCCGGAGACGATTTGCAACCACACGGTTCCTACTGATGAACAGATGTCGGGAATAGCAGGCTTTATCGGAAGGGACCAGTCGCTTCCGCGTGCACACATGATCCAACAAATGCTCGGATCAATGAATCACCAGCACGCTTGTGCTCCGATTACTCTGTCCTTCCCACAGTTCCGGTTGGAACTGGGATGGCTGTCCGCTGGTGACGATTGCGTCTGCGTTCGGGACGAGGCAAGCGACCTCCTTATTTTATTCAGAGGAGAACACTTTTCCGACGACGAGCGAGTGGAAAGCTCGGCGAATGGGAAAGAGAATGATAATTACACCGCCAGGAGTTTGCTCGCTTTGTACAAAAAACTCGGTGCAGATCTGTTCACCAAACTTAACGGGTATTTCAGCGGTGTGATTGTGGACGGTCGCGGGGATAACGTCGTTCTATTTAATGACAGGTACGGTCAGGGCCGTATCTATTACCACGACGGGCCGGAAGGCTTATATTTTTCGTCAGAGGCCAAAGCGCTCCTGAAGGTTTTGCCTTCTCTGAAGCAGTTCGACATCCGCAGCCTCGGCGAATTTCTCTCGTGCGATTGCGTTCTTCAGGACCGAACCCTTTTTCGCGGCGTTTCGATCTTGCCGGCTGGTTCGGCGTGGAACTTGGGAAGAAGTGGTAATTTCGAGAAATGTCGCTACTTCGATCCGAGCCAGTGGGAGAATCAGCCTCCACTTTCGCCCCATCGTTATCACGAATCAGTGCGAAACCTATTTCCAAAAATCGTCAAACGCTACTTGCAGAGTTCAGTTGATGTCGCGATGTCCCTGACAGGCGGCTTGGATGGCCGGTTAATCATGGCGTGGTCTCCATGCGAACCGGGCGATCTCCCATGCTACACGTTTGGAAGTTGCTTCGGCGAAACTGCCGATGTGAGGATCGCTCGAGAAGTTGCATCGGTATGCAAGCAGCCCTACACCGAATTGACCGTTGAGGGTGACTTCTTCTCCCGCTTTCCGGCATTGGCCGAGGAGAGTATTCGTCTCAGTGATGGAGCGATGGATGTAACCGGTGCAGCGGAACTCTATGTCAACCGGTTGGCGCGAAATATCAGGCCCGTTCGACTCACTGGAAATTATGGGTCAGAGATTCTGCGCGGTAATGTTGCCTTTCGCCCCCGGCGAATTTTTGAATCGCTTTTCGATGGAGATCTGATCCAGGCCGAGCGGCAAGCTGAAACGACCTATGCAGAGGAATTTCGGGGGAATCGCCGCTCTTTCATCGCGTTTAAGCAAGTCCCGTGGCATCACTTTGCCCGATCCGCAGTGGAAAAGTCCCAACTCACCGTACGCTCTCCGTATTTAGACAATGACTTAGTGGCCTTGAGCTTTCAGGCACCGAATGCCGATCAGACAAATTTCGATATTTGCCTGCAACTGGTTGCAGACGGAAATTCGGAATTGGCTGCCATCCCGACGGATCGGGGGGTGCGCGTTGGAGGGAGCAGGCTTCTGAACAGATGGCGGGAATCAAAGGAGCGAATTCTCGCAAGGGCTGAATATGCCTACGATTACGGTATGCCTAATTGGCTGGCGCGAGTGGATCGCTTCCTCTTTCCATTTCGATTAGAAAGGGTTTTTCTCGGCCGGCAGAAATTTTGCCATTTTCGTACGTGGTACCGTGGTCGCCTCGCGTCGTATGTAAGGGATATACTATTAGATCCGCGAACTCTGGGGCGTCCTTATCTATGTCGACGTGAAGTGGAACGCGCGGTAGCTCGGCATTTGCAAGGCCAAGCTAACTTCACGACAGAGATTCATAAGTTGTTGACGCTTGAATTAACACAACGGCTTTTGCTGGAGGGGGTGTGACTTCTCGGATGCCACATATTTCGGTTTGTATCTGCACTTACCGACGTCCTCAGCTACTACACCGTCTGCTGAGCGAACTGTCGAAGCAGAAAACAGCCGGCGCTTTCACTTATTCCGTCACAGTGGCGGATAATGATACATTGGAGTCAGCCAAGCCAATCGTGACGGCACTAGCTTCTTCAAACTCGCCAGAAATTATCTATTGCGTGGAGGACCGCCGGAACATTGCGTTAGCGCGAAATAAGGCGCTGCAGCATAGCCGCGGAGACTTTATTGCTTTCATCGATGACGATGAGTACCCCGGCGAGGATTGGCTTCTGCAGTTATTCAAAGTGTGCATGGAGCAAAATGTCGACGGCGTGCTTGGGCCGGTCGTACCCGCTTACAGTGAGGAGCCACCTGCATGGGTGAAGAAAGGCCGGTTTCACGATCGGCCGCGACACGAAACCGGTTTTTTGATCGATCCGAGTGAAGGACGGACTGGCAATCTCTTGTTCAAGCGCTGCCTGATCGACGGCGATGCCACCGTTTTTAAGCCTCAGTTTGGAAGTGGAGGAGAAGACCGCGATGTATTTCGAAGATGGATTGGCAGCGGACGAAAATTTGCGTGGTGCGATGAGGCCATCGCCTACGAATATGTGCCGGCGGTGCGTTGGAAGCGCTCGTTTCTCCTTCGGCGCGCCCTTCTTCGTGGAAGAATGTGTCTCGGCGATTCTGAGAACCGCGTCGTCAACCTACTTCGATCTTTCGTGGCTGTACCAGCTTACATTCTCGTGCTGCCATTTCTATGGCTTTTCGGGCACCATTTATTCATGCGATGCCTGATCAGCCTCTTTGATCATCTTGGCAGAATTATTGCGTGGTTGGGCTTTCAACCTGTGAAGGAAATTTACATCACAGACTAGTCTTGTTCGAATGAAGCTAGATACACTGAATACGGCCATTATCGGTCCCGAAGATCCTGTTCTCGTCACTGGCGCGGGTGGATTTATCGGCCCAAGTGTCGTGCGAAAATTACTCGAGTACGGTTTTCGAAATATTCGTTGTCTGGCCAGATCCGCACAAAGTTTCGCAAAACTCGAAGCTGTTGCATCCACCTATACCAACACTAGTCGGCTTGGGCTCATCAAAGGAGACCTTCTCTCCCCGGACGACTGTCTTCGCGCGACCGACGGTGTGATGGTGATTTATCATCTTGCTGCCGGGACGGAGAAGTCCTTTGCCGGCGCCTTCATGAATTCGGTCCTTACGACGCGGAATCTCGTGGAGATCTTTCTCAAACATGGTCAGCCGAAACGTTTCGTGAATGTAAGTTCTTTCGCGGTTTACTCGAATCTGAAACTGCAACGTGGTGCTCTTCTCGATGAGAACTGCCCGCTAGAAGATGCGCCACAGGAACGCTTCGACGCCTATGGCTACGCTAAGCTTAAGCAGGATGAACTGATCATCCAATACGGTAAGCAACGGAACCTGCCTTACGTGGTTGTTCGTCCCGGGGCGGTATTTGGCCCGGGTAAACCCACGATAACTGGACGCGTCGCCATCGATACCTTCGGTTTTCTGATCCACCTAGGGGGGTCGAATCGCCTACCCCTGACCTATGTGGACAATTGCGCCGAAGCAATCGTCCTTGCGGGATTAAAGCCCGGCGTTGAAGGCGAGATTTTCAATGTGGTGGACGATGACGCGCCGACGAGCAGGGAGTTCTTGCGCCATTACAAGAAGCAAACCGGTCTCTTCTCCCTTTCCGTGCCTTACCCTGTGACGGAGTTGCTTTGCGCCGGGTGGGAGAAATATTCTAGGGTGACGGGGAATCAGCTTCCGCCGGTTTTTAATCGGCGGCGCTGCGCGGCGGAATGGAAGGGTAATCGTTACTCTAATCGGAAGCTAAAGGAAAGGTTGGGGTGGCAACCCCGCGTCAGTATGAAGCACGCGATGTCGTCTTTCCTGGGACAATTTGCAGACAACAACTCGTGAGAGAGCTTCGCGTAGCGATCATTGGTTGCGGCAAAATCGCGGACCAACATGTGCATGCGATCCAGCGGATTCCAAATTGTAGGCTGGTGGCTGTTTGTGATCGGGAGCCGCTCATGGCTAAACAACTGGGTGAGCGTTTCGGTATCTCGGCATGTTTCGGCGAAGTGACTGAGATGGTGCGCTCCGTTTCGCCCGACGTCGTCCACATCACCACGCCTCCGCAAAATCACTGCACGCTCGCAAAAGAGTGCCTAAATGCCGGAAGCCATGTCTACCTGGAAAAGCCTTTTACGGTCACTGCTGAGGAAGCAAAGTCATTAATCCAGCTCGCTAATCGTGCCAATGTCAAGGTTACCGCCGGCCACAATCTTCAATTTACACTGGAAATGATGGAGATGCGCCGATTGATGAACGGAGGATTCTTGGGTGGCAGACCGGTCCACGTCGAAAGTTACTTTAGCTATGATCTGGGAGACAAAAGCTACGTTGGCGCCTTCCTTGGCAATCGTCAGCATTGGGTCCGACAGCTGCCCGGCCAATTGTTGCACAACATCATCAGTCACGGAATAGCCAGGCTCGCGGAGTTTCTCGATGACGAACTGACCCAAATTGTTGCCACAGCTGATCAAAGCGAATCCCTTCGAACTTCCGGAGGAGACGAAGTTCTGGATGAGCTGAGGGTTATGATCCGAGACAAAGGAGGCACGACGGCATTCTTTTGTTTTTCGACGCAGATCCGCGGCCTTAACGAGCTGCGCGTTTATGGCTCGGCTGGTTCGATCGTAGTGGACGTTACCAGCGGCAGCCTTATTCGAAATGAGAGACGCGGTTACAAAAGCTATCTCACTTACTTTGTTCCGCCATTGAAGAATGCCAGACAGCATCTTTGGAACGCGCAACTCAATTTGACGAACTTCGTTCGTAGACGGCTTTACCAGGACGCGGGTATGAAAGAGTTGATTGGGCGCTTCTATAATAGCATTCGTCTCAATACAGCTCCGCCAATACCCTATCGAGAGATTATCTTAACCGCCGTCATCATGGATAAAATTTTTGCTCAAATCTACCCAACTGGCCTTCGCTCTTCCCCGACAAGCGCAGCAGTTGCCACCGTTTCGACTCTTCCGTTGCAGCCCACGGTTCAGTGATGCACCGCTTACGATTGCCCGTTCGCCTTCGGGTCTCGAATCTCTAATTGAGCGTCACATCTTTAACGGTTGCCTACGAAAGTTCAATGGAGTATCGAAATTGTTCATACGGCGCTATCGGAGGTGTTGGTGCGCTGCTAGCGGCGTATGAAGGCGGAGGGATATCATCATGGACGCTAACTTAAGCACGGAAGGTGATTCGTTTTACCGGGAGTACACTTCTCCCGAGGCAATTGCAAAGTACACTCGCGCCACCGCTGGCGCGGGCATTAACTCGCTGCTCGAACGAGAATACAAGGAGGTTTATCTTGAGGCATTGCAGTTATTGCCCTCGGAGATGAGGCGGCAACCTCTGCGGATCCTGGAATTTGGATGTGGCGGCGGCATGAATTTGTTGCACCTCGTTTCCGTTTTGAGCCGCCATGGCTTCAACATCCAGAGCGCAGTCGGCACTGATTTTTCTCCGGTGCTGATTGAGGCCGCTAATAAAGAAGCGCAAGGCTTTCTTTCCCCACAGCAGCAAAGTCGTGTTCAGTTTTGGGTGGCAAAAAACGAAACATTGTTTCGAGACCTCTCCACCGCATCGCGGCAAGATTCTTTGCATTTAGAGAATTTCTTCCAATTCATCATCGGCGTTAATACTGTTCGCTACTGTCATCGCGCCGGAAAGCAACTCGACTGTGCGCGCGACATTTTCCGGTTGCTTGCACCCGGGGGAGTCTGCGTGGTGATTGACATGAACGATCGCTTTCCGGCTTTCCGCAGTACGTTGAGGAACAAACTTCATGGCCGGAAAGTACGAAAAGAAGAGTGCTACCTGCCATCGCTCGAGGAGTACACAGCACCGTTTCAACAGACCGGCTTCGAGGTTTGCCGCAGCGAACAGTTCTGCTGGATTCCTCATTCCGGCGGTCGATTTCTGACGGGGCTTCTTCGCTTGTTATCTCCGGGGCTGAATTTGATCGCGCACTCCAGGGCGATGAGGTCCTTAGTTGTCGCGAAGAAACCATCACCATCAACTCGCCCGCGGCGCGCTGCCGCTGAGAATCAAAATTGATGCAAGAAAAAGCGCTCCTTTTAAGCGACGACTATCCGTCGAAGAACGATCGCAGGGCCAAAAGGCTGCTGGAGTTCTTTGGTGTCTCTTACCAAACACAGAGTACAACAGATTTTCAATTGCGCGAGAGTAGCTCGGCCGGAATCACCACCAGCTACAGGTTAGTGTGTGCAGCACACAACTTCACCCGGGTTATCGAAAAGCTGCGGGATCCTTCATTCGGCTCGAACGGGTTTGCGCGTCGATTCCATTCTGTTTTCTTGTATTCCAATGGCGACGTTGTTGCGCTTGCGCAGATAGTTAGCCAACTCGCCGGAGCAAGGATATCAAGTCGCGCGGCACCAGGACATGACACCGAGTGGCACGTCTCAGACGAGCCTGATGGGATATGTGGTGCAATGCGCGGACTCCGGATACACCCTTCATCGGCAACGCTGGGCATCTACGATTTTCTCGATGCGAATGAGAGTTGCGCGACTCCGCTTATTGCTGCGGGAGACACGGCCGCATTCTTGAAGGTTACTTGGCGAGAAGTACCGTTTTTTGTTTCGTCAGCCCCACTGCTAGACGTAGACACCGAACTCGTAACTCCCAACTTCGATGTTCGTGATCACCTCTTCTGTGCTGTTCCCATTGTTTGCTACCTTAGATGGGCCTTTCGCCACAGCTCGTGGAACACGCCTGAACTAAGCGCCTGTCTGGTTCTCGATGATCCTTTGCTAAGGGCGAGGTACGGGTTTGTTCGTTACCGCGAGCTGCTGGCGCTAATGAAGCAGCTCCAATTTTCCACCAGCATTGCATTCATCCCGTGGAACTGGCGAAGAAGCAATCCGAAGGTAGTCCAACTCTTTAAGGATAACCCTCAGCATTTCTCTCTTTGCGTCCACGGCTCCGATCATACCTCGGGCGAGTTTGCTATTTCAGATCGAGTACAGCTTCGCGCGATAACATCGGAAGCAGTCAGGCGAATGTCTCTGCACCAACGCCGAACGGGGCTGGAGTATGATCCCGTCATGGTCTTCCCGCAAGGAATCTTTTCCAAGGAAGCAATTCTCGAATTGAAACACGCTGGCTTCGATGCGGTCGTGAACACAGAGGTTCGTAGCAATCCGCCTCCGGAGCAGAAGCTCAAGATCTCTGATGTTTGGGACATTGCGGTGATGGCCTATAGCGATTTTCCCATCTACACCCGGCGTTATCCGACTGATGGCATCGAGAACTTCGCCTTCGATCTTGTCCTTGGAAAACCCTGCCTTGTGGTGATTCACCACGATTTCTGCCGCGACGGATACGCGCGGCTAGTGGAATTCATCGGCCAAATGAATGCCCTTAAAGCTCACCTGTCCTGGCACAGACTCGGCGACGTGGTTCGGCGGGGCTATCGGCAAAAGCAAGTCTCACCCGATTCAGTCGAGATTGAGATGTATGGAAATAAACTACTGGTCGAGAATCGCTCCAAAGGAGCGACAAGTTATCTCGTTCGCCGGCGGGAACGCGAGCCCAAAAGCATCGAGACCCTTCATGCCGGACCGCTCGGGGTATCATGGGAGGTCGTTGAAGATTATATCGAATTCAAGCTGGAGTTGGGGCCGAGCGAAAGCACACTACTGACACTAGGTTTTAAGCCTGCTGGGGAGGTAGTGCATGGGCCTAAGAAGTTTGCTCATCGCGCAAAGACTAGACTGCGCCGTTATCTTTCAGAAGCACGCGACAACTATCTGACGCCCGCGAGGGCGCGAATGGTCGCCTTCTCTCGCTCTTGAAACCGCCTCAAGTCTGAAATGAGTTTCTCTGTCCGATTGCGGCTTCCAACAATTCAATGCTAACCAATCAGATAACTCTCCTCCCAGAGATAGTCGCCGATGTTGTGAATGGCTTCACGGAGTGGCTTACCAGACATGGACAAGCTCCCGCGACCATCAGACGCTTTTTACCGGAGCAACGGAACGGGCCGCGAAGAGGCCGTCGTTGTAACGAATCCCTGTTCGAGCTGTGCTTTCATCTTCTTTTATCTGATTCTGACCGAACTGCCTACTATGCAGCACGTGCGGGGACAATCCGATAGCGCATTTAGCTCTCACTGCTTCCAAAACGCGCTTCCCACCTGAGACAATGCTGTTTAACTCGCTGCATTATTTAGTTTTCCTTCCGGTCGTAGTAGCACTCTATTTTGCTATTCCTGACCGCTGGCGATGGCTGTTGCTATTGATCGCCAGCTACTACTTTTACATGTGCTGGAAGGCGGAGTACGCAATTTTGATGGTCATTTCGACCTCGGTCGCCTACGTCTCTGCGCTTCGGATCGATAAGACACAAGATGCGAAGCAGAAGAAGCTGATCCTTTCGATTTGTTTGGCGATTCTGCTCGGCATTCTTTTTGCCTTCAAGTATTTCAATTTTGTTAACGCGAGCGCCCGCGCCGCTTTGGCCTATTTTAGCATCCCTTTCAATCTGCCGTACTTCGACGTCCTTTTGCCGGTCGGGATTTCCTTCTACACGTTCCAGAAAATTAGCTATGTCGTCGACGTGTACCATGGGAAGGCGAAGCCGGAAAAGCACTTCGGTATCTTCGCCGTTTATTCGTGTTTTTTTCCACAGCTTGTTGCTGGGCCAATAGAACGCGTTCAGCACTTACTTCATCAATTCTATGAAAAACACGAATTCACATATGAGCGTGTTGTCTCCGGTCTCAGACTGATTATTTGGGGATTTTTCAAGAAGGTCGCTGTTGCGGATCGACTATCCATTATGGTTCAAGCCGTTTACAACGATCCAAGGAGCTATCCTGGTCCTCCCCTTGTCGTTGCAACCGTGTTCTTTGCTTTTCAAATCTATTGCGATTTTTCGGGCTACTCCGACATTGCAATTGGATCAGCCCGCCTGCTCGGCTTCGATTTAATGCTGAACTTTCGGCAGCCATATTTTTCCCTATCAATAGCCGAGTTTTGGCGGCGCTGGCACATCTCGCTTTCCACCTGGTTTCGCGACTACGTTTACATCCCTTTCGGGGGCAATCGTGTTGGGAGATCGCGATGGTATTACAATATTTTCGTGACATTTCTACTAAGCGGACTATGGCACGGGGCGAATTGGACGTTCGCCGCCTGGGGAGCCTTGCACGGTTGTTACATGCTAGCCGATTCGGCATTCGGAAAACATCGCGATCGGTTCCGCGAATTGCTGGGCGATGTCGGACGAACGATTTTCGATTTGGTCAATATCGGACTTACCTTTTGTCTTGTCACAATTGCTTGGATTCCATTTCGAGCGCGAAACTTCGGTGATGCATGGTATGTTTTTACGCACCTGCTAACTAGCGCGCAAAGCTGGCTTAACTTAAATGCGCTCTCCATCGCGTTTCGAGGAATGGGTCTCACACCAAACGAACTTGCGTACGCAATCGCGTTCATTGGCATCGTCATTATTTACGACGTGATCGATAGCAAAAAGGGATTCTGGCAGTCATTGCAACTGCGGCCTCGCTATATTCGATGGGCCGTGTATTACGCGATTGTCATTCTGACGTTATTTTTCAACACGTTTAATAAGGCGCAGAATTTCATTTACTTTCAATTTTAATCGCATGGCCTTACGACGGCTGGTCTTAAATGCTGCGTTGTTCGCAACGCCGTTTCTCGTTTGGATTGTCGCGGTCGTTGTCGTGGACCCATTCGATACTTCGACATCTCGCACGTTGTTCCGGAACCTGAAAAAAAGGAAAACGCTGCGTCGTTAAACGAGATGATGTTCAACATGCTTAAGGAGGTGCATAATCCCGGGGAAAACTTAATTATTGGTGATTCGCGAGTAGAAAACTTTTCCTTACCTCAAATCAAGGAGATCACAGGGCTCGAATACCACCGGCTCTCGTCGAACGCTCTGAAGCTCAACGAGGCTGTCGACTTGTTCTGGTTCGCAAATCATCGCAAGCGGATCGCGCGAGTCGTCTTCGGCATCAATTTCAACCAATATAACGAGTACGCATTTGCGGATCGAGTGCACAGCGTTGAAGCCGTGATTCGCAATCCGCTACTATACGTATTCGACCGAAGTGTGGCGCAGGCTTCTTACTACGTTAGCAAGGCGGCTGTTACGGGACACCCAGCCTTTAGTTCAATTCCACCCATGACTCGTGACGAATTTTGGGACTATATTGTCACAGTCCGTGCGACGGAGCAGTACGGCAGATATCGTCATCCGGACGAATTGTACCGTCAGATGCGAGATATGGTCACATTCGCAAAAGGTCAGGGTACCGAGGTGACTTTCGTCATTGTTCCGCATCACGCTGACTTTCAGCGGCGAGTGCAGGATTTCGGCCTCGCTGAGGAGGCAGCTCGATTCCGACGAGAACTGAATGACTTGGACGTACGAGTAGTTGATTACGACTATCCAAATGCAATTACTGCGGACAGATCAAAGTTTAGAGATCCGTTACATTGTAACGAGGCGGTGTCGAGTATGATCGTTAATGAGGTGTTTGGAGGGAAAACCACGCTAGGGCGATTAGGCCGTTCGTCCTCCGCAAATTTGGCATCGGGTCCTATCTCTCCCACGCATTAGTTCTAGTGTCGATGATCAGACCCATTGAGGTAACGTAATTACCCCTCACTCCAGCAAGGACGAGGAAGCTATTAAATGTACATTGCATCGGTAATCAGTCAAAGATTTGTGCGCCCCGATCCTTTAAGGTGAGCGACGGATCTACTGCATCCTTAGAATCTAACGTCGACAAATGAAATGGTTAGCAATCGCCGTTTGTGTGCCTGTTATTTGTTGGCTTTGGAGGCGAGACGTTCAGGTACGGCCAAAATTTTCGCCGGCCTTTTGGCTTTCATTGTTCTACGTGCTGACCGCGGGTGCGAGACCGCTTTCGTGGTGGTTCGGATTCGGTGGAGCTACCAACCTGGAGGGGAATTGGTTCGACCGGGTGGTGTACGGCGCAATCATTCTTGCAGCGATCTCCATTTTATCAGGGCGCGAAGTTTCCTGGGGTGATTTTTTTCGGGAAAACAAAGCAGTAATGGCCTTTTATCTATTTCTCCTCGTGACCCTTCTGTGGGCTCCGTTTCCATTCGTGGGTCTCAGACGTCTATTCAGAGACTTCGGCGCCATCTTTATCATTCTTGTCATTCTTACCGAAGTGGATCCGATCGAGGCAAGCAAGGCTATTTTTGCCCGCTGCGCCTATATCTGGTTCCCGCTTTCGGAGGTTGCCAATAAGTATTTTCCCGGTATTGGCCGCACATATGGCAAGGGAGGCGGCGTGGAGTATGGCGGTATATGCGGTCAAAAGAATACGTTGGGAGAGGTCATCTTAGTTGCTAGTTTTTTCCTGATCACTGAATTGGTTCAAGCCAACAGAGCCTTACCGGGACGACCCCTGCGTCGAGGTCGTTTTGCTAGGTATTTCACTGGGCATCATTTGACTATCCTGATAACGCTCGCGATGGGTTTGTTCCTGATCGTTCGTTCAAGCAGTCGAACATCAGAAATCTGTCTTGTGGTGGGCGGAATGATCCTGGTCAGTCATAAGCTACCCGTCTTGAAAAAAAGTCCGCGTCGCGTAATCATTCTTTGTCTCGTCGCGGTGCCGGTGTTCGCTGTGGGCGAAGTCGTATTTGGCCTTTCCGATCATTTGCTCGCCCTTATCGGACGCAACCCTACATTGACAGATCGTACGGCCATCTGGGAAGGGGTCATGAAAAAGCCCGTGAATCCCGTGATAGGCATGGGTTACATGATGTTTTGGGACTACTACGGCGGTGTCGACCTTGAGCGTCAAACAACGGAGGCTATAAAATCCTCGCATAACGGCTATCTTGAGACCTACTTAGATGGCGGGGTTTTGGCACTTTTCTTTCTTGCCGTGATGCTATTAGCTGTTGGCCGGCGGGCCATCCGAGAATTTCTCACCGGGTCGGCTTATGGCAGACTCGCATTTGCGGTTTTTGTGGTGATGCTTTTGTACAATATAAGCGAAAGCACGTACGCGCGTCGCAGTGTGCTATGGTTTGCCTTTCTCCTACTCGCCTTGGAATTCCGAGGTTGTCTGCCCTTTACGCGTCCTGTAGAAATAGAAACGCCGGAGGTTCCTTGGGGTGCAGAGCGACAACCTGTCGGCACCGTTGACGGCTAATCTGTTTGCTAAAATAGTGGCTGTCGAAAATATCGCATCGCGTCTTTTACCAGCACTCGGCCAGGGATTTATGCGGCCTAAACTTAAGCGCGGGCTTGCCATGAAATTGGCGCGGCGTCCTCTGATTATGCGAAATGAGGAGCCACTAGTGTCATTCACCTTCGACGATTTCCCTCGCTCCGCCCTACTAGAAGGCGGAAGGATTCTTGGGTCATATGGCCAAAAGGGAACATTTTTCGCCTCGTTTGGTTTGATGGGAAGCTCTGGTCCAACAGGCGACATTTTTTCTGTGGACGATGTCCGCGAAGTTATCCGACAGGGACACGAGCTAGGATGTCATACTTATGACCACTATCACGCATGGGACACGGCCCCATCAGAATTTCAGGCTTCTATCGTTCGCAATCGGGAAGCGTTAGAGAAATATCTACCCGGCACATCCTTCAGGAACTTGTCTTATCCAATTAGTTGTCCTCGGCCACGGACCAAACGCATAATATCGGCATCCTTCGATTGTTGTCGTGGCGGGGGACAAGCCTTTAATGCAGGCGCGCTTGATTTGAATTTTCTGAAGGCGTTCTTTCTAGAGCAAGCCAGAAATGATTTCGATTTAATTGTCAGATTGATTGAAGCAAATAATCGCGAAAAAGGCTGGCTTATATTTGCGACTCATGATGTTTC
>Ga0210406_10001201_pt1 | contig 32770 bp, 34 predicted proteins | sample IncBWC30MmetaG_FD_155454 | JGI IMG/M metagenome (GOLD analysis project Ga0210406, IMG submission 155454) | Forest soil microbial communities from Barre Woods Harvard Forest LTER site, Petersham, Massachusetts, United States - Inc-BW-C-30-M | ecosystem: Environmental > Terrestrial > Soil >... | reverse complement strand
ACATCATGTTGAAGTGCGGGAAGGGCATGTCCTCCGCACCCACCTGAATTGGCAGAAAGTAATTTCCGAAGGCCGCGAAGGGCGCCGTGGTAAGCACGAAAAAGACCATGATCGTGCCATGCATGGTCATCAGTTGCAGATAGTACTCAGGCGTCATCACGCCGCCGGGCGCGCCGTTCTTTGAAAGCAATTGCAAGCCGGGAATCGCCGCCGAAGTCCATCCCAAGTGGATGCGCATGAACCAGGAAAGCACCATTCCAACCAACGCAGCTACCAGCGCCAGCGCGTAATATTGTTTGCCGATGACCTTGTGGTCCAGGCTGAAGACGTGTTTTCGAATGAACGTTGTCGGCGCGTGGTGTTCTGCTGCGTGTGCTGACATATCGTGCATGGTCTTACCTCAAAGGAGATATCTGGTCTAATCAAAATTGAACACGAGCTACTGCATTGCCTGTTCCTTTTTCAGCCAATCGTCGTAATCCGCCTGGGACATGACTTCGAGGTACGCCTTCATGTTGTAGTGTCCCAAGCCACAAAGCTGGGTGCAGACGATCTCGTACTTCCCGATCTTGGTGGCAGTGAAATGAACCGAGACATCGAGGCCGGGAACAAAGTCCTGCTGAACCCGCAATTCCCGCACATAAAAGGAATGTCCGACATCCTTGGAGTGCATGAGCAGATGAATCTCCTTGTTCACCGGAATGGCCATTTCAGCGGTCACAATGTCGTCCTTGGAATCCGCATCGTGATCGGTATCGAGGCCGTAGAAATTCTGCGTGCCCTCGTTGATCATCTCCGTATGAATGGGGCCGAAGGTTCCGTCGGGACCGGGGTAACGGAAATAGAACGCGAACTGTCCGGCTTGGACTTGAATTGGCATGGCGCTGGCCGACGGAGGCGTGAGATAAACGTCAGCCCAAGCCTTCACTCCGAAGATTCCGAGTGCCACAACTTCCGCGCCCACCAGCACGAAGGCTGCAATCACCAAACCCTTGGCGCCGCCGGGGAAAGTCTTAAGCTTCGCGTCCGGGCGCGGGTTGGAGAACTGCCAGATAAAAATAGCCAGAATGAACTGGGCGGCGAGAAACGAGATTCCAGCCTCGGCCATGGTCTCCGACATCTGCTCGTCAATCAGAGCCCCGTGGGTCGAGATGTCTTCAGGCGCCACCCAAGTGTGCCGGAGGATAGGAATCGCCGACCCTATTGCGATTACGATAATGATGACCGCAAAGAATTTCGCCATGATGCTTCGCGCCTCCGCCCGGATTTCCATCCGGCTTGATGAGCCAGCGATAAAGCCGCCGGTGTAGCGCTACGGCGGCCTCACAGCCCATACCTTCTAGCTTGGCTTTTGGCCAACTGCCAGGAGCCCGCACCCTCGTTACTTCGCTTTGAACGTGAAATCCGCGGTCGCCGGTTTGCCGGCAGCCACGGTTATCTTCTGCGTCTGCGTTCCGTACTCCTCTTGCCATGCGGTCACCGTGTAACTTCCCGGTGGCAGGTTGAGCGCGTAAGCACCGCTGGCGTCACTGACCGCATTGGGACCCTTCACCACTGCGTGGTAGCCGTGCATCCACGGATGGATGTTGCACTTGACCGGAACCGCAACTTCATCGGAGGTCCAGGACACGTCGAACGGCGGCGCTCCCGGCGGTTGCGATTTGTTCCACTCATGATTCGGTCCGCCCTGCTTGGGCATGGGGTGAATATTGTGCGATGTCTGATCGCTGTTGACGACCTTGAAATGCTGATTCGGATTCAGCGCCAGCACATGAGGAATGTACTGGCAGCCTTTCTGGTTGAAATCAGGGGTCGCGGACGACACCGCGGTGGCCTCGTTCCCCGTCAAGCCTTCCGAGATGTAGACGACGACGTTCTGCAGGCCTCCATTTGAACCGACAACTACGTTCTCCGTGTGAATCGGGTTGCTCTCGTGCTCCTTCGCGCAACTCGGCTCCTTCGACATGTCAATCGGGCGTTGGCGCGGAGGTGTGCCGTCCAGCTTGATGGTGCCTGTGATCTTGCCTTCGGCCGCAGCATTGACCTTCTGATCCAGCATCCAGGCTCCAATAGCAACCAGTACGATCGCCGCTAGTACTGCTGCAAACTTCCGTGCATGTTGAAACTTCATCGAAACTCTCCTGTGATTGCGGATATTTCTGTTTCGGCTATTTGTTCTCGGGTTGTGGAGCCGGAGCATTGGGATCGATTGGTTTCAAACCCAGTTGCTTCGCAATCTCCTTTTCCCTGGTCTTCATGGGCTGCAGGGTGCGCAGGTAGAAAACCAGGTCCCAAGCTTCGTCTGGCTTGACGTTGTCGGCGAACGACGGCATAGGCGTACCATCCAGGCCGGTCATGAAGATTTTGTACAGATCGGCATCGCTGGTGCCACACTTGAAACGGTTTCCATCGTGGAAGTTAAAGGGCTTAATCGGCCGGTTCTGGTCGTCCGTGAGCGTGTCGGCGGAGGGGCCGTTGCCCCGTCCTTCCACTCCGTGGCACTTCCAACATTCCAGCCGCTTAAACAATGCCTGACCAGCCTTGATTCGGTCCGCCGTAACTTCCGGCTCCGATGGAATCTGAATAGGCGTTCCCGGCTTCTCGGTTTGCCACTTGGCCGAAAAATGCTTCACATAAGCAACCAGGTCCGCGCGCTGCAATTTGGTAAATGTATTCCATTGCGGCATATTGGAGTTGTCGAGGCCGCGGGCGATGGTGTTGAAGAGATCCTCGTCGGTAGGCAAGGTTCCGGTTGGAGTGGAGCGGCATTTGAACTGGGCTATGGTGAAATCCCTGGGCTTGGGATCAAGCCACACAGCGTTTTCGCCCTGTCCATCGCCCAAATCCCCATGGCACCCCGCACAATATCTGCGATAGTCTTCCTTGGCGGCGGGAGCGTGGCCGGTCAAATTGCCGATATGACTTTCTACCCCCATCCACTGGCTTTCCATGTTCGCCGTGTTTTGCGCCACGGACAGGGAAGAAAACACGATCGCGACTGCAGCACTCATCAACAATGACCGGAAGAATCTTACTCGCATTGCTGTTCCTCTCTAGAAGTCGAAGTCAAAGCCGATCAACAATTCGCTTGAGTTCACGTTGTTGCCAAAGTTCGATGTCAAGTCCTGATGCAAGAAGGCGTACTCGTTATGCCAGGCGAAACCAGCTCGGCTGGTCATGAATGGGTTGTAGCGATAGCCGATGGTGTAGGTGGTGAGGTTGCCCAGATTCGAAGGAGAAGGAGCGGCCGAGGTGGACCCGTTTGGCTGGGTCGAGACTCGCTCCAACTCAAATCTGCCGATAAAGATGAGCTGCGGACTGTACACGTAGTGAGCCTCAAACAAAGCCCCGTTCCAGCTTGGCGCCTGCGCCCCCACGGGAAGAGTCGTGCCCGGGACGTCGTTCAGAGGCGCTCCGCCGCCATAGCCTTGTCCAAACCAGGCATTGTCCCATCCGTGCTGTGTAACTACCTGAAGATCGAAGTGCGGGCCGAAGTAGAATTGCCCGACGAAGCCCTCGCGGTGAAAGCCCTTATTGCCAATGCCCGATCCCGGGATCGGTACCCCACCCGCAGTCAAGAACGTTACTGGAGCTTCCCCGACCATTGCGTACACGCCAATGCGCTGCACGCCTAGCTTCCCGGTGTCAAAGGCCTGACTGGCGGTAAAGAATCCGCTGTAGGCATTGGATCCATACGGAAGCCCGACCTGCCCGTCGACCGAACTCAGCAGTGCTGCGGAGTAACGGGTGCGATCATTTGCCGAGTGACCCATCACTTCGACGCCGAGTTGGTTATCTCCGATCTGACCGAAGAAGTTACCGTCGCCGACCGGGGTAAAGTGATAGGTGTGATAAATACCACCGATACTCGACAAGGTCAGAATGCGCTTTTCGGAGAGCAGATTATCAAGTTCGAACTTACCGAACTTTACGTTGAGCCAGGGGCTGCCGAATAGATTATCCAGACGGCCCATCACTGTCTCAAAATGGAATGATGCGGTGTTGTCGGAAGAAGGCAACACGTAGAAGGAAATATTTTTCTCCAGCGTGCCGCCGGTGTGAAAGTCCAGCCCGCTGAGGTCGAAGCCGGAGGATTCCAGCCTTCTTTCGACGGTGCCAGAGTTTGGGCTCCCCGCTATCGTGTCCTCGGCAACTCTGCTGTTGCTCACCCGGTGCCAGATCGGTGTAATGCGGAAGGTGACCGGCCAATACGATGGGTTTTGCCAGATCGGAGCATCCCGGTCGTTCATGAGCTGATAACCGTTGTCTTTGAACTTCTGTCCAAAGTAATTCAGCATTGGCCAAGATTCGTGACAGGCCGAGCAACGCAAGCCATACTTGCGGGCAAAGGCTGGCAGGGCATGAGCATCTCGGAAGCTGCCCAAGACCAGCACCATCAGCAACAAACTACCCGCCAGATTTCTCCGGGACGAAATCATCCACTCCTCCTAAATGCGAAATCAAAAAAGGTTAAGGCAACCGGCAAATGCGGTAGCCGCCACAATCGAAAGCAAGGAGCATCCTCACGAGATTTAATGATGGTGCTGATTCTTAATGGTTTTGCCGCAAACGACTATCGTGAACCTGGCTTCATGACAGGAAAGGCCGACGCTGGACAGACGCACCACAGGAGCAGTCATCCAATCCTCCCGATATCGAAGTGCAAATCAACCTGCAACAACAACCTGTAAAGTGCGCGTGGACGCAGTAATTATCATGTTCGTTAGAGTGGTGTCAAGAAAAAACAGGAAGAGTTGAGTTCTGAGATGGGGAAAAAGATTAAACAACCAAGGAAAGCGGCGGGTTGCCCACGAGAAATCGGGCCACCGTAGATGCCATTTTCTTGGCGTGAAGCGGATCATGCCCGAGCAGCACTGGCCGCACGAAGCCAAACACGAAGCCGAGCATTCCGACCGCTTGCGCCAAGGCTTCCCTTGCGCCTTGCGGCAGGAGGGCGCAAGATTCGTAATGTTTCAGGCGCTCCGAGATTTCCTTGGCGCGCGTCGAAATCAGCGCCTTGTCCATCACCCTGCCCACGGAAGGATCCACGATAGCCTGCGGAATGATTACCCGAAGAAAATCGCGGTTTTCCCAAACCCGCTCGACTTCGCGATCGACCAACCGCAGGAATTCGTCCTCCAAGTTGCGTGCGGGCCGGGACTGGTGGTTTAAGTGAAGGGCTTCGTTCGAAACTCGATGTTCGATGATGGCCGCCAGCAGTCCCCGTTTGCCTTTGAAGTAGCGGTGGATAAGTCCCTCCGCGCAGCCCGCCTTCGCCGCAATTTCGCGCGTTGTCGTCACCTCGTAACCTTGCGATGCAAACAGTCGCGAGGCGGCCTGAATGAGCGCCTGTTTCTTGGCGACCTGATTGCGCGTCCGCTTAGCCTTGGTCCCGCCTCCGCTTCCTAATAAGGCGAGCCTAGCCTTAGCCGTTACTTGTTCCTCGCGTATTGTCGTCTTCATACCTAAAGCCCCAGTGCACGCAACGCCAGCGACGGTAGCATTTCAGGACAACTTGATTGTGATAACTTCGTCTATATCTTGTAAAAAGATTGTCAACAATTTGTCGCGAGGATGAAATTGGCCCGAAAACGAAGTCGGAACAAGTTGACAGCCGCCCTCGGGCGAGAGTATCAGAACTAATATCGGGCTAGTCGAACACCAAAACACCGAAGCGCCGGCAGTAGTTGGAGTGCATGAAGAATATCGATCCAGGGACAAAGACTCGCGATCTCGTCGCCGGTTACCGCGCACTCCTCGCCCCCAGGATACGGCTAACGATGGTTTTGGTTTTCTGCCTGGTATGCGTGGCGGCTCCGCTCCAAGGGCGCGAACACAAAAGGAAAGAGGTATTTGGCCAGACTTTTTCCATGGAAATCGCGGCCCCGGAGAGCGAAGTTCTGCAGGCGGTCCAGGCGGTTGTCGAAGACGGCATCATCAAAGGCAGCTTCGAATACAACAAAGACAAGTACATCGACAAGGCAAATTCGGCCGACTCCTCGCCTTTGTTTCCCAAGTGGACCGATCCCGGCAAAGTCTTCTACAAGGTTCGCACCAAGGTTTTGGCCCCAGCGAATTTCAAGGAAACCGCCGACGAAGGCACGCTCGTAGTGCGCTACGTCGTGCAGAGCCGGGATGCCGGCAGAACCATCTTGCGTATCGACGCCGTCTTCGCCGAAGACTTCCGGCGCACCGTGCACCCCTCGGATGGCAGCATCGAAGGCGCCGAATACAAAGATATCCAGGACCAGGTTGACGCCCTCGAACTGCAGAAGACTCAAAATCAGCAAGGCGAAAAGCAACGCCAGGAAGAGCTGGCCAGGCGCGCCCTCGAGCGCAAGAGTGAAGACGACGAAACTGCTGCGCTCGCTGCCGCGCAAACCTCGGTCCAGGGATTGGAACAGCATGTCCGCGATCTCCGTCGGCAAGCTGAACGCGTCATCAAAGCGCCGGGCGCCCAACTCAAATCCGCTCCCTTCCATACCGCCTCGAATTTGAAATCTCTGGATGCCGGCACCGACGTTGTGATTCTGGTTGCGACGCCTTACTGGTTTGGTGTCGAAACTGAAGATGGGCAACACGGCTGGATTCATCGCCAGCAACTGGAGCCGTTACCTTGAAGCGAATGCACCTGACGGCTTCGAACCTGGTCTTGTCTCTTGCCTTCTGCATCGCAGTCTCGACGCGCCCTGGCGCCGCCCAGAACATTCCCCACGAGCGCACATTTACACAATCGAAACCAGCGGTAGAGAAAGCCCTCAAGGATCTGCAGCCGTCGGCCTCCGGACGGTTGCCAGTACTGGACGGTTTCACTCGTCCCGTCGATCATCCTTTAGACCGCTTTCAGCGTGGCTACTATCAATGCGCCATACGCGTAACCTCCACGCCCGCCGGTGGCGCCGTGGTGCGAGTCAGCGCGAAGATTACCGCCTGGTACGCCGATCCTGCATCGTCGAAATCTGGGTACGAGGAGCTGCCCTCCAACGGTCGCCTGGAAACTGATTTTCTGGACCGCCTTGAAGATGCGCTCGGCGGCAAGGCGTCATCCTCAGCTGCGAATCCTCCGGTGACTTCCGCACCTTCATCGCCCAAGAACAAGTCCGCGGGCCAAACTCCCGCGTCCGCGCCAAGCGGCACAATCCCACCATCCAAAGCCGCGGGCACACCCGCCAATTCACCGTTTAGGGTGGGGAACGCCAGCACCTCGGACCTGGTCGCGTCACTAGCAACCCAGAGGGCAGTGGCGGATAAACACATGGAAGACCTGACGAAAGAGGCCAAAGGTCTGGAGGAAATTCTCCGTCACCAGGCTCACCCCAACAATCTGGTTGCCGTCAAAAAGGCCGCTACGCCGGTTCTGGTAAGTCCGATTGAAGGCGCCAAAGTATTGTTTCTCGCCAGCGCCGAAGATGAGTTTGAAATTCTCGATACCAACGCCAGCTGGGTTCACGTCCGCATCTCGGGACTCTCTCGCGGATGGATTCGGCGCTCGGGCCTCGAGTTGCCGCAGACCTTCGCAGCCGACGCGAAAGGTGAAGATCCGTCGGCCTCGGCCAACCCTCAACACTTTCAGGTGAAGGACGAACAAGTCGCATCTTTCCCGGGGACCTGGGAACCGCTTCGCGGACAAACCGTCAAAATCATAACCGTTCAAAACGCCGGCGGGAGCGCATCCAACACCGGTTCGCAAGCCAAGTTGGAATTCGCGAAATCCCTGTTCGAGAAGGAATACGCCGAGCTTGCGCTGTCTCCAACCAGCGCCGCTGGCGTGGTAGTGATCTTCGATTCCGAAGACGGTGGAATGGCAGCTGCGACCTTGCCTACTCTTCAACAATGGAAGGCCGGTACACTGTCAGACCAGGCTTTCTGGCGCCGCTGCTTCTTCGATCCCCCGGAAACATTCATCTCGCAAAGCGGCGGGCATTAAGGCAGCCGTAAACCGCAATCACTTCACTTTCTCAAGTCGCGGAATCATCGTGTCCCTGGGACCATCAATGGTTCCATCTTTGTTGATCGTGAATACAACCGGATTGGGGAGCATCAGCCCAAAGTTGCCGCTGGCGATGATCTTGTTGTCCTCAATTTTGTAGGTCCCGTCCACGGCATAAGCGCCGAGGGCGATGTAAGCCTTGCCGTCCTTGAATTCCGCATTGATCGAACCGCTGGGATCCCGATACTTTCCTTCGGCACTCTTCCCACACCCAATGCCAACCAACACCGAAGCCAACACCGAAATCAGTATTGCTTTGCACGCCAACGAATTGTTCACGAAACTCTCCTGGTCGCGATCAAAAAATTCTAGCTCCGCAACCGCCTTCACTACGCATTGCGAAAAGGGTCAGAGAAAACCGTCATATAAAGTCAGCCCACGGCGTAAGCTCTGGGTAGGCCCGAAGACAAGTTCACCCCTCGCAGGGAACTACGTCCTGAGTTTACTGGGTTAGTCGAAGCGCTCAGCCCCGTGACCAGTGGCGTACCTGCCGGAGGAGGGTAATGTTCACAACTTGCGCAATCGTTTTCACATCGGGGTTGGGGATGTTCTTTAAGTCACGGGCAAGAAAGAGGAATTCCTAGGCACAGATGGCGCGAAAGATGCCTCCACCCGAATAAGACCTTCGCTTCTTGGAATTCGAGGCTTATCATTTGTTGCGCCAGCTTGACGAACATATTATGAAAAACCGACTTCATGTAATTGGATGGTTACTCCTCGCGCTCACCAGCTTCGGCCGGGGGCAAACTTGCAACACCGCGACTAATTGGTGCGGGCCATACAATCCGCCCAGCTCCTCGAACGTGGGGGTTGCGGCGTTTAATTCAACCCCTCCCGTCGCAAGCAGTCAGAACACCTGGGGCATGACGGCCAACGACATCAACGCCACTTACGGGGCAGGCGCGGCTCATGCTGACGTCGTCCCTAACGGGGCAGTCGGGATGAACCAGTTTCTTGAGTATGCTGACTATTATGTGCAGGCCTACGACAAAGCCACCGGTTACCCAATCTTCTCCACGACCCAACAGGGGATTCCCGGGCCACAGCCTGCCGTCCACGCCTGGAATCTTGGTTCGGGACAATGCCAGCCGGGCAGCATTGACACAGTGGTCGCACACGATCAGGTTAACTCTCGCTGGGTTCTATCGAACACCAGCAACGCGGCCACCGATGACTTCTTATGCATTGCCGTGAGTCAGGGAGAAGACCTCCTGAATGCGAGCGGGGGATACCAGAGCCTGTGGAACGAATATGCCTTCGATCTTTCCACCATTGTTAACATCCACACCGGCTTGGCTCCCGATATCGCAGACTACCCACGTTTCGGAACCTTCGGCAGCGGAGCCAACGGCTATTACTACGTCACTTTTGATCTGATTAACACCCAGCATGCTGCGAAGACTTACGGGCTCGAGGGTTTCGCTGTCTGCCAGATTCCCCAGGCTCCGTTGCTCCAAGGGACTGCGGCTTCCGCGACTTGCTACCGTTATGTCATACCCGCGGCTCAATTGAACCACCATCCCAGCCTGATTCACACGCTGCTGCCGGCGGATGCGGAATCGAACTCCTTCGCAACTGGCACCGCGGGCGAATACTTCCTCGCGACCGAGAACCCAAACATACAAACCTCGGATCACCTGGCCTTCTGGACCTGGAGGATGATCGCTCATGAGAGGGCTCCCATCAATATTCTGGTCAAAACCTTTACCCCCGGATGTTTCGATCTGACGGCACTCGAAAACACTTTCTGTGTTCCTGAACCTGACTCAACCACATTCATTGATGGCCTCGGCGACCGCCTGATGAGCAGGCTGGCCTACAGGAACCTCGCCGGCGGGGAGACGCTGGCGGTTACGCAAACCATCGCCGCCAGCACCAGTAAGCGCTTCGGGAAAACTCAGGTGCGCTATTACACCCTGCTCGCAGGTGCACATCCAAAAGTCCAACACCAGGGCCAGTTCGTTGACCCCTCGCTTTTCTACTTCATGCCGAGCAACGCCATCGACCAGAATGGCGTTGTCGGGTACACCTTCACCGGCAGCTTGAATACAACTTACCCTGAGCTTTATCTCGATACGCTCAGCGCCGCTGGCGTACCAGGGACCGCTACTGTAGTGCCCGGCCTGCTGTTCACCGGCTCAGAAAACGGCAGTCCAACCGACAAAAATCAGTATTGGGGTGAATACGTGAGCACGACCATCGACCCTGTTGACAACCTGACCTTTTGGAGTACTGGCGGGTATTACCAAAAAGACCAAATCGGCTGTACCCTCGGAGCCGGTTGGGCCGGTTGCAACTGGTACACGGCAATCTTCAGTTGCACCAAGGGAGGGGCTAACTGTCAGTAGCGACAGGTAGCACCCGCGGCAAGGAAATCGGAGACGGGGAGAAATCGGCGCCTGACAAATATCGGCGCTCGCCCGTCTTCTGTTTCGTTTCCCATCTTCTGTAGGGCAGATAGAACCAACTGTCCCGCCCCGCACGGACCCGCGACTCATTCCCCTCCCATCAACCGCCAGGCCTCCCGATAACTCTCCCACCTCGCGCACTTGCATTCAATATCCGGATAAAATCTCAGGTTCTTGAAGAGCGCGAACACTTCCACCGGAAGCACATACCAGACATCGCGCGGCGCAATGTGCACCACCAAAACATCGATGTCATCCTCCGTATACCCAGCTTTCGACCTCCCATTTACGCCCTCGTACACGCTATAAATCGGCTGCACTTCATACCCTCGCGCATGTACCACCGCAGTCGACTTAAGCTGCACCCGCCACAACCGCCCCCCAGCATTCACAATAAAGTCGTAGCGTTCGCTGTCGCCCCAGGGCTTCGCCACCCGAAACCCCATGCTGGTCGCCTTCAAAAGAAACGCCGCCTCCGAAAGCTCCCCACTCCGCTTCGGATTAGCCCGCCGCGCCCCAGCCAAATCCTCCACCACCCCGCGCAACTCAGCCAAAACAATCGATTCAGTCCCCATAAGATTTACAAGCACCCGTCTCCCAGTTGATGAGCTATGTAATTACACATGACGTTCACCAATAGTTATAATAACACGGAAAACCGGACAATCCAAGGAAATATTCCATGCAGACAGGGGGACTCGCCCATGCTTTCACCACCCACAAACGTGGGCGCCCTGCACGTTCTTTGCGAGAGGGCGGGGCTTTTGGACCTCGCTCTGCGGCAATTCGACGTCGGCCCAGACACACCACGGAGAACCACAAACCGACAATTGGGCGTGTGCATTGTCTGCCGGTCAACGATTAACGCCCAACTTCAATGGCTTTGGGTTAGCAGTTGCTGAGGCCGAGCGAGAGTGCGGGTAATCGAGGCAGGCATGAGCCTGCTGCCAGAGAACGAAGGTGTCTACCGCGAATGGCGGAAGATCATCGTGCAGTTTGCCGCTCGGGGGTTCAGGTGCATGACACGCGTCTAGTCGCGGCAATGCTTGTCCACGGAGTGAGACATATCTTCACGCTTAACGTGGCGGATTTCAGCCGCTATGGTGAAATCACAGTAGTAACAGCCAGATAAAATCTACGAGACTTGCGTTTCCCACCTTTCGCACAGGACGCGAAAGATGGGCCACCCGTCGAGATTTTCGAGCTGTGGGCCGTGTCATCACATTCCACAATTCCGCAATATTCTGATGCGTGTAATGTAGAGTCGCGCCGTCTGAGGCTACCTTGGCGACAGCAGCATAGATGAGATTGTGATGCGGATCGGAACGTCTAGCGAGGCGTAGCAGAATATTGGTGTCGATTAAACACGAGGCTATAGCCATCTACTCATGTTCCTGGTAGATCCACTCGCGTGAGATGGCTTCTGGCAACGGCGGAATCTTCGGAAAACTGCGCCAACGCGTCAAGCCACGCCCGAATCTGCTCAGGTGCTCGCGCCTGCCTGCCTTCCGCGTAGTCCGAATTCTCGACTTCAGTGTCCTCGACACGCTTCGTCATCACGACATCTATAACCTGTTTAGCCAAAAGCTCTTCGATAAAGTCCTTCACCGGCACGCCCCGCGCCCGCGCCTGCGTAGCCAGCTCCTCAGGAACATTGACCCTGATCTCCATCGTCAAACTTTAGCACGACACAGACCCGGAAGGCCCACTTTTCCCGACAAACATCGACCAACCCAGCCCCGAAGCGGCGCCATAAATTAGCCCAGGGCGTAAGCCCTGGGTAAGCCGCAAAAGAAGACTCAGGCCCCGCAGGGAACCCGGAGGCCAATTCGACTCCAGACGGCCAACCGCGCGATTATCAGCCCACACGATCCACACACCAGTCATCCTGAGACAGCGGAGTCGCTCGCGAAGCGCACGACTCCCAACGAAGGATCTCTGCACTTTTATCAGAAGCGGGAAACCAAACAGGCCAACGGGCTGACTGGCCCACCTTGGGGGATTTTGACCTCTAGCCGTCCGATGGCCCACTCAAGTCCGGTCTTGCCTTGTCCGTGGCTGTTTAACTCACCCCAACTCCCTGTCATCCCGACCGGAACAGATCATCGCAAAGCGATGATCTGTGGAGTGGAGGGACCTCGCGTTCAATGGGTACGCACGTCCCGGCGGCGGCCGGCCCAGGAAACCCGCCACCAATTGCCGGCAACCCAGCCTTATCTCGGCTGCTTAGTTTCCAAGAAACCGGCGAACATCCCGTCAGTCCCACAAGTTTCACCCCTCCTAGGTTTGAAACGACCAAAAATGACGGGTGCCCCATCTTTCGCGTTCTGTGCGAAAGGTGGGAAACGCGAATCTCAACTAATGGGGGGAAAACCCGTCTGGCCCCAGGTTCCAAAGTCCGGTCTTGCCCTGACCGTGGCGGTTTAACTCACCCCAACTCCCTGTCATCTCGATCTGTGGAGTGGAGGGACCTCGTGTTAAAAGGTTACGCACGTCCCGGCGGCGGGCGGCCCAGAAAACCCGCCGCCGATTGCAGGCAAACCAGCCCTATCTCGGCTGCTTAGTTTCCAAGAAACCGGCGAACGTCGCGCCAGTCCCCAGGTTTTGCAGGTTTTGTGTTCTGTGCGAAAGGCGGGAAATGTCGAGTTGGGGCTCTCGCGGAAAGGCCATAATCTGTTAGCATTGCGCTGCCTGTAAGCCCCTAGAATTGACAATTGACGAGATTTACTCTATGGCACAAGAAGAATGGCAGGATAGCGCAAACTTGTTGGTCGAACCGGTCAGACCCGATGCCGAGGGCGAGGACGATCTCGAGAAAGTCGACCTGCAGCGCTTAAACGAGGCCGTTGTCGCCGCCACTGATTGGACATCGGAAACAATCATTCGGCAACTTGACCGCGGAAATATCAATCTCAATCCGGCGTTCCAGCGTAGAGACGCCTGGACTCCTACGCGGAAAAGTAAATTCATTGAGTCGCTCATTCTTGGCCTGCCGATTCCCCAGTTGGTTCTTGCCGAAAGCAAGACGCAAAAGGGGTCCTACGTGATCATCGACGGTAAGCAACGACTTCTCAGCCTGCGCCAATTCGCTGCGAAGTCGGACGACAAGATTTATGCGCCTTTGAAGCTTCAGGGACTGGAAATCAGGAAAGACCTGGAGGGCAAGACCCTGGAAAATCTTGAAAATGACCCCCCATCGGTGGACGATCTCCGTTCCTTCCAAAATCAGACGGTCCGTACTGTGGTCATCAAAAACTGGCCGAATGAATCGGTCCTCTATCTGATCTTTCTGCGATTGAACACTGGCAGCGTACCGCTTTCGCCGCAAGAACTTCGTCAAGCTCTACACCCGGGGCCATTCTTGACCTTTGTCGACGAGCAATCAGGTCAAATCGAAGGTCTACAAAAAGTCTTGAACCTGACAAAACCTGATTTCAGGATGAGGGACGCCGAGCTATTAGTGCGTTACCTAGGATTTCGCAATTTTATATCCGAATACAACGGCAACCTAAAACTCTTTTTGGATGTAACCTGCGAGAGGCTGAACCGGGACTGGGCGACGCAGGAGGCGAATCTCCGCACACAAGTCACGGAAATGGAACTGGGATTCGCAACGACTTTTCAAATTTTTGGCGATAACAAGGCCTTCCGAAAATGGGACGGAAAGAAATACGAGGGTCGATTCAATCGTGCGGTCTTCGACATCATGATGTTCTATTTTTCGCAGCCAGCAGTGGCGAAAAAAGCTATTGGGGCGTCTCAAAAGGGTATCGAAAGTGATTTTCGGCGACTCTGCGAATCCAATCTTCCCTTCCGGACTTCGTTGGAGACGACGACCAAGAGTATTGAAGCTACTTCCACTCGACTAACCATTTGGGGCGATACTCTCGCTAGGCGGCTTAAGGCACGGCTGGCGGTTCCCCGCCTACACGAGAACCGGATTCTGTTTTAGCGGCGTATGGCATCGAACAGGTTTAGAGAATTAGAACGCAGACTAAAGAAGCTACGTAACCACTTCCTGCCGACCGTGTTTTCGCCTATCGGAGATTACACCGAAAGGCAGCTGGACCATGCACGCGGCTATAGCCTGCTCGCACACGCAGAAATAGAAGCCTTCCTCGAAGACAAGTGCAAACAAGCAGCAAATTCAACCTTGAAACAGTACCGCGTCGACGGTCGGCCCAGAGCTGTTCTACTGAACCTACTATCATTCCATCTCGTCCAGTCTCATCGATTTATGTGGCGAAGCACGATCACTGTGACGCAGCCCTCACCGCCGCGAACTCGGCATATAACCGCGTTCTGGCTAACAATCACGGAATACGCGAAGAAAATATCCTGAGAATGATCTTGCCAATCGGCCTTAGTGCGGGCGACGTTGATGCCACGTGGCTCAATACACTCGACACGTTCGGTGTGAATCGTGGAGAAATAGCGCACACGTCGATAAAGACGCAGCAACAGATTGATCCACAGGATGAGCTTAAAACAGTAGAAGGTCTGCTGAAAGGCCTGGAAATTTTGGACGGCCTAGTCGACAAATTAAGATGAGGGGGCCGCCAGCGACGCCCCTACTCCCCCACCCCCAACTGCCAAAACAAAAACGAATAAACATCCGTCAACTCTTCAATCTGTTTCGTAACCGGCTTCCCCACGCCATGCCCCGCCTTCGGCTCGATTCGCAACAGTATCGGACGCTCCCGGCTCATCCCATTCGCCGCCTCTGCCTGCATCAAAGCCGCCATTTTCTTCGCATGCATCGGATCAACCCGCGTATCGCTCTCCGCCGTCATAAACAAAATCGCCGGATATTCCGTGCCCGCCTTCACGTGATGATACGGCGAGTAAGCATAAAGCCAATCGAACTGCTTCGGATCATCCGCCGAGCCGTACTCCGGAATCCACAGCTTGGCAATCTGAAAGTGCTGGTAGCGGAGCATATCGAGCAGCGGCACGGCGCAGACGACCGCACGAAAAAGTTCGGGACGCTGCGTTAGCGCCACTCCCACCAGCAACCCGCCATTCGATCCGCCACGAATCGCCAGATGCTCTTTGTCCGTATATTTCTGCGCGATCAGATACTCGGCCGCCGCGATGAAGTCGTCAAAAACATTCTGCTTTTTCTCCAGCATGCCGGCTCGATGCCACTCCTCTCCAAACTCAGACCCGCCGCGCAGGTTGGCCACGGCGAAAACTCCGCCGTGCTCCAGCCACAGATAGCGGTCGGCGGCAAAGCTTGGAGTCAGGCTGATATTGAATCCGCCGTACCCAGTCAGCACCGTCGGATTCTTTCCGTTCAGCACCAGGCCTTTCTTGTGAAACACGAACATCGGAATCCTGGTTCCATCTCTCGACGGGAACCAAACCTGATTGACTTCGTAAGCCGATGGATCAATCGCAGGCGCATCCACCCGGGCCCACAACTCAGGAGCGTTGCTTTGCTTGAAGCCGGGGGCCCCGAAGTCGACTCTATAGATGCTGGGCGGAATCGTGAACGACTGAAATCCGACAAACGCTTCATCGCTGTCCCACTTGCCCCCGATCGCCGTGATCGAACCCAGCCCCGGCAACTCCACATCGGATAGAAAACGTCCGTCTTCGCCGAAAATCTTCAGCAGGGAAGTGACGTTCTTCTCGTACAGACCAAAAAGATTCCCATGGATAATCTGCACACTTCTCAAGACCGCGTCAGATTCTGAAATAATTTCGAGCCAGCCCTGGCGCTGCGGCTGCCGAGCATCGACGCGAAAAACCCGAAACCGCGGCGCGTCTTCGTTGGTGAAAATGTAAAGCTGCCCGCGCAAAATCTCGCCGCTATAACTGAAATCTTTGCCGCTGGTGACCTCGACCGGCGGCGTTCCCGCCTTCAAGTCCTGCAGGAACATTTCAGTTTTCGTGTAGCCTTCAAACACCGTGATCAGCAGCCAGCGATCTTCATCGTCGGCCAACTGCGCCACCGGCACATCCTGTGCCCCAAGATGATCGCCAAAAATCAGGACATCTTTCTCGGGGGCGCTGCCCAACGCGTGATAGAAAATCTTGACGTGATAGACCTCTTCACCCGCTGCCACGTCGCCTTTCTTCGGAGTGCGTCCGTAGTAGAAGCCGGAGTTATCTTTCTTCCAGGCCACGTTGGCGTGCCGCGCCCGGTCGATGCTGTCGGGCAACAATTTTCCGCTAGCGGTCTCCACGATGCGCAGCGTGCTCTCCTCCGAACCTCCGGGGGAAGTGCCGTAAGCAACGTACTTGCCGTCATCCGAAGGCGCCCACCAGTCCAGCGCCACCGTGCCGTCCGCCGACATTTGATTTACATCGACCACTGCCCGGTCTTTTCCGTGAACGCCCTCCCGCACCATCAGCACAGGCTGGTTCTGCGTCCCGTCCCGCCGGACATAAAAATAATATTTCCCTCCAACTTGCGGCGTCCCAATAGTTCCAATCGAAAGCAATTCGGTGAGCTCCTGATGAATGCGACTACGCCCCGCCAGCGGATCCAGAATGCCGCGAGCGTAAGCCAATTCCTTACGAACAAATTCCTGCACCGCCGGACTCTCCGCATCCTCCAACCACCGGTAAGAATCCCTGACCACTCCCATGATCAATCCCCCCAACTTCAAAAGCCTCGCCAAATGATATTATGGATATCGACAAAAGGGCCGCGCCCTCCGGGCGCCCCCCAAAAACACTCCTCAGTAGCTCAATGGCAGAGCATCCGGCTGTTAACCGGAGGGTTGTAGGTTCGAGTCCTACCTGAGGAGCCAATTCTTTCAAAGGCTTACAGCCGTGCAAATCACTCGCAAATCAGTTGACGGGCCTCAGGGCGAGTCCCGCAATCTTCGAGCTGGCAATCTCCATCTCATCCGTCACCACTGTGCCATAAATGTTCATCGTGGTACGAATGTCGGAATGCCGCATGAGCCTCTGTTGCACAGCAATCGGAGTTCCCACTGCATCGAGCCACGAGCGGTAGGTGTGCCGAAAACTGTGAGTGCCGATATGCCCAATTCCGGCATCTGCAGCAGCGCGTTGCAGCTCTCTCCACACCCCCGTGTAGGAATATGGCAAACGCCCAAGCTTCACAGGACTGGCGAATAACCAATCTCCGTCGGCAGCAAACTCCGATTTCTGTCTCCAGCCTCGCACTACGTTGAGCAACTCCTGATCGAGCTTCATGCTTCTCCTAGAGCCCTCAGTCTTCACTTCGTCAAGCACCCGGTTCACGATCCCGCGTTCCACGCTGAGAAAGCCGCGAATCCAATCCACATCACTCCATCGCAGCGCTGTCAGCTCGCTGAACCTCAGTCCGAGGCACACGGATACCAGTGTCATCGTGCTAAAAGGCTCTTTGAGGTGTAATTGGAGCTTCTGGAATTGCTCCACCGTGAGACTACGCGGTTGCCGAACACGTTTCGAGGAGCCCTTTACCGTGACCAAGGCCATCGGATTGGCCTGGACAGGGATGGTTCCGCTCCACATGGCATAGTCCCACAGGGTATGAAGCAGGCCCCGCAGATGTCCCCGCGTCTTTGGGGCCAACGGTAGGCCAGATAGCCACAACTCTGCCGGGCGCGGTTGCACTTCCGTGATCGGCAGGTCACCCCAACGCGGCCTTATGTACTTCTTCAGCCACAATTCGTATACCCGTCTTGTGCTATACCGCGTTGGCATCTTCTCGACTCGGTACCGCTCGATGAGGTCTTTGACCCTATGCACCTTGAGCAACGGCTCGAACCGCAGCTCCAAACGCAAAGCATCAGCTTTCTTGAGAGCTTGCTCGTGTGTCATTCCACCCAGATCCCCGAGCTTACGCGATCGTCGGGTTCTGGTTTCATCGAACCACAAGAAGTTCCAAGTCCCAAACCGTCTATTTAATACAACGCTTCCGTTTTGTACCCGTGCTCTTTTCAAGAAATCCTCCCTTCGGAGAGCACGGTCAGCGATTCGGAGTCTATCACGGGCTTTGACAAGAGGGCGTCATCTAAATCTTCTTTCCTGAATCTCCAGACCCGGCGCTTTGTGCCAGAGAGCGCAAACCCTTTGATCTTTCCTTGACGTACCCAGAGCAAAAGTGTGCGGGGCTTTACCTTCAGATACGCCCCGGCTTCCGTAGATGTGAGCCAATCTGACACTCTAGCCTCCGAGGTGTGGTCAGGAGCCTTTTCCAAAGAGCATTTCGAACTCGTAGCAATCTCTCTCCTGGTCATAGGCCTTAACGCGCAGGACTTCGGTGACGAAGCGTTTTCCGTGGTGACGCTCGATGTGTAGGACTACGTTCAGTGCCTCTGCGATATTCGCTCGCACGGCTTTGTAAGGCAGGTCCACGCCGGAGAGCTGAACGCAGGTTGCAAACCGTGAGAGAGTCTTCGCGGCCGAATTGGCGTGAATGGTGCAAAGAGTACCTGCGTGTCCGGTGTTCAAGGCTTGAAGCAGGTCCATGGCTTCTTCGCCTCGCACTTCACCGACGACAATTCGGTCAGGGCGGAGCCGGAGCGTAGCCCGCAAGAGATCGCGAATAGTTACTGCCGGAAGATTGGACTGCTGGCGCCGCGCTTCTAAACGCACGAGGTTCTTCTGTGTGAGCTGAATTTCGGAAGTGTCTTCGATGACGACAACGCGGTCTTCCGAGGGAAGAAAAGCGCCTAGGGCGTTCAGCATCGTGGTTTTTCCGGTTCCCGTTCCGCCTGAGATTAGGATGTTTTCCCGTCGTTCGATTGACTGGCGAAGAATGTGTAGCACCTCTTTGGGCAGTGTCCCGGTATGTACCAGTTCCTCGGCTGTGTAGAGCTTGCTGTGAAACTTGCGAATGGCGAGGGTAGTACCAGTGACAGAACATGGCGGAAAGACTGCGGCGACACGGGAGCCGTCGGGAAGCCGAGCGTCTAATAGCGGTTTTTCTTCGCTGATCTCATCGCCCAGAACGCGAGCGATATTACGGACAGCAACTTGGAGTGATCTCTCAGGGACCACAACGCCGGGGACCGCCTGCATTTGACCGTGTCGTTCAATGAACACAGCGGCAGAGCCGTTGACGAGGATGTCGGAGATCGTGTCGTCTAGAATCAACGGCTCAATCGGCTTGAGGTACGGAAGAATCACGTGCCAACTCATCAGAGCTCTCCATCAGCAAGCTGTCGAAAATATGACTTATTCACGTCATTAAAAAAGGGTTTCAAATACACAAGTGTAGGCGGCAAGGGGTTCAGCCCGTCGTAAGCCAGTGCAATCGCCTGCGCGTTCTTAAGTTCCATGAAAATTTTCGGTTCAAAGATGAAGTCCCGTTGAAGGTTGTAGCCTTTGCTGGTGCCCACGGTCGAACGATGTGCGGAAGTCCGGCCCGTCAAAACGCTCACGCCGGCATCCTGCCCTTGCTCTGACAGGCTGTAGTTGAGTTTGAGTTGTTCTTCTTTGCCGCAGAGCTCGCTGGCGGTGTGAGCGCTGAAGTCGTCGGAAAGCGAGAGGAAGATCTTTGTCCGAAACGTCTGTAACAGGGTTCGCCACGATTCACCCGGCAAAGTTGAGCGCAGTGAGCTGATGCTTTGGGTGGCCACGATCGGGATGCACCTGGCCTGCCGTGAGAGAGCAAAGAATTTCTCATCGCCGCTGGGATCGTTTTCGCCGACGGTGGCAAAGGACTGGTACTCGTCACAGAGAAAGAGCACATCCCGCCATGGTTTCTCTGGCTCGCGGGCAATTCTAGGTATCCGGGTCAACATTGCCCGCTGGAAATCCTGTTTCATCAAGGTGCCGATGGCCTTGGCAAGGCCAGGGTTGGTGGCCAACGGGAAGTTGAGTGCGCACACGATTCCTTGTTCGATGAGTTCGGCAAAGGGAGGCATTGGAATTCCGTACCGGCCGTCGGCATTGGCCACGGGATCGTAAGTTTCTTTTGGTGGACAGAAGACGCGCTTGACCGCCGGGTTGTCGTCAAAGAGCGAAAGGAAGACCGAAATGCCTTCGACGATCGATGTTCGCAGTTTGGGTTCGATGCGGGTCCAGTCATGATGAAACCAGCGTGCCACAGCCTCAAATTGCTGCCGCTTTTCAGGTGACCAACCGGAGTCGGCTCCTGAGTCTCGGTGGAGTTCAAACCGAACTCTTAGCTTCTCCAGCAAGCGCACGAGTTCCGGTGTGTTCAGGGCCCTCATCCGGTTGAGCGTCTTGTCGAGTTCAAAGGGTTGCGATTCAAGCTTCGGGTGGCATAAGAAGTCGTCGAGATCAATCGAGAGAAACTCCGAACTCAAGCGGCGCTCACCTTCCTGGAGTAGGGACTCAAGGTAGTGGGGGTCGATTGCTCCTTGGTACACATCAAAGAACGTCACGTAATCGTGGAGCACCTTGTGGATCAGGATGATGAATTTGACGAGGTTGGTATAAGCCTGCTGCCAGAAGGGTTCCTTGCTGCGGCCGAAGAGGTTATTCAGGAGCGACGCGATGCTGTAGGCGAGCGCGTAGGCATCCAGGTCATTGTGGAGTGGGTTGTACCGGTAGGGCGTGTCCAAGCCGATTTCAAGATAGTCGGCACTTCGCTTGTGTTTTTCGAGGATCGATTTGACCTGATGGCAGAAGTCGCCTTTAACTTCGAGGATCAGTCCGCTTCCCCGACGCTGGGGATCGTTCGCACGAAAGGCGAACAACTGTTCGGCGAAGGGATACATGCATCCGCTCGTCTTGCCTGAGCCAACGGCCCCGATAATGGCGATTCCGGTGTAAAGTCCTCGGTCAGGAATAGTGAGCCAATACGGATTCTCTGCCGGTACGGGTTTTTTCGGATGATGGACCTCGCCGAGCACGATGGAGAGGCTCGTTCTTGCGGCGGGATCAGGGTACGGCGGCAGTTTGGAGAGGCCGTTTGGTTTCTTAGAATGGGCAAGGAAGATGTAGCCGAAAGAGGAGCCGATTAACAGGGCGATGTAGGGTGTAGTGAAGAACATCCCGAGATAGATGTCCTTCAGCACATGGAACAAGACTGGCCTCTCCAAGAAAATAAGATGAACGAGAGTGTTCTCGTCCGGGAATGGCATCCGACTAAGTGCGACTGCCCCAAGCAAGATGGAGAGCACGATCAGGGTGAGGTGTCTCGCAGTCATGAGTCGGTCTTTCTTGGAGCGGCACCGGCTCGCGTCTGTCTCCATGCTGCGAAGCCCTTGTCTTTCTTGAAGGCGATCTCAAGCGCCTGACTGACGATGTAGTCGCGGTCGCTTTCGAGGTATTCGCAGTAGAGTGAGAGTTCTTCTATCAAACCGGTTTCCAGTTTGGCCTCGATCCGTTCTTTGGTCACCTTGGTTTGTTTTGAGATGTAGGTCATGATTGCCTCCGTTTTTTCCGGTCATTTCTGGTGAAAGGTGTCAACGTGGGCGGGAGCGACCCCCCGCCCAAAGGGAGGGTCGCTCCCGCCCACGCGCAGACTCTGGTTGACGTGGGTTTTTGAAGGGGTAGGAGATTGAAGTTCAAGATCTGCGACGAGATTGGCAGCCCACTGGCTGGTGACGATGGTGCCTGCAGAGTAAAAGAGGCGGACACCAGCCATGGAACGCCCAGCTGCCGCCCAGGCCTTCTTAAATCGATGTGAGGCTGCCGAGGAAGTCATAGTTGTGCTCCAAAAGATAGGTTGAAAACGAGATTGTCTGGGGTAATTGATTGGGCGATTTCGGGGTCAAAACTTGCCTGACCGCCATGTCGCCACCGGTTTTCCAGACCTCATAAAGCGCGGCATACCGAGGGTGCGAAAATTCAATCCGGCCGTTACGAAGTTCGCGAAGTTTGGCGCGGTCGAGCCCATCAAAATCCCTGTCGTCGTAGCGCTGGCGGAGGGCGAAATAGGCAGTCAAACGCCAAATCCAGAGGTCATCAGGTCTGTCGCTCTGATGACGCATGCGGTGTTCTTGGAAAGTGCTTTCTGCCCAGCGGAAAGGAGACGTACGCGCTGCAACATAGATGAGGTGGAAGCGAGAAAGGGCGGAAAAGAGGCGGGCGTAGTGACCAAGGAAGGTTTCAAAATGACAAGGCGTTGTCAGCCCTTCATCGATGAAGCAGAACGACACGGAATCAAAATTGTCTCCCGTCGATGGGAGGAAGATCGGATACTTTTCGACAAAATAGCGCTTGGTCGGCGGGGCTTTTGCAGAGCTGTAAGTTCGACAGGGAAGACATGATTCCGTGACACCAAGCGTGCCCGTGAAATGCAGCATTTTTTCGCATTCCGTGGCCAGGAATCGCACGTCTTTTTGAGCCAAGACGAAGTCGAGAGCCATCAGTTTGTTCTTGATGGTGGAACATTCGCGGACACGACGGTTGCGGTTGTCTTCCTCGCCGAGGGCTGCATAAAAAGGACGAGTGCAAAGGTGGTAGAGGTGGGTGTTGCGGTCGTACGCGACGGCCGTAGCGTGATTGTTGCGGAAGACTTTTTCGATCATGTCAGGTGCGGAACTATCGCTGTTTCTGTGAAGAAACTCTTCTGCTTGTCGCCGCAAGAAGTAGCCGCTGTGCAGCGCAGCAATCGTAAGAAACCGCGCCTCGATCTGCGAGTATCCGAAACGTGCGAGAGCTTTGAGGCGTTCGTTCTCGGTGAGGTGGATGGCGCTCATGACTCTCCTACAGCGACAGAATGGCTGCTGTAATCTCGCGTTCTTCGAAGACGGGGCTGCGCCGGGTCGCATCGGCATCACCGTACATCTTGAAGCCCGCTGCGGCTTTTTCGCGCAGGTGCGAGCCGTGGTAGTGGTGTGTGGCGAGCTCCAAATCTACGCGGGCTGTCTCACCTTGCACGGTTTCATACTCAATGCGTAAATCGGGCAATGGAATCTTGCCGTTCACGACTTTCAAGTGGTTTTCGCAAGCCACTTGTTCTTGTAGTCGCGCGTATTCGGACGCCGAAGGAGCCGGTGATTTGTGGCGTGCCTTAGCCAGTGGTGAATAGACTTTGCGCTTCAATTCGTAATCGAGAACCACCCGTTTGATCGATCCTTTGGCGTTTTCGATGAGAGCCGCTTCTTTGTGAAACATGCGGTAAATGGCGGCATCGTGGGCCACTTCTCCCGGTTTGACGAAGCCCGAATAGATGGCCTGTGCGGTATTGGTCTTATGGTGTTGGACGGCGCGTCGTCCAGCCTTTGTTAAGACCATGACGTTCAGTTTGAGCCGACCTTTGGCCACTAGCGCGGTGCGCTTTTGGACCAATCCAAGCGCCAGCCAAGATTCCAAATCCTTGTTCAATTCGCCTCTTTTCCCGGCGTAGCGAAGCTTAAGGAGGTCTTCAACTGCGATCGTTCGGAAGCGGCCAAGATCAAAGAGCGTTTCCTTTTCTCGCGGGCTAAGCAGGTTGTAAATCTCGCGGCTTCGCTCTCGTTCAAACCGTTTCCCAAGGTCGGGCCGTTCATTAGGAATGGCCCTTTCTGAATCGATTTCGCGGGGCTCGGGCGCGAGGTCGCGGCTCATTCCTCCTCCTTCAAGCGCTCTGAGAGTTCCTCGGAGATGCTGGGGCCGCTCCGCAGCTGTTTCTCCAAATGGGCGAGTTTTCTCCCTGTGTCCTTGAGGAAGATCTTGCGCGTTATGGCGTAGAACGCCGCAAAGAGATTGAGAAAAAGCGCCGCCGCATAGAATGCGATCCAGCGCCCGTATTTTTCGATCAGAAGCGAGCGATACGGAATCAGAAACTGGCACTCCTGCATGAGGTAGAGAAGGAGCGCAAGGCAGATGACGGTTGAAGCAAAGAAAGCATTTTTTACCATGGGACCCCATTCAAAAGGCCTGATCCTCGCGAAAGTAACTGATTTCGAGACCCAGAGGATTTACTGGAATGAGCGCGTTGGTGACGTGCTCTTTAACCGTGAAAACGAAGTTACCGACATATCGCTCCCGGCGGACTTCCTGGAGCGTTGAGGGTGCGTAGTAGACCTTTTCGTAATCCACGGTCGCGTGATAGGGAGCCTTGCGCAGGTCTTCAATGGAGACGTTTTTTACCTGCACGTCCAGCTCCTCGCCCTGCCCGCTCAGGAAGGTTTCAAGTGCCTTCGTCTGTTTGTTTTTGGCCATGATTTCTTCGGTCAAGCGGTTGTCGAGGAAGTAGAGCGACCGCGCAAAGGTCTCTTGCGTAGTAGCTCGGATGCGTCCGTAATAGTCATGGACGAACTGGGTGAGAAAGTACTTGATCTCGGGTTCCTGCGGTTGGTAGGCAAGGCCGGGATAAGTGACAGCTTCGGCACGGCCGACTTCAGAAATCCGGATGACGAGAGGTTTGATATCTCGCGAGCCCTGATACATACGGTAGGTGAACCGAAGTAGGCCGAGGTTGATCGCCATGGAGCAAAGCAGGGCCACTTTCAAGTACGTGTTCATGACCGCAACCGAACCATGGAATTCCATGAACTGGTCCTGGGCTTCGCGGAGTTCCTCGGGCGGCGGTAGCGTTAGGTGCGAGTGGTCCATACTTGTCTTTTCTCCTAAAAACGCGGCAAAGCCGATTCGCCGGATCTGCCGGTAAAGAGCGAATTCACCAGCGATGGAATCTTGAGGATTCCGAACGTAAATGCGATCAAAAGCATCACAAGCGGGAAGAAAAACACCGCCATCGTGGCTCCATCATAGGGCGGCGGATGTGAGTCGATGAAGTGGATCAAAAGGTTGCCAAAGACGAACAGGTAGGCGTTTGCCACGACTGGGTAGAACGCGTACTGGATGAGGGATTTGAACCACCCCCAGAACAGCCACTCAAGCTCGGGAACAATAAAGAAAGGAATAAAGATAGGTCCGAGCATCACGGCGATCGCGACAGCCACATAACCAAAGCCGATCACGGCAAACACCGCGGCAAGCGCTGCCAACAAACACAGCGCGGTGATCGTGTACCGGATGACCTCCAGGATATTTAAGGCAATGGTGAGACCTGGTGTTTCCATACCCCAATAGAGACTGGTGAGACGATCCCAAATCTCTTGTACGAGCGCATGATTCAGTTGATTGGCAAGGCTGAGCCCCTGATCGGTGATCAGGTGATAGAAACTGATACCGATGCCAGGAATCGGATGCGAATAGTAGGTCATCATTCCGAAGCCGAAAGCGATTGTCATCAGGAGGCTCGCAAAGTGATCGAAGTGAAAGAGCGGTCCAGTTCCGCCACTGGCAGAGGCCAGGGCGCTTTTCGTACCGAACCAGGCGATGAGGATCACGGCGAAAGCGCGGAACATGTGCGTACCCAGCGACTCAAAGAGGCCTGCGTGCTCGGTCATGAGCTGCGAGAGGTAGGCAAACAAGTCGTTGAAGCTACTGGGTGGCATCGTTTTCTCCTAAGAGCCTCTTCAAAAAAGTCCCTTTCCCCTACGGCATCCGCCAATTGAGCATGGCGTCACTGGCGCCGGCGGCCTGGGCCGCAAGAACGCCTTTTTCTTCAGTCATAAAGCGAATGTGGTGGTTAATGGCGCGAGCCTCGGCGTCGCGCATTCGCTTGGCTTCGATGGTCTGGGTTTCAGCGAGTGCCACGAGCAGTTTGTTCGTGTCCTGCGAATTGCGGACGCCGATGAGGTTTGCCGCGTTGATTTTGTTTAACACCGCGATTTGGGTGTTCATGCTGGGATCGCTTGAAAGAGAATCATCCTCAAGACCTTGAATAGCTCGTTCAACTGCTGGGGCGCTGGCGCGTAGGCGACCCAAAATATCGATCGCGCTTTGGTTGGCACCGTCCGTCAACTCAACCGTGGCATAGCTTGTCCTGACACGATCCTGCTGATCTTGCGGGATGTTCCCGAACGAGGTGCCGTACTGTTCCAGATGCTCGATGGCCTTTTCGTAACCGGAACTGACTCCGATGCCGGAATTGATTCCGCTGACCCAGCCTCCGGTCGTTCCATAGGTGTTGGTTGCGCTGGAGAGGCGCCAGGGTGTCGAAAGCGCTTTATAGCGCGCAATCATATTCACCGGAACTCGCTGCGCCATGCGAAGCATTTGCTGGTACTGGTTTTGGAGCATCAGGTATTGCTGCACGAGTTGTTCGTACTGTCGCTCCATTTCGAGGAACTGCCGGACGGCTTCCTCGAAGTTGGTCGGGTCAAAGACGATGTCGCCGAAACCCAGAATGGCTCTAGCAGGTGGTGTGAGTGCCAGGGCCACGATTGAACACACGACGAGCGTTCGAACCAAATAGCGGTTCATAGAGTCCTCCTATTTATGTTGTTTGAGCCGCGCTTATGCCACGCGGTGGACGCTTGCGTGGAGCGTCGGCGTGCGGCCGTGGTGCTGGGGCGCTCTGTGCCGATGCATCAGAATGATGGCAAGGCATAGAGCCGTGATCATCCCGATCACAAGCACCATTCCGATTCCACGAAAGATTATTTGATAGAGCCAGCGAATCATAAGCGTCTCCTAGAGGCCATCGGGCATGCGATGGTTTTCGTAAGCAGGAAGGAGCAAATCGTCCATCAAATAGATTTTGACACGTTGGCCTTCCCGAATGGTGATAGTCGGCAAAATATTCAAATAGCGATCCAGTATCCGCATGGACGACTGCGACAAGCTTTCAGCGACGCCTTGGCGGTAGGCATCGGCAGCCGTCACATCAGTGCCAGAAAGAGTATTGGCGGCTGAAAACCCGCCAACCGCACCGAGTGCAATCGAAACACCAAAAACCTGGAGATAGTGATGATTGATTTGATCTTTCAGGCCCGTTTCGCCCACTTGGTTCAAACCTCGAAATTGATCCAAATCGACTGTGTATCCATCCGGCATGATGAGCCGATGGAACACGACGGCCAGGCGTTCCTGTCCAAACGAATCCACGCGTTTGACTTCGCCGAGGGCACGGCTGCCTGCTGGGATGAGGACGTGTTGTCCGTTATGCGAATACATGTCGATGGTGGTCATACAGTTCACTGGCCCTGAGAACGCGCCATCTAAACGGTTGGTGAGGACGGTTTCCAGAAACGAGCCTTCGAAGATTCGGTATTGAGGTCCAATAGCCCGGTTGAGGCTCGAATTCTTTTTTGTCCGCTCACCGTTCTTGTCTTCTGTGGATTCCAGGTCCTCGCCGTCTCGGTAAGAGGATCTTGCCGTAGCGGCGACGAGCGTTGGCGCAAGCGTTGTAGCCGGATCGAGCCTTTCCTGCTTACGATACGTAAGCGCGAGGTTTGAGGAATAGAGGGACTGATATTCGCGCTTTGCGCGATCGTCCTCAATCCAGTTCCCTTCACGAGAACCTGCGCCAACGTATGAAGACGCGGTACTTCGAATCCCCGACGAAATGCCGGCATTGGTGAGGGTTCCCATCTGCGTTTGTTGCTCTTTGGCCCACTGCGCCCTTTCTTGATTCAGCTTCGCCGTCGCCTCCTCGATGCGCCGCTTGTAATCCTCGATCCGCCCACTATTCGGATTGATCGGTGCAACGGGCGGCAAAGGTGATGGACTGGGTTTCGGGGATTTCCCGCCCGAGAACGCAATAACGATTACCATGACGAGCGCCAGACCTCCGATGACCCAGGCTTGCGCGTGACGTGGCATGACACCAGGCAGGGCATCAATCCGATTCTTAATGACGCTCGGCATCTTGACTCCGCTGGATAGCACGTCTTTCTCCTCAGATTCAGGTTCAGAGTTCGTCATGGTCAATCCTGCTTGGAAAACGTCAACTTTTTCTTGCCGATGGCCAAGTACCCATCGCCAAGGACCTTATTCACGATGTAGAGGCCATTCTGATACTCGAAGTTGACGAGGTTTGGCTTGCCGTCTTTTAGCTCGTAGAGCGCAGGCGTCTCTTCTGGCCGCGCCTGGATGTAGGTAAAGCGGTCGTTCGTATACATGGCTCGGACAAAGAAAGGTTTTTTACCTGCCTCAAAGCGGTAGGGGAAGCGCACGTTATGAATGAACACGTTGATCCCTGAGTCGATGGCTGACTGCGTTCCCTCCTTTGCCTTTCGTGTCTCTTCCTGTGCTTTGGCGATTTGCTCTTTGGCCGAGTCCAATTCTTCAGCCGGAACAAACTTCGGGCTCGTCTTAGCAGCGCGAATCATGGACTCTTCTTTGGGCACGACAAAGATCTTCACGTCGGCTGGAAGCTGCGCTTCGGAAACTTCCGTTAGCAGAAACGTGTAAACGTTACCGCTTGCTGTAATCAGATTGAGGTTCGTCTCAGAGCCGACTTTCGCCGGTTTGATTGAAGCGAAGTTCTGGTTACCGTTTACGATCCACATATCCTTGTCGCCACAGACGAAATCGAGAATCTGCTCGTTCTTGGGCAACACGATAAGCGTGGTAAAGCGTGTCTTTGCGCGCACGCGCACGATGTCGTGATCGCCGTAGGCGACCACTTTGGCAGGCGCGACCTCCCAATGGGGCGGCGACTTCAGGAAATGTCTCGACGCCGTGGCATTGCCCGCGATCAGGATCGTTGGAAGAATCAGAAACAGCATTTGTTTCATACATGACTCCTTGCGAGGATATTGAGCCCTTCTCGGACGCCGTGTTGTTCAAACGCCTCGCGTTTCTTTTCGTTGTCGTAAGGGTTATTGGTGTAGAGCCAATATCCTTTCTGGTCCACTTCGAGGTTTAGGACTTTTGTCAGATAGGGGCGTTTCAGTAGAAATTGCCGCTTGGGGGTCAAGCTCGCAATCAGCTCGACTTCCGTTTCGGTTAGGTGGAAAATTGAGCGGTATTGATCGCGGCTCATGTCTGGGTTGGCCAAAAAGAGTTTGGTCGGGCAACTTTCGACGACGACGCTCAGCATTTCGGACTGCACGAGATCGTCGGTGGATTGAGTGGCCAGAATGACGGCGGCGTTTTTCTTGCGAAATGTCTTCAGGGCTTCGCGCACGTATTCGCGAATCGTCGGCTGCTCCAGGAACCGCCACACTTCATCCAGGCAAATGACCTTGAATACAGTGCTCTCGGACTCCTCAAGAACAGCAGCATTGGCACGGTGGAGAATGTAGAAAAGTAGGGGTTCCAGCATCGGTGACTTCACCATGCCTTCAAAATCAAAGGTCTGAAACCGCGAGAAGGTGAGGGTATCTTCAACGTTGTCGAATAACGATGCATACGGTCCCGGATGAATCCACTTTTGGAGTTCCCTTCGCAGGTTGCGATTGAGGATGTTCACCAGAGTGGAGAGCCTGCGCAAGGATGGCTCGACAGAATACAGATTTCTGATCTGTTCAAACAGATCCTTTTCATCCTCCGCCGTTGGGCAATAGCCGCTTGACTTGGCGAGCACTAGAACCAGCAGAAAGAGGAAGCGAAGATTGTCCGGCGTCGGTGGAAGGACGAACGGGTTGATCGCAAACGGCCAGGATGCGGCGGCAATCGGAAGGTAGCTTCCGCCAAAGAGCTGCGTTAGCGTGTGGTAGCTGCCACCCAGATCGAACACGAACACACGTGGGCGATACTTCTGCGCGTGCGTCAGAAGAAAATTGAGCAGGAAACTCTTGCCAGAACCTGTAGCTCCCAGAACCAATGTATGACCGACATCCTGGCTGTGCAAATTCAAGTAGTAGGGTGTGCGGTGATTGGTTTCGAGAACCGCCAGATATTCCGCCTTAAGATGAGGGTTTGTCCGCTCACCCTCGTCGAGCTTGAACAAGAATGAGAGATCCGAATGGTTGGCGTTCGAAAGCCACATCTGCCTCCGGTTGAACAGACGCCCTCCGGGAAGTGTGGCCAGATAGGCGTTCAGTATGTTGTAGCGTTCTTCTATGAGTTGGGCATCGTGGGCGGCGAAGATTTTGAAGCATTCAGCGACGGAACGTTTTAGCCGCTCAAAGTCCGTATCGTAGAGAACTATGGTGAGCGAGTAGCAGCCAAAGCCGTTGCCGCGTACCTCCAGCTCTTCAAGGCATTCACCAAGCGCTCGGATGTGGGCGGCAGCCGAATCGTCGATGAGAATGTCCTTTGAATCTGTTGTCGTATTCAGGTAGTTTAGGGGCGATGCCTTAGCGTTATGGAAATGGCGGCGCTTGGATCGGATATGGTGGCGTACCGTTCCGATTGATTCAGGTTTCCACTCGCTCGCCATGACATAGTGCGAGTCAATCTCGGCTAGGGCCGTCAGCATATTGGCGAAGGTACGAGTCGGTGGCTCTTTGAGTGTCAGGACTTTCATGTAGTGGTCGTCGAAGCGCAAATACTCCCGGTGGCATTCGAGTGTCGAGCCGCACACCTGGTAATCGACAAAAGAATCGTGCTTGAGCGACGCTGTCGCCTTATGTGGGGTGAAATTAGTGAGGCGGCGAAGGAACCGAAAAGCCTCCTGCTTGTCGAGGAGGACCGGCCGTGCGGAGTCTTCGAGTTGAACTAGAAAAGACTGGACCTTTTGACTCAGCCGCTCGCGCGCTTGCTGAAGCTCTTTTCTTGTAGCTCCATTTTGCGACGCGACAGAAAAGCTTTCGCGTAGAACGGCGAGTGGCTCTGACAACAATCGCTGCCAACGCCAGCCGCGGGTTCGGAGTGACACTCCTTCGTAGACGATGACAAGGAAAATGTCGAGATTGGAAAGGGGCGCTGCTTTGCTGTTGTAGAACTCGATCCGGTTCTCGACAGCCTGGTCGAGAACGGGCAAATTCGGATAACGTTCAAAGGGAATCGGTGCGCATTCGGCCTTCAGACTGTACTGATAGATCCGGCAATCCTCCAACAAGCGAAGCGCGGACTCAAAGTGGCGGCAATCGGCGTCGATTTGAGCAGCGTCACGACCCTCGTAGTCGATACCCTTCATTTTCAGCACGCTCAAAACATCCCCGCCTTTTGTGACAAACGTGTGGTTATCGATTGCGGCATGCACGTTCACAAGCGAGTTGAATGCCCCCGATTCCCGGTAATCTCTGAGGATGCTTTTCCGATGATTCATGAGCGTTTCGCCGGATCGTACTGAGACCTGAATGTGGAAGAGTTCATTAGAATCCGCAGAATCTGGGGATCGGTGGCCGTGGCCCAGCGGGCGAAGACATACAACACGCCAAACATCATCAGCCCTCCAAGCAGGCTTCCAAAAAAGTTGAAAGTGATTGCTCCGATCACCATTGAGAGAAAGAAGAGGTTCCGTTCAGCCCCGCAGATGGTGAGTGGCTTATTCATACAGCGGTACACGGGATGGAACATAGGTGTCATCATGCGACGCTCAAGGAAACAACCAGGCCATAAAGTTGACGGCACCCACTGCCATCCCCACGCCGAAGAGAATCCCGGCGAGCATCCGCTTGGAGTCACCCTCGCCGAAGGCAAACATTAAGCCGCCGACCACAACCGCCACCAACGACAACCCACGCGCAATCGGCCCTGTAAACGATGTCTTTAGAGCATCCACGGCGCTTTCCCAGGGTGATTGCGCAAAGGCGGGAACGGTCAAAACACACACCGCGAGCGCCATCCAGGGTGCCAGGCGCAACGCACTGATGCGGTATTTCTCAAATCCTGACATGGAGCAAACCCAGAGTCCTTTCAGGAAGGCCCTCTAGAACCGAGCCTTCACTCTAGATAGCGTAAGGGGGAGTCAAACTGGCCGGTGAGCGGTGGACACAAGAATAATTCGGGGAGGAAACGAGTACATGGGTGCTTGTGGCAATCTTTGATGTTTTAGAGGCAGGGCAGCTTCTACATCGGACGCTTACCAAGCAAAGCAGTGCCGACGCGAACGAGCGGACGGCGCAATCGCTGCGGAAGGTATTTGCGAGCAGACAAGCAAATCTTGTTCATCCGGAAGTTCTCCTGTGTGACTCTGTTTGAACTGCAAATGATTGAGTTCTCGGCGACAGAAGCGGGCCAGGGAAAAAGAGTCCAAGACTTCTTTGGCGCACATCGATAGCGGCTGGCTATAAAAAGAAGCGGAGTCCCCGTTGGGGACTCCGCGAAGTGAGAGATTGTTACAAGGCTATGCACGCGGCTGCGCGGCGGCTGGTTCGGGCGCTGTTTTCTTGGCCCCAGCCGATTTGCGTTTCTTCTGTTTTAGGGTGAAGTCCTCCGCGACAGCCTTAGCGGTCTTCTCGGTATCCACACGATAGCGCTTTGCCGCATCCATGAGTGGGTCACTTTTGGAGCCAGCGCGGTGATACGCGCAATCGAGCAGGGTGATTTCGAGAAGAAGTTTCGAGAGCTCAGCTTCGTCGCACTTGCCAGCTTGCTTGGCCAGAGCCTCATGCGGCGAAACGGTCAGACTCTTGCTGTCGATCTTGTGCCGCTTTGCCAGCGCAGGAATCTGGCTGTGAGACACTCCATTTATCACGTGTTCGGCAATCGCCAACAAGTCTGCTTTCTTAAGCGGTGCTGATACTCGTTGCAGCACCGTGGCGAGAACGCGGAGCCGGGTTGTAATTTCCAGCTTCTCCTTTTCAATCCGTCGCCGTTCTTCTACCCGTTCGCGTTCAATCTGCTGTGGTGAGGGTGCATTGGGATGATGGACACG
>Ga0210406_10001200_pt1 | contig 32782 bp, 19 predicted proteins | sample IncBWC30MmetaG_FD_155454 | JGI IMG/M metagenome (GOLD analysis project Ga0210406, IMG submission 155454) | Forest soil microbial communities from Barre Woods Harvard Forest LTER site, Petersham, Massachusetts, United States - Inc-BW-C-30-M | ecosystem: Environmental > Terrestrial > Soil >... | reverse complement strand
ACCCGTCCTTTGTGTACTTCGGGAATCAGGAGATCGGCAGCACCGAAGAAATCGCCGTTCAAGTTCCGCAACTCTGCGAGATGGTAGATGGCCAATAGCATCACTGCAGGAGTTCCCCGAAAATCCATCTCCCGCGCACGGTCCAGGTGAATGTAAGCATTCGAGAAATCCTTGGTCTCGAATTCGGTAAGTCCCAGGAAAGCCCACGCTTGAGAATTCTTCGGATTGATTGCGATCGAGTTCTTCAGGGCGGCGCTAGCTTGTGGAAACTTGCCGGTAGCGCAATAGAGAGCCCCCAGGTCCGCCCACCCCTTGTCCCACTGAGGGTTCAGCTTGAGCGCACTCTCATAGTCGCGGATCGCGTCGTCAGTTTGGCCGGCCTGTCCTGCCGCCGTGGCTTGTCGCGCGATCTCGTCGAAGGCTGAGGAATCGGGATTTCGCGTCCCCTCACCGGGAATTGCGGCGTGGGCATATGCTCTGGCGATCTCAGGATCAATATCCGGCTTATCGGGCTTAAGTTTTTCCGCGGCTTCAGATTCCCTGGCTGCCTCCTCTGCCTTTCCAAGGTCGCTCAAAATCCGTCCCAATATCTCGTGGGCCAAAGAGGACTCCGGAGCGAGTTGGACTGCACGTTCGGCCATCGGCAGCGCATCTTGTGCGTGATGCTGCTTCATGGCGATGATTGCCAGCCGCATGAAGGGCAGCGCACTCTTCGGTGTCAGCTTTACCTCCTCACGTAACTGGGCTTCTGCCTCAGGAAAGCGAGAGCGAAAAATTAGAGCAGATCCGTAGGCATAGTGAAGGAAAGGTGTAGTCGGATAATTCTTCAACAACTGCTGAAACCCCAATAATGCCCGGTCGAAGTTTCCTTCCGCCAGATCTCCAGCGGTTTCGCCTGCCGCGTCAAGCAACGCATCCTTGGAAGGGTCCACCTGATCCGGCAGAAGTGGGACGCGCAACAGAGCCAGTGCCAGCGCAGTCTTAGTTTGTTCCGCCAACTGGTTGCGTCCCAACTTGGACGCCAGTAGTTCCCACGCTTCTTCGAACTGACCGTTCAAATTGAGCAACAATGCCAGGTGATAGGTTGCAACTTTCTCTACACCGGGGGCCTCGGCGAATCCGAACTGCTTCGCATTTTGCAGATGCTCCAGAGAACTCTTGAAGTCCTTGGTTTCAAAGTCACACAAGCCCAGGTATGCCCATGCCGCGCCGAGTTTGGGATAGGCCGTCGTCACTTTCTGGAAAGCAGGAATCGCGTCGCGATAGCGACCTGCGTCGGCGTACAGAGTTCCCAGGTACCACAAGCCGTCGGTCCAATCAGGTTTCAGCTGCAGGGCGCCTTCGTAGAAATGAATCGCCTCTTCGGTCTTGCCTTCTTCGCGGGCTGCGATGGCCTGCTTGGCAAGCGCCTCGAAGCTGTCGGTGCCAGATCCTTGCTGGACCGGCTGCGCTGGCGCAGTCTGCGCGATCATGAATGCTGGGAAGAGCAAGACGAGAGCGGTCGCGAGCACAGGGACGATGCATCGACCAATACGTGGGATCGGCATGAGGGGCGCGCTCTTGGAGCAAATGTTAGCACGGGAACTCCGACGCAGTGTCCATGATAAGATCTCCAACACCCGCTAAAATCGGATGCCTTTTCTGAAGCAGAATGCACCGCAATTTACCGTTTCCCGCCGCCTCTTCCTCCGTGGCCTGCTAGGAAGTCTGGCCCTCAGCAAATTCCGTTCCTTTGGATACGCCGCACCGTCGGCTTATGCCTTCGAGGAGGTTCCCCCTTCTGCCAGCGGGATTAAATGGGTACACACCGCCGGGAAGTCTCCTGAAAAGTATCTGCCTGAAACGACGGGAGCAGGTTGCGCATTTCTTGACTACGACAACGACGGCTGGATGGATATCTATCTGGTGAACAGCGGCAAGTGTGACTTCTTTGATCCATCTCCGTCACTGCGAAATGCGCTGTACCGCAACAACCGCGACGGCACTTTTACGGATGTCACAGAGAAAGCCGGTGTTTTAGGTGGCGGATACGGCATGGGAGTAGCTGTTGGTGACTATGACAAAGATGGTTTCCCTGACCTGTTTGTTTCACAGTATGGAAGGAGCATTCTTTATCACAACAATGGCGATGGAACCTTCACGGACGTAACCGAAAAAACCGGGGTTGCCGCGCCCGGCTGGGCTTCCAGCGCAGTGTGGTTTGATTATGACAACGACGGGCTGCTCGACTTGTTCGTGGGACGATTCGGAGATTTCAGCAAAGCTAAATCAATTTCGTGCGGCGAAGTGGGCAGACGTCGCTATTGTTTGCCCAGAATGTTCCAGCCTATGCCGAGCTGGTTATTTCATAACAATGGGGACGGAACTTTTACCGACGTCAGCAAGGAATCGGGAATCGCGAACAGTTTAGGAAAAGCGTGGGGTGTGGTGGCCACGGATATTAATAATGATGGCCTCATGGACCTACTCGTGGCGAACGATACGGTTGCCAACTTTCTTTTTGCCAACCGCGGGAAAGGGCGGTTCGACGAAATCGGACTGCAGGCAGACGTCGCTTACAACGCTGAAGGGCAGTCCCGCTCCGGGATGGGCTGTGACTCGGCGGACTTCAATGAAGATGGTTGGATGGATCTATTCGTCGCCAATATAAATGAAGAGATATTCTCGCTTTATCAAAACAACCGCGATGAAACGTTTGAAGATAAAGCCATGGAACTTGGAATCGGGATGGCAACCCGTTCCATGAGTGGCTGGGGATTGAAGTTCTTCGACTATGACAACGACGGCAACCTCGATCTTTTTCTAGCGAACGGCCACCCCGACGACTTGATCGAAGAGGTTTACAGCGGCGTTAAATACAATGAGCCGCTGATGTTATTCCAAAACACGGGCGCTGCATTCAAGAACGTAAGTCCACAGAGCGGGCCCGTGTTCGCGAAATCGTTCTCCTCTCGCGGCTTGGCGATTGGGGACTTCAACAATGATGGAGCAGTCGACGCGCTGATTTCTGTCAACGATGGGGCTCCAGTGCTCCTTCGAAATAATAGTGTCGGGAAAAACCACTGGCTGGGAGTCCGTTTGATAGGCAAGAAGTCAAATCCGGATGCGATCGGGGCCCGCATTACCTACCAGGCCGGCGATCTGAAGAGAAACAGAATGAAAGTGGGCGGGGGAAGTTTTCTGTCCTCGCATGATCCCCGGATCGTGCTGGGGACGGGCCAGCAATCGAAAATCGCATGGCTGGAAGTGCGTTGGCCGCAGCCCAGTGGTGCCGTCGAACGCTTCACGGATCTCCCCATCGATCGCTACATCACGATTGTTGAGGGTACAGGCAAATGGAAGTAGGTGAAGACAACCCCTTCACCACAGAGGGCACAAAGTTGCACAGGGGAAGAAGCCTCTGTGTTTCTCTGTGTCCTCTGCGGTTAAAGGTCCTTTTCGGTCGAATATCTTCCACCTCCAGCAGTGGGCCCGAATGAGTTTCGGATGAGAGCAGCCTGTTCAGCGTTGATGATCGTGGGTTTCGTGATTTCGTCCGCTATTTTCCGGGCGCAAGAGCCCGTGGCCATCGACAAGCAAATGACCACCGAGGATCGTTTGCGAAAGCCCGGCTGGTGGCCGACGAAAGGCGCTCCTCTCCGAAACGAGTATGTGGGGCCGGCAACCTGTGCGCAATGTCATTCGGCGATCGCGGTCACACAGAAACGCAACGCCATGGCGAGTGCCGGAACCTATCCAGCCAATTCTCCAATCCTGCTGAACCACCAGCTGAGTCTTCGTCTCGGCCCCTACAGTTACACAATCAGACGATCGGGAGGCGAGAGCTTGTATTCGGTCAGTAATCAGAAAAAAACATCGACCGTGCCTCTGGCACTTGCCGTCGGCGGTGGCAGTCGGGTTGGCCAAACTTACCTCTTCGAGAAGAACGGGACTTACTTCGAGAGCCGAGTGAGTTACTTCGGCGCCATACAGGGACTTGATCTGACACCGGGCCACACGAACGCCACGCCACAATCCCTTGAATCAGCCGCCGGGCGTCCGCTATCCGGCGCAGAAGCTCATCGATGTTTCGCCTGTCACACGACGGCATCCACCGCGAACTACACATTCGATCCCCAAAACTTAATTCCGGGCGTGACCTGCGAATCCTGCCACGGACCAGGCGCGAAACACGTGGCGGCCATCCGTGCGGGCGCTGAAGGAGGAGGAGAACTGATCTTCAATCCTCGCAAACTCACGCCCTCCGATTCCGTGGACTTCTGTGGAGCCTGCCATCGCACATGGTGGGACGTGAGCTCAAACAAAGACATCGGCATCTTGAATCTGCGCTTTGCTCCTTACCGGCTGGAAAAGAGCCGCTGCTGGGCGAAGGGCGATGCACGAATCACGTGCGTCGCGTGCCATGATCCCCACAAGCCCCTGGTAGAGGATGCAGCGTCCTACGATCAGCGCTGCCTGAGTTGCCACGCGACCAAGAGCTCAGACTCAAGTGCCGAACACGTCGCCACTGCCTGCCCAGTCAGTGCAAAGGATTGCGTCTCCTGCCACATGCCCAAGTACGACATCCCAGGCATGCACTATAAATTCACGGACCACTGGATTCGGGTCGCCAAAGCCGGAGCGCCCTATCCGGACTGATCAATGAGCGATTTTGCGAGGACGAACCGCGTCGGGAGACACGATTCCTTTTCCTTCTAGAACTGCGTAGAACCGGTCTGCCGCCAGATCCTTGATTACTTCGGTCGTCCCACTCGGCCATCGGATTTCCAGGGAGTCGATCTTATCCGCCGCACCCAAGCCAAAGTGAACCCGCAGATCATTCTGCGACAGGTAGCTGCCGCCACTGTGGATCTCCTCGGTTTGCGTGATCCCGCCTGCAACGATTTTCACTTTTGCGCCAATCGCAAGCCGATTGCTCTTCACTCCCGCGAGTTCAAAGCTGACCCAGTGGCGCCCAGGGATTCCATGATTCATGAGAATTAGCGGTGCCCCATCCAGGTCACCGATAACGACGTCGACTTGGCCATCATTGAATAGATCACCAACTGCCAGACCGCGCGACACGCGGCGCTGCATCAGCGCCGATCCTGCCTGGTCACTGGCATCGCAGAATGTGCCATCCATCTGGTTCAGCAAAAGATTTCCTGGCTCTCTGTAACTAACGCTGGATTTTAAGGAGTCGATTTGGGGATAGACGTGCCCGTTGACTGCGACCAGGTCGAGCCAGCCGTCATTGTCGATATCGAGGAAAGCGGTTCCCCATTTCACAAAACCCAGGGATGGCAAAGCGGCTCCAGATTGGTACGAGAAATCCTGGAAATCCCATTTTCCGTCATTGCGGTAAAGAGTGCTGTACTCGTCCGCAAAGTTGGTCACGTACATCGAAGGACGGCCAACATGAGCATAGTCCCCGATAGCGATGCCCATGGAACCCTGTTCCAGGCCGTCTTTGCTGACCGCAGTCCCTGACTCGAAACTGATGTCGGTGAACTTTCCGTTCCCATCGTTGCGATAGAGATAGTTTGGAGTGGAATCGTTCGCCACATAGATATCGGGACGCCCGGTATTGTTGAAATCCGACCAGATGACGCCCATTCCGAAGTAGCCTGGCGCATCCGCTACTCCAGCCGATTTCGAAACGTCGGTGAAAGTGCCGTCGCCATTATTGCGAAAAAGCGAGTCACCGGACCCGCGCAGCCCACGCGGTCCACATTGAACATCCAGTCCTTTGTATTTGCAGTTTGGGCCCTTTCCGAATTCGGGGGGAGCATCGAGGCGAAAGTCGACGTAGTTAGTGACCATCAAGTCGACGAAGCCATCGCCATCGTAGTCCCCAAAAGCAGCGCCCGTAGACCAACGTCCGTCCGACACGCCAGCCTTTGCAGTCACATCGGTGAAAGTGCCATCGCCGTTGTTTTTATAAAGATGATTCCCACCCAGGCAGGTGATGAAAAGGTCTGGCCAGCCGTCGTTGTTGATGTCGCCAACGGCGCCCCCCATGGCAAAACAGGGCGCGATCCCTGACTTATCGGTGACATCGGTAAAAGTGCCGTCACGGTTGTTGTGGTAGAGCGCACCTTTTGCGGTCTGATGTTTCATCGCCATCTCGAGTGTCGGAGCGTTGGTAAAGTAAATATCCGGCCAGCCGTCACGGTCATAGTCGATGAGGATGACCCCGCCGCTCATCGATTCAACGATGTACTTCTTCTCGGGCGCCACTACATGCCGAAACTGGATACCGGCTTTCTGGGTGACGTCTTCCAGATGAGGAACCTGCCTCTCTTTGCAAATTCTGCTCTTGGCCCCGGCAGGTGGTGCGACCGGCGGAGGATGTCCGCCCTGGGCGAGGCTGAAGGCCGAAAGGTAGAGCGCAAGGAACGTCGAGAACAGACGCCTATGGAGTTGCCGCATGATTTCTAGTGGTCCACGTCAGGCACACCGCTGGTGTCGGCCTGGGGAGGAGTGCGGCCACGGTCGCGCTCCTTGATTTGGCGGTAAAGCTGGAGCTCGCGATCGGCATCACCGGTGCGAGCAGCCTTTCGATATGCGGACTGGAGTTGATAGTGGATGTAAGCGCGTTCCGGATCGAGTTTCGCCGCGACTTCGAGATTCTGAATGGCTTCCTCGGTTTTTCCAGTCTCCAGCAACTCTTTTCCCAGATCGTAACGGCCCCGCGCATGATTCGGGTGAGCCGCAATCAGCGTGCGCAATACTTCGATCGCTTGTTCCTCCTGCCCGGTCTGTAGCATCGCATACGCGAGCCGGTACTGGGTGTCAGGCTCGTCTGGATTCAGTTTCAGTTCGGCTTGCAACTCCGGGACAGCCTCCGCGGGACGGTCAAGGCGAATCAGCGCGCTTCCCGCGTCGTCATGCGCTTTTTTGATGGACGGGTCTTGTTGGATTGCCTTTCGAAAGCACATCAGCGCGCGCTCGTAGTCTCCGAGATGATTGTAGACTTCCCCAACGGAGACCAGCATTTCCGCTGTCATCTGCTGGGATGTCAGCTTTCCCAGAATTTCGCCGGCTCGCTTTGGTTGGTTGGTGTGTGCCAGCGAGAACGCCCAGGCGTAGGCCATATTTGGATCACTCAGTGCCGCATCGCCCAGCGTGCCGAAAACCTGGACAGCTTCCGCGTAGCGTTCCGTCGCAAACAGTGAGATCGCAAGCAAGGCGCTTGAGACGCGGTCCTTGGGATCATGCTTGACGACGATCTTGAGGGCGCGGGCTGCTTCCACGTTATCTCCAACTTTGGCGGCAGCCAGTCCTATATTTCGCATCAGGCCGGGCGTAGAGGCGCTCCAGCGCTCCGCCTCGTGGAAATGGATCAAAGCCTGCAGATACTTCTGCTGCCGCGCCTCGGCCGCTCCCAGGTCGTTGTAGCTGGTGCCTAGAATCTGGCGCAGACGCTTCTCTTGGATCTGGCCGCGCTGCAGTTGGGCGGGAGTGAGATGCGCAGACTTAACGACGGACATCGGAGGAGCAGCAGCGGGATCCGCGCTGTCCACATCCGCCGGCCCCAGGTGGAGGCTTTGCTTTGCGCGCTCCTCGGCAGCCGTCAGATCGGCGTGAGTTTCCGGCTTATCTTCCAACAACAGCGAATTCCGATAGAGCTCGATTGCTTGGGGGTAGGCATTTTGCTGCACCCTCCACTCGCCCATTTGTCGCAGGGCGAAGGCAATGAGCTTCTCGCTGGCTTCGCTGATTGTCTGTGGATTAGCCGACTGCACGGCGGCGCGCTGGGCCTCAACCCTGCGCTTTAGTTCCTGAGAGCCCGCAGTGGTCTGAACCTGGCTGGCGCGCGCTGTCGCGCCTGATAGTGATCCGGAGACGGGTAACAACAACGCGATCAGGATTGACGCAGTGGAGAATCGAACTACAAGCAGCCAGCCCGGCCAGGATACGGCTTTAGATCGCCGCAACCGAGAAGAAGAAAGGGGCACAACGAGTTCCGGTGAATTCCGAGGACAAGTTAAGCGGCAGGACTTGACATTGTCAAGTCCTGCCGGTTGGTTGCGAGTTGGCGCGAACAGTGCGGCTAGAAGGTGATCTTCAAACCGTACTGGAGTTCGCGGTCGTTGTTGGGAATGATTGACGAGAGCTTGAGGTTGGAACCCGCAGTCTCTGCCGTAATGACGTTATTTGTCGGGCTGCAGGCGCTATATACGCCGCCGACCGCCGCTCCACAATTGACTGCTCCGACCGGACTGCCCGGCGCCCCTCCCGGGTACCCGAAGTTAGGATGGTTGAGCAGATTGAACGCGCTTAAGGCGAATTGCAGATTCACGCGTTCTCCCATTTTCCAGGTCTTCTGCACGGTGAGGTCGATGTCCACGTATTTCGGACCGTGACAGTAACCGGAGCTTTCATTGCCGACTGCGCCAATTTGATGTCCCACCAGGGTGAAAGCCGATGGGTTAAAGACACTGGGGCCATTTTGCCCAGCGTTGCAGTCCGTACCCGTGACGTCGGGTCGGTGGTTGGCGCCGGGATTCCATCCAGGACTGTCCGCTCCCGTGCCATAGGCTGAATTCAAGCCGTGCTGATCACAAGTTAGCAGTGTTCTGTCTACGACCGTCTGGCCGGCTACAACCTTCGTGCACCCTCCCACGTTGGCAAGGTTCTCAGATATACCACTCTGGAAAATAGTCGTAGACGGCCCAGACTCAGCCGTGAAAATGCTGCTGATCTGCCAACCTCCCGCGACTTCTCTTACGAGAGAACTGCTTCCCTTGAGTTCAGGCAAAGGCACAATGATGTTACCTACGAAAATGTGGGGGCGATTGATTTGCGTATTGCCCCGATCAAAGCTCGGGTTGAAACCACTGGTCAAAGTCTGAGAGCCAACCGAACCGTTGGCTTCATCAAACGGCACGTTGCCAATGGAGTGCGACCAGGTATAGGACAGGTTTACCAGGACGCGGTTAAACCGGCTCTTGAATATCGTCTGCAGAGCATGGTAGTGCGCATCGCCGAGATGGGCCCACCAGGTGAGGAAGTCATAGTTGCTGTAAGGTCGATAAGTGTTCAGCTGCACAGTAGGCGCTGTGTCTCCCGGGTTCGGGCCGGGTTTTGAGTAAGCAGATGTGCCCCATGCGCTCTGCGGTATTTCGTTAATGTCAGAGGTGGTGACTTGATGAATTGCCCGGTTGCCAACGTAAGCGACCTCCAGGCTCGTGTCCTTATAGAGGCTACGCTCCACGGCGATGTTCCACTGCCAGGAGTTAGGAGTGGCGTTGGACGGGTCCTTGCCACCGGTCGGGGAGCCCGCAAGGCCACCGATCGAAGTCAACGAGGCACCGTCCAAGGTGCGGGTGATGTTGCTTGCACTAAACGAAAATGGGGCATTCGCGGCGAGAATATAAGAAGTTCCGCCGACTTTATCGCGCTGGAAAAATTGGCCGAGGCCAGCACGAATCGCGGTTTTTCCATCGCCGAACAGGTCATAAGCGATTCCGAGGCGAGGAGCAATCAAGTGATAATTCTGGTCTGCGAGGTACTTGTTAGGCCCGCGCGCGCCGGAACTTAGGTTTAGTCCGAAAATGGCGTTGGCCTTGCCGCACGGATCCTTTCCAGGTACTACCCACAGCCCGTTGCAAGCATCGGTTGCCGGCTTGTTCGGGTCGTACAGGCTAGGCTGGAAGTTCGTGGCGTTACCGGTCGGCACGTAAGGCGTAAACAGCAGCGAATAGCGGAACCCGTAATCCACCGTCAGCTTGCGGTTCACCTTCCACGAATCGCCGAAATAGAATTCGTAATCGCGCCAACGCATGTTGATGTAGACGTCTGTCGAACTTTCCCCGAGTTGATATTCATTGCCTGGAATCATCGCATTGGCGAAGGCCATGCCAGTCTTCACATTCGCCCCCGACGGTTGCACACTGCCATCTGCCGTGCCCGCATTGAAGCGTTCAGCACCGCCGCCGCCATTGAATTCGTTCTTTCCATTGAATCCCAGGAATACTCCGAACTTGAATGTGTGCGATCCCTTTACCCAGGTCAGGTCGTCGCGGACGCCATACAAGTCTTCGTTATTGCTCCAAGGAGCAAGCAACTGGGGCGCGCCACTACCCTGTCCCGTATTGCCAGTGTTGATGACGGGCAATCCCAGCGGGTGGCTCTTTACGGAAGCGGGGAAAAGGGTGGGGAAAGCTGAGTTGATTTGGGACAACAGCCCTGCGTTCGTACCGCCTGCCGTGACAAGAATGCGATTATTCGAATACGAGAATTCGGCATCGTTGATCAGGTGGACGCCGAGTATGGAGGTAACTCTGCCAACAATTGATTTCGAAGGCTGGGACCAGTTGCTCTCCAGCGTCGTGAAGCCGTCATCCCCCCAATAACCTGCGTTGGGAGCGGGATTGACCCACGAGTCCTGCGTATAGCGGAACATGACGGTGTGCTTCTTCGTCATGTTGAAATCGCCGCGAGCATTCTCCTGGCGCCAGTTGAGATGGGTGCCGGGGAATACCTGCCAGTTCTTGCACCCATTGGAATTGCCAGTAGCAGCGCTGAGACCAGGCTGGGTGACATCACAGTTCTGGTTCGGCGCAGGATACTGCTGCATGTACGTCTTGATCGCAGGCAGGATCTGGGCGGGATCCATCGTGTACGGGTTTCCGCCTCCGCCCAACTGAAGTGCCGCCGGGAAACCTGTCGCCATCGTGTCGCCACAAGTGATTCCGCCGGAAAAGTCGCCGTTAAGCTCTGCGGCATTAGGGACGCAGCCGGTTCGAGGCACGCCGCGAACTTCCCTATTCCATTCCTGGCTCCAGAAGAAAAACAGCTTGTCCTTCTTGACCGGACCGCCCAGAGAATAGCCGTAGTCGTTGCGCCGCAGAATCGGCTTATCCTTATTCGGATTGGAGTAAACCGTGCCGGTGCCCGGATGAATCACTCCGGCTGCCAGGTCATTGGCAGCTTGCTGTGCGGCAAACCAGTTATAGGCGTTCAGCACGTCGTTGCGGCCCGCGTAGAAAACGCTGCCGTGCCAGTTGTTGGTGCCTCCCCGCGTCACAATGTTGATGACGCCGCCGGAAGCCTGTCCGTACTCGGGGCCGTAAGCGTTGCGCAGCAACTTGAATTCAGCGATCGACTCGAGGGAGGGATAAATCAGGATGGTGCGGTTGGAACCAATGTCGTTGTTGTTCGCGCCATCAACCAGGAACAGGTTGTTGGTCATCGAATTCCCGTTCACGGCGAAGTCGACGCCGCCCTTGAGCCCTTTTCCTACCGCGTCAAAACTCTTCGAAGCAGAAACGCCCGGCTGCAACTGTGTCAGCGCCACGAAATTCCGGCCATTGAGGGGCAATTCCCGCACCTGCTGACCGTCGACAACGCCGGCGAGCTGGGAGTTGTCGGTTTGCACCTGGATCTCGTTAGCCTCCACGGTGACCGTCTCGGTTGCACTTCCCAGCTGAAGGACAATGTTGGTAATTGCGCTGCTGGACACGTGCAAATCAACGTTATCGGTGACGGACTCCTTAAAACTCGCCTGTTTGACGCTGACCCGATAGACGCCAAAGGGCAGGTCGGGAGCGCTGTACTCTCCCTCCTGGTTCGTGGTGACTGTTCGCGTGAGGCCGGTTGCTTTATTAGTAATGTCCACGGTTGCGTTCGCAATCGTCGCGCCCGAAGGATCCGTGACCACGCCTTTGATTGTTCCCGTGACTTGTTGAGCAAGAAGGGGTGAGCCTACGGACACAAAAATCAGTGAGACTAGCACGGATAACAGGGTTCCACGCATACTTGCCTCCGCAAATACTTGCAAATGACTTCGAGGCCCCACCCGATGGTCACGAATGTTAGGGCTGTCAGTCGTCGCTTCGCTGTTCAAGATTGAACACTCCGGTACGGTAGTCAGCAAACGTGCTGCTGGACGCGCGTCCAAATCAACGTGGATCTGTGACCACGCCCGTGCTTGTTCCAGTGACTTGTCGAGAAAAAATGGGTGCAGATACCGCTACAAACGGCACTACCACTAGCGCTAACACCAGGGCTCCACGCATAACGCCTCCGGTCCAGCAGCAATGTTCCTACCCTGTAGAAAATCGATGTGGCAGCAAACACAAACCGAGGATTACGCCCCACACACGAGTGATATCTGCTATATATCAGTGCATGCGAGAGGTCAAGAAGAAAATGGATTTTCTTAAAGGAACAAGTGACATGTCTGATCCGAAGAACTGGCATCGGTCGATATTGGACGAGCATTTGTATGGGGAAGTCGAGGCAGTTATGAAAAATTGAAGACGTCTGGCTTCTCCTAAAATCTGAAACACGCAGTCTGCCTACAATTTCTGGTATCGAAGTCCTTAGGCTGATTTTGGCTGAGTTTTTCTATGGTGTTGTGGTTCGCAACGTAACTGGTCACTGGACTGAGAAGTCAGGCCGCAACGCTATTGTGACAAAGCATCTTTCGGCAGTCGCCGCAGGCGAGATTCAACACCATGAAAGTCGATCGCAAACGTGTGCTATATAGCGGTAAATGAGGCTCTTTTGGCGCGCAATCACTTGATCCGTGGACCATTGGCAGATGCGGACTCGAGCGGGAGATGGTGATGGGACAGAGTAACAACCGAGGCCGCAACGGCACGCCCGCTTATAAAAGGATCCAGAACGTCATCCGTAAGCGCATAGCAGGCGGACAGTTAAAAATCGGCGACGCGGTGAGGTCGGAGCGGGAACTGGCGAGGATCCATGGCGTAAGCCTGATGACGGCCCGTCACGCCTTGGCCGGGTTAGAGCGGGAAGGTATCGTCGAGAGACGCCAAGGGTCCGGAACGTTCGTCGCGCCCCCGAAAATCCACTTCAACAAGCTCATGAGTTATAGCGAGCATATGTCGATCCGCGGGCTGGCACCGCGGTCACGGGTGCTCGCGGCCAAGCTGATCGAACACCACGCGGAAATCGCGGCTCGCCTGGGCCTATCCGACATCAGCACCTTGGTCAGGATTGACCGGCTACGGCTGACTGGAGAAAAGCCCTTCGCGTTCGAAACCTGCTACCTGCCCGCTGCGCAGTTTCGGGGCCTCATTTCTGCGCCGCTCGGCAAGAGCTCGCTGTTCGCTGTCTTGCGACACGACTATGGAGTGGAACTGGCGTATGCCGACGAAGAAGTGGATGCTACGCCAGCCGACGCACACAATGCCGAGCTGCTCTCGGTTCCTCGGGGCGCGCCCCTGCTCCGGATTCGTCAAGTCATTTATTCCACGTCCGGGAAACCTGTGATTTACGGACTCGGCTTCTACCACTCCGAGCGGCACACTCTTTTCATTCGCCGATTCCGATAGAGGGATTGTCTGCCATAGTCCCCTATGCTATGCTCCGCTAATATGAGCCACGCTGCCAAGAACAAAGAAAAGTTGATCGTGCGCGCTCGCCGCATTCGGGGGCAAGTGGAAGCGCTTGAGCGGGCTTTGACCGAGGAACAAGATTGTGGCGATATCCTCCGGTTGATCACGTCTGCCCGGGGCGCCATGAACTCGCTCATGGTGGAACTTCTCGAGGACCAGATTCGATTTCACGTGCTCGATCCCAGCCGAAAGCCGAGCTCTCAGCAAGCTGTGGCAGCCGATGGTCTCGTTGAGACGATTAAGTCCTACCTCAGGTGAGGGAGCGGCTTTCGCAGAGATCGCGAACGCGGGTCCGTCTGGCAATGATCTCACCGGTCTTCTCGTAGCGGCTTCTCGTCGGTGTTGAGAGTCCCTCGGGGCGCATGGTACACCCGCGCTGGCCGGCAAAGCTTTCGCCAAGCCGGTTTCCCGTCACTATCTCGATCGCCAAGTGAAGTTCTTGCCTGTGAGGCCCCAACTTTCGCCCGAGAGACGGCCCATGGGCATCATTTGTTATCGCACCGCTACTGACCGTTCTCTTCGCGTTCTGTAATTCCCCTATTGACTCTTAATAGTATACCCCCATATAGTATCGGCGACTGCCGTGGCCACGGATGAATTGGTCGATATCGTCAAGGCACATCTGAAGTAAGGGAGCAAGCAGTTGACCGATGCTGCGCTGACCCTCATCGAGAACTGCGTTTGCGCTGTAACAGAAAATTCACAATTCCCCAGCTTGGTTAGGTGCCATCATCAATGATTTGAAATGCGAAATGCGAGAACGACATGTTTCGATCCACTATTGCAGCTACCTTGCTCCTGCCCTCGACTTTCTTTTTGAGTGGATGTGATGGTCTCCAGAAGGGGGCAAAAGCCGGAGACAGCACCGCCATCGTGCATGACGGGAGCCGGGTCACGGTGCCGACTGGCAATCCGTTATCGAGCCGGCTACAGGTCCAGGAGGCCGAGTTAACCACAGTGCAGCGGCAGGTCGCGGCGCCGGCTTCCGTCGAAGCTGATCCAGCCCGCTATGCCAGAATCCTCCCTCCTCTGTCAGGTCACATTCTGCAGTTGTTCGTTCACCCCGGTGATTCGGTAAAAAAAGGCCAGGAACTCCTTTCCATCGACGCGCCAGATTTCGTAGGCGCCCAAGCGGACTACTCCCGGTCCCGAAGTGTCCTGGCTCAAACTGAACACGCATTGACCCGGCAGCAAGATCTTGCTGCCCACGGCATTGTCGGACAGAGGGATATAGACCAGGCAAAGACGGACCGCGAGTCGGCTCTGAGCGATTTCAATCGCGCTAAGGACCGGCTTCGGCTCCTGGGCATGGACCCGGACAAAACCGAACTGGGCGCACCGCTCATCGTTCGATCCCCGCTTTCTGGAAAGGTGCTGGATGTTTCGACGGCGCCTGGAGAGTTTCGCAACGACCCCAATGCGCCGCTAATGACAGTCGCAGACTTGTCCACCGTATGGGTCACGGCAAATGTTCAGGAGAAGGACATCCACTACGTTCACAACGGTGATCCTGCCTCGGCAACGTTTGCTGCCTATCCGAATGAGACATTCCGCGGCAAGGTGCTATTCACCGCCGACGTATTGGACCCCGACACGCGCACTGCGAAGGTTCGTGTGGCGTTCAACAATGAAGACGGGCGTCTTCGTCCCGCCATGTTCGCCACTGTGGTTCTCAAGACATGGGACACGAAAGAGTTGACCGTACCCACTTCCGCCCTGGTGATGGCCGGCGACCACACAACAGTCTTCGTGCAAGTAGATGCAAAAACCTTTGATCAAAGATCTGTGCAGACCAGCGAGCAACAAGGGGCAAGGACAATCATCAAGAAAGGGCTGCAAGCGGGTGACCGCGTGTTGGTCCGTGAGGGAGCTCTCCTGCAATGATCGCTCGGTTTGTCGCTCTTTGCTTGAGACGCCGGAAGCTTGTCTGGCTCATCACCATCTTCATGGCGATCTTTGGTTACGTCTCTTGGACAAAGCTGGACATCGAGGCATACCCCGACATTGCTGATGTGACGTCTCAGGTGATCACGCAATATCCAGGGCATGCTGCCGAGGAGGTCGAAGAACAGGTCACGATTCCCTTGGAACGGGAACTGAATGGCGTCCCCGGCTTACAGGTGATGCGATCGCACAGCACCTTCGGACTGTCGCTCATCACATTGGTCTTTCAGGATGGAGTGGACGATTACTGGGCGCGGCAGCGTATTCAGGAGCGGATTGCAGGAGTGGATCTGCCTCCCGGTGCCAATCCAGGTCTCGATCCTCTCACGTCGCCAATCGGAGAAATTTTTCGCTATACGCTCGAATCAAGTTTTCGCGACGAGCGCGAGTTGAAAGAGATTCAAGAATGGACCGTCATTCCCAGGCTGAAGCAAGTGACGGGTGTCGCCGACGTGACCAACTTCGGTGGCGAGACGACGCAGTTTCAACTCATCGTCGATCCCGCTAAACTCGCCCAGTACAACGTCTCGCTAAAGCAGGTCACTGACGCCGTCCAGGCGAACAACGCCAACGCCGGCGGCAGCATCGTGGTACGCGGTGAGCAGGGTTACGTGGTACGCGGGATCGGATTGATTCGTTCGCTGCAAGACCTCGGCAACATTGTCATTCTCCAGAAGAATGGCACTCCGGTGTTCCTAAAGAATCTGGGATCTCTCGAACTCGGAGCGCTGGAGCGCCGCGGCATCCTCGGGAAAGACAATAACCCAGACACCGTCTCCGGGATCGTCCTGCTTCTGCGCGGCATGAATCCCTCCATCGTTCTAGAGGGAGTCCATCAACAAGTAGACGCTCTGAACCACGGAATCCTGCCACCGGATGTGCGGCTGGTGCCCTACCTTGATCGCACCCAATTGGTTCACACCACAATCCATCGAGTCTCCCAAACCTTGCTGGAAGGTATGGGACTTGTCTTGATCGTTCTCATACTTTTCCTGGGCAGCACTCGCGGAGCCGTAATGGTGGCCATCACCGTTCCGCTTTCCCTATTGTTCGCTTTCATCCTGATGCGGTTCACGGGTATCCCGGCCAATCTACTCTCACTGGGGGCGATCGACTTTGGAATCATCGTTGACGCTTCGATTGTTGTGATGGAGAACATTCTCCGCCATCGCGAAGAACATCCGAAGGCTAAGCTCTCAGTGCGAGATGCCCGGATAGCAGCCACGCAGGTTGCACGCCCAATCTTTTTTGCGACACTCATCATCATTACAGCCTACCTACCCCTTTTCGCTTTTCAGCGTGTCGAGAAGAAGCTCTTTTCGCCGATGGCCTACGTGGTGGGATATTCGCTACTCGGTGCTCTGCTCATCGCGCTTGCTGTAATCCCGGGGTTAGCCTTCGAGGTCTACCAGCGTGCAGGCAAGACGTTTCACAACCCTATTCTCATTCGCATCACGCAGGGTTATGAGCGGGCTATCCAGCATCTGACGTTGCGACCACTCCACGCCATTGTTCCGGCACTTGTGGCAGGAGTTCTGGCGATTGTTCTCTCGATCACGATCGGCAAGGAGTTCCTGCCCTACCTGGACGAAGGTTCAATCTGGCTGCAGGTTCAGCTTCCCCCCGGACTTTCCCTGGAAAAAGCAACATCGATGGCAAATGAAGTTCGAGCCGCCACACTGGAATTCCCTGAAATATCCACCATTGTCACCCAACTGGGACGCAACGATGACGGAACCGATCCTTGGACGCCTTCTCATATTGAGTCCTTCGTGGGATTGAAGCCCTATTCAACCTGGCCAAGTGGCGAGACGAAGCTCGATCTAATCAAGAAACTCGGTGATCGATATGCAAAGATCCCCGGAGTGACAGCGGGCTTCTCCCAACCGATGATCGACGGTGTTAACGATAAGATATCGGGCGCACACAGCGATTTGGTCGTCAAAGTCTTCGGCCAAGACTTCACGGAGTTGCGCCGTATTGCTGGAAACCTCGTTTCGATCCTGGACAAAGTACCCGGCGCGTCCGACGTAACCATTGACCAAGAACCGCCACTCCCACAGATTCAGGTTAAGGTTGATCGCGAAGCTGCCGCTCGCTTCGGCATTAACGTAGCCGACATCGCATCGATTATCGAGTCCGGCATTGGCGGAAAAGCCGTCTCTACAGTCTTTCTTGGCGAACGCAAATACGATATTGCGGTTCGGTTCGCTGAGTCAGTGCGTGGGAGCCCTGACCAAATCAGCAGCTTGACCGTCACACTACCCTCGGGCGCTCGAATCCCCCTTTCACAGGTCGCGCAGATTGGCACAGCCAGCGGCGAGAGCAGCATCACGCGTGAGATGAATCGCCGTCATCTTACGGTCCGCCTCAACCTGAGAGGCCGTGATCTATCGAGCTTCCTGACCGAAGCGCAAGAGAAGATCGGGAAGGAAGTGAAATTCGACTCCACCAAGTATCAAATTGAGTGGGGCGGACAGTTCGAAAACCAACAGCGCGCACAAAGACGACTGGCCTTTATCGTTCCAGGTGTACTGGCGTTGATTTTTGTCCTCTTGTATTCAGCGTTTGGCACGCTTCGACACGCGGCGCTCATCCTGACGATTGTGCCCGTCGCGCTCCTGGGCGGCCTCATTGCCCTCTACCTGCGCGGCATGACGATCAATGTATCCAGTGCTGTGGGCTTCATCGCATTGTTTGGCGTCGCCGTGCAAAACGGCGTCATCATGGTCGCGAATCTCAATCAGCATCGGGATGCGGGTCAGGATTTGGTTGAAGCCATTGTGCTCGGAGCCAAGGAGAGACTGCGCCCCGTTCTGATGACGGCGACGGTTGCGGCGCTCGGCCTTCTTCCCGCTGCCCTTGCGCGTGGGGTTGGAAGCGATGTCCAACGTCCGCTGGCCACGGTAATCGTTGGTGGCCTTGTGACTGCCACCCTCCTCACACTGCTCGTACTGCCGTCAATGTATCTGCTGCTGGAGCGGAGGGCCGTGCAGTTGCACATTTCTCCGGAAGGAGAGGATTCGATATGAGATGGCAAAGGATGATGGTCGCCATCTGCATTCCGACGTTACTGATAGCTGAGTTTTCGACTGCCCAACAACAATCGCCCGACGATCAGCGACCTCGCATAGCATTCGCGGACTTCGTCACCGAAGTTGTGCGTTCGAATCTGGACCTCGCTGCGCAGCGCAGCAACATTGCCATTGCCCAGGCTGCCGTAACGACAGCCAAAGTTCGTCCGGACTGGGGCTTGGATGTGGGCGTGCCAAGCGCGGATTTGTCTAACCATGGCTTTCCGCTCACAACCAGTGTCGGCCTTACCGTTCCTGTCGAACTGGGAGGTAAGCGCGGTGACCGGATGCGCGCAGCCACTGCCGATGTTTCCAGTACCACGGCCGATTACGAAGACGCGGTGCGCCAATTGCGAGCCTCGGCCGCGAACGCATTCGCGGATGCGCTCGGTGCCCGCGAAGTGTTGCAATCGAAAAATAAAAGTCTCTCCCAGTTGGACCGAATCGTGAACGTCAACCAGGAGAGACTGCGCGTCGGGGACATTGGCGAAATTGAGTTGGCCCAGTCGCGGGTAGAGCGCGACCAGTTCAAGGCTGACGTAATCAGTGCCGAATCGGATGTATACAGTGCTGACCTCGCCGCTGCGCAGCAACTTGGAAGTCCAGACAAACTAAGCGCGAAAATGCCACTGCCCGTCGGAAGCCTGGAAATCGCCACCAGAACTTTCGATCTCGACCAACTCGTCGCGCATGCTTTGCAGAACCGCTCCGATGTTACGGCCCGTGTCCGCGCCATAAAGGCTGCCGACGAACGGATCAAGCTTGCCAGGGCGAATCTGATACCTGACGTGGCCCTTAACGGTTCCTTCTCGCACACCGGGACAGGAAGCGGGGACTTCCTGCAACAGCCAGACAATACGATAAGCGGCGGTGTCTCCCTAAACCTGCCCATTTCTCGCCGCTTGCATCCCGGCGAACTGGAGGCCGCACGAGCAACGCGCGCTCAGGCCGAGTTACAGCTTCGTGCGGCTCAGTTGAAGGTTGAAGTAGAGGTGAGAGACGCTTACGAGAAATATCAGGCGAGTGCCCAGAGGTTGAACGTATTCCGGGGAGGATTGTTGCGAGACGCGGACCGGGTTCTTGAAGCTCGGCTCTATGCCTACCAGCGGGGTGGCGCGACGCTTCTGGAAGTTATCGATGCGCAAAGAAAATCAGCGGAAGTTTACCTTGCCTATTCTCAAGCACTGGTCGACCACGCACATGCACTGGTCACTATGGAAGAAGCCGCTGCAACTTGGGACGTGTCGTTCTAGAGGTGTGACTCTAGCTAGAAGTCACAACGCCGTGCGATATGACGGTCACCACAAAACAGGCTACGGCCGCGCACACGGCGAAGAGATCGGAGACGTGTATGAAAGAGCAGCCCTTAGCTGTCAGGTTGAAAGGCGGGCTTCCGTTGGCCTGCTATAGACATAATCCTGCAAAAGGGTAGTCAGTTAGAATTGATGCGATTGCAACAATCGTTTCGTCTACAATTGTCTGCGCTGTACGAGTTCGAAATGAAGAGTTCCCACACATGAACTACTTCTTTTGCGGAGTGGTTGAGGTTCGAGGGCTGCAAGATCAACTCGGGCAGGCGTGTGGCCGAGACGCAAAGACCCTCTGCTACGACTGCGGCACCTCACTCTGCTCAGAGCATCTGGAACGTTGCGAACTGTGTGCCGAAACATTCTGCCCGTCCTGCTTGTCATTCCATCAGAATGAGCATCCGAAGCGATCACAAATGGACAGGGTCATGGAACCTCACAATAAGAAGAGTGCCTGATAGCATCCCCAGCACTCACAGCGCACTCAAATGAGTCTAGCCGACAACACCAAACGCAAGGTCTTTGCGAGACTATCGATTGCTATGGGCAATGCCGTGCAGACTGCCGGAATCGTGGGTGCGTATTGGGCATTGAGGGCGTCTCGGTCGGCACACTCGGCCGTCGTTGCTGTCTCCACCATGATTCTTGCCTGGGTTCTTCTTTACTTCTGCTCGCACGCGATCGCGCACTGGCTAGTCGGACGGTTGGTGGGCATCCGTTTTCTGTTTTACACAGTGGGCGGAACGGGCAATCCCCAAGGCTGGCCGTGGGGAGTTCGCTGGGTCTTTGAGCATCTCCCATTTTTCGGCGTGCAGACGAACAAGGTTTCGATGCAAAGCGTCAGTCCCGGTGCCCAGGCGTTGATGTGGTCTGCGGGCGTGACCGCCTCGGCCATCATTCCAACCCTGGCAGCTTGGTGCGCTTGGCTCTCCGCTGTTCCCTGGAGCGGGTGGTTTTGCCTGTTTGCTTTGGGCTGGGCTTTAGGAACTTTGGCGAGCAACTGGACCAGTCCTACCGGCGATTACTCCAAGGCTCGACGGGCGCTTGCGCATTCGCAAACCGGAACTTCCTGATGATTGTGGGGTCGGAGTGTGATGACTGGCAGCGAAGCGGATGCGAGGACGCATTTCTGCGTCAAGCTGTTGCGGTGAATATAAGAGCAGTGAGAGTATACCGCCACGCTCAGTAACGGGAGTTCGCGTTTGATCAATGGAGTGCATGTCGTTATCTATTCCAAGGATTCCGAAGCCGATCGGGCGTTTTTTCGCGATGTGCTCCAATTCCCTTGCGTTGATGCCGGCCACGGCTGGCTGATTTTTGCTCTGCCCCCACTCGAGGCAGCATTCCACGATTCCGACAAGAACAACCAGCACGAGCTTTTCCTCACGTGTGACGACCTTGCGACGACTTTGAAAGACCTCGAATCGAAACACGTGAGGGTCTCCGAGGTGAAGGAACAACGTTGGGGGAAGCTTGCTTCACTGAATCTTCCGGGGGGCGGCAACATAGGTCTTTACGAACCGAAACATCCGAGTCCGTTGAAGCTCTAGCAACCTTTGGTGAAAATGGCGCGCCCAACGGCCCCGCGTTGCTCGTCAAGTTTCTGAAACCCATCTGTTGCGGCTGATGATTCCGGCTCCGCCCGGTTAGGCCTTTACTCATGCCATCACGACGTCAATTTCTGACGGCCTCTGCGGGAGCAATTGCGACCACGCTCGCCACTGCCGAGGTCCAGGCCGATGATACGGAAGCAAAAGCGGTTCCCCCTGGACTCGCGAGCCTCTGCGGAGAGTGGTTATTTCGCACGGATTCAACGGACTCTGGGACGAGCCAAGACTGGTTTAACACTGACGCGCCAAGCACCGATTGGCGACAAGTAAATGTCCCTCATACGTGGCAGATCGAGCCCTCGGAGGCTGAGTATTACGGGACTGCGTGGTACCGTCGAACCTTTGATGTACCTGCGTACTGGCGAACTTTTGCTGTGCGAATTGAGTTCGAAGCGGTCTTTCACACGGCTACTGTTTGGATTAATGGACAAATCGCCGGGGAGCACCGGGGCAAGGGTTACACCGCGTTCACGTTCGACGTCACACATTTGCTTCATTGGGGAGAAACAAACGCCATTGCCGTTCGCGTGGACAATGCGTTCAATGAGCACATGCTGCCTCGCGGACGCTCCAGTGACTGGGCGCATGACGGAGGCATCTTTCGGCCGGTTCAGCTCCTCATCACGCCGAACGTATTCGTGGAACGTGTAGACGTCGAAGCCACTCCCAATCTCACCAGCGGAAACGCAACGATAGTAATCACCAGCTACATTCGAAACACGAGCCGAAAGGACTGGAGGGGCAAGACTTCCTACCGCATCGTCGACGAAGCATCCGGCCTGACAGTCCTGACCGGGAGCGCGGGCCCAGCGCCTTCGATCAAGCCGGGGACAACCGAGACGCAAACCACACAAGTTGAGCTCACTAAGGCGAAGCTTTGGCATTTCGATCATCCGAATCTCTATCGCCTTGAGTTCTCCATCACGGAATCGCCTGAATCCCATTGCTTGTCCACAATTTTTGGCATTCGCAAATTAGAAGTTAAAGACGGCGCGTTCCATTTGAACGGCGAACGCGTGCGCCTGATGGGCGTGGAACGCATGGCGGGGAGCAACCCGAAATTCGGAATGGCAGAACCGGCGGACTGGATACTGCACGACCATGCGGACCTGAAGCACCTCAACTGCATCTTCACGCGTGTCCATTGGCCCCAGGACAAATGTGTACTCGACTACTGCGACCGTCATGGGATTCTTATGCAAACCGAAGTACCGGCCTGGGGGTCGGACACGTTTAAGGGCATGGGGCCGCAACCGGCTCCCGACATCGTAGAGAATGGACTGGAACAATTGCGTGAGATGATTGCACGGGACCGCAACCATCCCTGCATTGTAGTTTGGGGTCTCTGCAACGAGATCTGGGGGCAGGACCCGCCCGCCTATGAGTTTGCGAAGCGCATGCTGCAGGAGGCAAAGAAGTTGGACCCGGGCCGGCTGTGTTCCTATGCTTCGAATTCCCTGGACAGCACGCCGGAGCGCGACGTCGCCGGGCTTATGGATTTTGTCGAAGCCAACGAGTATGTCGGAACGTGGGCGCCAGGTTCGGCGGCGGACGCCGGACGCTATCTCGACAAGATTCATGCCGCCTTTCCCGGCAAACCGATTGTCATCTCTGAATATGGCTATTGCGCCTGTACGGCAGACCGACCCGAGGGTGACGAACATCGCATGGAGATCCTTCGCACGCACGATCTCGAAATCCGTTCAAGGGAATACGCCGCCGGGGCAATCTTCTTCTGCTACAACGACTACCGCACGCACGTGGGTGATCGCGGCACCGGAGTACTCAAGCAGCGCGTGCACGGAGTTGTCGACGTTTATGGGGCGAAAAAGCGGTCGCATGCGCTTCTGCGCAAGGAATCCAGCCCGATCGAATCACTCTCTCTCGAAAATCACATGAACACCTTCCAGGTGATCCTAAGAACGCGGGGCGACCTCCCGATGTATACGCTACGAGGCTACAAGCTTTGCAGCACGTTCTATGGGCAGGGTGATATTCCTGTTGAACTGCAAGAGGTAGAGATTCCCGAGTTGCCACCAGCGAATGCGGCAAGACTCGAAGTGAAGTTCACCCAGTCCGAGGTACCCACTTGCATCCGATTCGATGTGATGAGGCCCACGGGATTTTCTGCTTATTCAATGGAGTGGAAGCCTTAGCCAATGGCGCGAGTCGAACCCGGGCAGCAGAGTTCACGTTGGTGATGGGGTGGGTTCGGATTGGTGGGGGACTGCGCCCTTGAGGCATAAACAAAAAAATCCCTCTCCCCGGTAATCGGGGAGAGGGCGTTGCAGTCGGAACGTGTCTTTAGTCGTCCGTGTCAGCAGTAGTGGGTGCGGGATTGTTGAAGTCGCTCGGGGGGCGAACCTTGCTCTCGCCGGGATACGGCCGCTTGAATCCGGTGGTCATGTACCAGTTCAGGTGGTTCACTGCGTCCGGGTCTTCGGCGTCGGGCTTGGTGAGTTTGCCGGCGAAGAGCTGCGCCTTCTTCTCCAGCCAAGCTTTCCTCAGAGCCTGGACCGCAGGGCTTTCCGTGGTGGGGGCTGCACTCGCTGTAACACCCTCGTCCAGCGGAACCTGGTTGGGCACATGTCTCCACGGCCTGAAGTTGTCCTCGGGCGGCGTGCCCTTGACGAACGCCGTCCTCATCGGGGACGCCACGAGGTCGAACTGATTCATGGGCGGCAGACCGAGGATTTGCTCGATCGTCCGCGTCATGTTGACCTGCGTGTAGTAGGTGTGGTCGGTGGATCCGTTCTGCACGGCGTATGGGCTGACGATATATCCTGGGCTGCGATGGCCGTCAACGTGGTCGACGCCGTTCTGCGCGTCGTCTTCCTCGATGAAGATCGCCGAGGAAGACCACACGTTGCTATGACTGATGTAGTCGATAATGCGCCCGGTGGCCAAGTCATTATCGGCCTGTTGTGCTTCCGGGGTCGGCGGGCCGCCGGTGTGATCGTCAATGACCCACAGGACGCTCAATGCGGGAACAGTATTGGCTGCGAGGTCTTTGTTGAAGTCCTGCACCCAGAGATCGACGCGGAACTGGTCCGGGATGCCCAGATCGAACTGCGGGAAGTTCTTGACAAGGTAGTTAGACACGGCCGGGACAGAGGACTCTGCCTGGATCGTGTTCTGGTAGTACAGCGTCTTCTCTTGCCCGGACTCGAATTTCTTGGCGTCGGCATAGAAGTCGCTCCAACTCGGCTCACTGGTTGACCCGTTCGGCTGCAGGTAGGTATCGTTCTCGACGTATTCGCCGTAGATCTTCACGGGCAGGCCCTTGGCGGACGCCTCCGACCACAGGAAGCCTTTCTTCTGGTAGGCCAGCGCATCGCCGGCGTTCCCGCCTGGATAGCTTCGGTTCCAGTCCGGCGACTGGATGTCGTCGGCGTAGGGCGCCATGCCCTCGGAGATCCACTGGTGACCGTCAGCCGACTGACGGCTGGGGTCGTAGAAATTGTCCAACAGCGGGAAACGCTTAATCAGTTTGTGTGCATTGGGAGTGATCTTGCCGCCGAACACCGCCAACGACGGGTCGCCATTGCCTGCAGACACGTCGCCCAGAACCTGATCATAGGTGCGATTTTCACGGATGATCAGGAAGACGTGCTTGATCAGCGAGGGATCGCCGATCTTGTCCGGAATTGCGACCGGCTTGGCATGAGAGGAGCCGCCGCTGGCAGATTGGATATTTTGTACCAGGTCCCAGTGGTTATTCTGGAAAACCTGTTTGGTCATCGCCTGCAACATCCCGTTATCCGGTACGGGGACGATGCTGACGGTGCCATTGTCCTGATGGGTGTTGTAGCTGGAGACGCCGTAGTCGGTCTCGAACGAATTGCGAGCGCCGATACCCTTGTCGTTGGCAACGAGCAGTGTGTTATTGGCCTGGTCCAGCACGACCGAACTCGGCGCATAGGCGACCGGGATCATGCCCATGACGGGATGCCTATCCTCATTTCTGAGGTCAACCACCGCGATCGCGTTGGCATTGTAGAGCGCGACGTAGGCAACGCCTTTCTTGCCGTCGACTGCGATCGAGTTCGGCCCAGCCCCATAAGCCGGGCGACGGTCACCGGGCACTCCGATCGGTAGTCCAAGGTCAATCGTCCGCTCGACCTCGTTCTCGTCCGTATCGATTACCGAGATCGTGTCGCTATAGGCATTGGCGACCAGCAGGTTCCGTCCGTAGAACGCCATCCCGGTCGGGTGCAGACCGGTCGAGATGGTGCCGGTGACCTTCATCGAGGACAGATCAACCACAGAGACGGTACCGGTGATGGCGGCGCCCACTACGGGGTCAGCGACGATTTCAGTTCCGGCTGAGTAGATCTGGAAGTCGGACTCGGTCGCGGGCCGGCCACCTTCGTTGCTGACGTAGGCGGTTGTGCCGTCGCTGGCGATCACGATGCTGTGCGGCGCGTTGCCCACGCGGATCTGCTGCACCTGCTGTTTCGCAGCCAGGTCGATTTTGGCAAGCGTATTGTTCTGATTCAGCAGGGCGTATGCGCTTTTGCCATCCTTCGAGAACGCGACGCCGCCGGGGTAAGAAGTGCTCGGAGTATAGAACGTAGCGCAGGGTCTGGCATAAGGGCCAATGGGGCTGTTCGGGAAGCAGGTGATGAATGAGCTGTCGGGCGGCACGCTGACCTGGGCTTCGTCTTCCAGCAAGCCCGCGTCAGATACCTTGGCGATGGTGACGTGGCTACTATCCTGGCTGAACACCAGGTACTTGCCGTCCGCCGAATAGGCTATGCCGCTATAGCTGCCGCTCGAATCCGATCCGAAGGGGACGTAGTTCTGCAGGACAGCCCCGGTATTGGTGTCGAAAATCTCGACAGCCTCACCTGCTCCCAAGGTGAGGACGGCGGCGGTGTGACTGTTGAGATTGGGGTTCAGCGCGATGGACTTGGCGCGAACCCGGATGCCAAGGTCAATCTGGATGCCGGCGGGGTTGATGACCTGGCCATTGCCGACCACCCACGAACCGTTCGGCTGCGGGCCTGTGACGTAAGTCGGGTACGGCACGGACTGAGCAGCGGCAATCGCCGGAAAGCTCAGACCCGCCGCCAACAGGCTGGCGAGCGGACTGAGACGCTTGTTCCGAGATTTTTTTCGAGAGTTGCTCTTAATTCTGCGAGCCATATACCGTTCTCCTCGTTATTTTTTTCACGCCCCAGGCTTGACCGTGCTGCATGGAGGTGGAAATACGACCGGCGATAATAGTCACCGACCCTAACAGAGGAGATGTGACGCCAGAATGAACATAGGGTGAAATTTGCGTTAAATGGACTGAACTGTTGGTGGATCGTGACGCGCGCGCACCTCCACGGTAAGCAGAGTCTGTTTCGCGGACGTTATCTTGGTGTTCTTCCGGTGAGGTAGGGCTCTGTAAGCCCAATCATGATCGGGCGATACCCGCGTCCGGTTCCGACCGGTCGTCGACAAGCGCATGCAGGGGCCCCAACCAAGGCTCGTAGCGTCGCCAGCGCGCGACGGAGGTGCGATAGATCGGCTGCCGAGTCTGCCATTTGCTCGGAGTCTTCACTGCCCGCGGATTCGATTCTGGGCGAAGGCACGCATTGTCCCAAGGCAGTCCACAGGCCGCGATCATCTGGCGGATCACGGGTTCGGGCGCGTTGGTCAGTTCCTCGTAATCGACCTCTATGAAGCGATCAGCCGGCAGTACGATCCGCCAATGGTCGATGAGCCGCTGGTAGCTCCGGAAATATGCGACCAGTTCGGCACCTCCGGTCGGAAATGCCAGACTCGAATGGAAATGAGTCTGATGAATCGACAACGCCGTGTCGACTGCGGCGCGTCGGCAGTGAATGATGATCGCGCGCGGAAACGCCACGTGAATCAGCCCTGCCCAGAGAAAATTGAACGGCATTTTGTCCGTCACTCGCGTCGCCTTCGGGGCGATTGCGCGCAGAACGCCGAGATAATCTGCCGCAGCCGTGGCCAGGAACTCCTTGGCGACGACCGGCGTCTCGTTCCCGGCCGCGCCCGCGCGATGCCAAGCTGCGCCCCGCTCGTTCCAGAAATGCAACTCGTCGCCGGCCCCGACCTCGGGGTGCATGGAGATGATCTGCTCGAGGAGAGTTGTGCCGGACCGCGGCATGCCGATGATCAGCACCGGCGTCGAATCGAGGCTACCGAGTTCCGGCCCCCGCGCGATCAATTCGGGTGTGCAGCGCGCAATCAGGCGGTCGATCTCGATGGAGAACGCGGCCGCGTCGAACGGCGCAGAGCTCCGGCGCACGGCGTCTGCGGCATCGAAGTGCTGCATGGCCAAGCCGTAGTCGCCAAGATCATCCGCCGCCTTGCCAATCGCAAGATGAAGCCTGTGGAGGTGCGCCGCTTCCAGCCCCGGCGTGGCCAGGGCGGCTCGCATCCGTTGAACCAGATCATCGTCATCGCTCGTGACGCGGCGACAGCGGACCAGATCGTAGTAGCTTCCCGCCAGCAGCGGCGCGATCGCGATTGCGCGTTGGAAGCATTCGCGGGCCTCGTCGAAACGGCCGAACTCAGAGAGCAGATTGCCAAGCAGATCATGCGCCATGGCGTTCCTCGGATCGCGTGCCAGCGTCTTTCGCAACACCTGTTCGGCTTCCTGATTGCGATCCTCGGTCAGCAGCGCCCGCGCCTTGCCAAGACGGCCGAAGCTGGTGTTACCTCCGGTCGCCGCCGCGCGGCGGAAACAACCGATCGCCTCGTCGCGATGACCCAGTTCGTGGACCAGGGCGCCGGCGCGAAACCACGCCTCGGTCAGGGATGGAAGCAACTCAGTGGCGCGGTCATATGCAGCAATTGCCCCGCCGATGTCGCCCAGCTTCTCCAAGGCGATTCCAAGGCGGAAATATGCATCGGCGTAGCGCGGGTTAATGGCGACGGCACATTGCAATGCCGCCACGGCTTCTGTTACGCGCTCGACCTCGAGGCAGGCGAGGCCGAGATCGTGCTGGATGATGGGATTGGACGGCTGCAGCTTCGCTGCATCGCGCAACGGTACGATCGCATCGCCGGGTCGCCCCTCCCTGAGAAACTTCGTGGCCAACTCAAGCATAGGCGCCACCTGCTGCGATGAGGCTGGGTTTAGAGACTGGGACATGGCGCGAACCTGGAGTGAAAGCTGTGCGTGGCCGTCAGAATGGCCGGTGCAATGCTCACCCTACCATGATCTGCCAACCTGGAAAATTTTGCGTGAAACTCCCGGCTCCAGGTGCATTCCACAGGCCACGCGAGGATGCGAAACGTGCGCTCGAGCTCGATTCCAACAACTCTTGCGTTACGAGTCTTGTACGTCTAAGGGGTGCCAGACCGTTTGACGGCTTTGTAAAGGCGATGGGGCGGGTCAAAAAATGCGCTTCAACCGGAATTTATTTCTCCTAAACCGATTTTCTTGGCCATAACAGGGCATTCTTCTATTAAGCTTTCTGACGATTCTTTGCCAGGAGGTCTGAGCTCGTATGAAAGAGATAACTCGACGTGGTTTTGTCCGCATCGCTGGATCTGTTGTAGCAGGAGTCGCGGGTGGCTCTTTTACGTTGCTGGAACCGAAGATGCTTTGGGCCGCGCATGCACCGGCACCTTCCGATATGGTTCGATTCGGAATTATCGGAACGGGCACACAGGGATCCGATTTACTCAGGAATGCCCTGAAAGTACCTGGCGCAGAATGTGTGGCTGTTTCAGACCTTTACGACACGCGACTGGAACACGCCAAGACGATATTGAAGAAGAACGTTGATACCACGAAGGACTATCGGCGGATTCTCGATCGCAAAGATATAGACGCCGTGATCGTGGCCACGCCGGATCACTGGCACCGCAGGTTAGTGGTGGAGGCGGCGCAAGCAGGTAAGGACGTCTATTGCGAGAAGCCGATGTCACACAGCGCGGAAGATGGCTTCGCGATGGTGGATGCGGTGAAGAAAAACAACCGGATCTGCCAGATCGGAAGCCAGCGCGTGAGTTCGATCATGTACGCCAAGGCGAAGGAAATCTGGGATTCCGGGAGGCTTGGACAGGTAGACACGATTGAGGCGGTATGGGATCGCAACAGCGACAGTGGCGCCTGGATGTTTCCGATCCCCCCAGATGCGAATGAAAAGACGATTGACTGGAATACGTGGCAGGGGGACGCGCCGAAGCGGCCATTCGATGGCCGGCGCTTTGTTTCGTGGCGCTGCTACAAGGACTATGGAACGGGTCTGCCCGGCGATCTGTTCGTACACCTGATTTCCGGCATTCACTACATCACGGGAGTGAACGCGCCGCCCACGCGCGCGTTCTCTACGGGTGGGATCTACCATTACAAAGAGCGCGACTTTGGCGATCTGCAGTGGACGATCTACGACTATCCGAAATTCCAAGTGATTCTGCGCTGCAATCAGAACAATCGCTACGAAGACCAACGCTTCGCATTCTACGGAAAAAAAGGAACGATGTTTATACGCGGAGCGGGTGCGCCCCAGGCATTGGGCGCAGGGGGATCCCTGTCGTTCGTTCCAGAGCCGCCGTATCAGACGGCCGAAGGGTACTCGATTGGTTCGTGGCCGGAGGCGCAAGAAGAAGAGTACATGGAAAAATGGGAGCGCGAGCACCCTGGACCTGCCGTGGGGCAGGCAACGTTGGAATCTGGCGAAGAAGTGTACGTTGCGCCTCCGGGGTATAGCGATTTGGTTGATCACCTCGCGAATTTCTTCCAGGCGGTGCGCACTCGGAAGCCGGTTGTTGAAAACGAAGGTTTCGGTAATGTCGCAGCGCTGACGGGCTGTCACATGTCGAACCATTCCTACTTCAACAAGACGATCGCAGTTTGGGACGAGGGTTCCAACAAGATCAAGGGTGCTTAATTCTTACGAGAGAAAGGATCCAGCATGAAGCGTCGTGACTTCATTCGCAATGCGACAGTAGGCCTGGCAGGTGCAGCTATATGGGCTCAGTTGCCGGCATCCCTCTTTGCCAGTCCCTACGGGAAACCGATTGGGCTGCAACTCTACACATTGCGCGATCAGCTTGAAAAGGATGCGCCGGGGACAATCAAACAGTTGGCGGCGATCGGCTACAAAGACGTGGAGATCTACTCCCTGTATGGAAAAACTGCGGCAGAATTCGGCCGGATACTGAAAGACAATGGCATTACGCCCTCAAGCGGCCACTACCTTCTCCCGGCGGTGAAGTCCGAGTGGGATGCGCGCATTGAGGACGCGAAAACGCTAGGCCTCCGGTACATGGTGATTGCAATTCTTCCGCCGGAAGAGCGCAAGTCGCTTGACGACTATAAAAAGTTAGCAGAGTTGTTCAACAGGGCAGGTGAAGAGACGCAGAAGGCTGGTATTCAGTTCTGCTATCACAATCACAACTTCGAGTTCCAGAAATTTGGCGATACGATGCCCTACGACTATCTTCTGAAGACATTGGATCCGAAGCTGGTGGCATTTGAGATGGATTGCTTCTGGGTGACGCATGCGGGCCAGGATCCGGTGGCGTACTTCAATAAGCATCCGGGGCGCTTCCCTCTTTTGCATATCAAGGACATGAAAGATAAACCAGCTGCCACGCAGGATCTGGACGCGAAGATGGGATTGTTCGCACCCGTCGGAAGCGGAACCATTGACTGGAAGCGGATCTTTGCGGCCGCGAAGGTTGGTGGCATGGAACACTACTACGTTGAGCAGGATTACTGTGAAGTCCCGCCGCTGGAAGCCGTCAAGATGAGCTACCAATACCTGGATGGGCTGAAGGCGTAATTGGACAATGAGCGTTTAGGGGTACATCTCGATACTTCGCCAGCGTGTTGGCTTGGTTCTACAACAGAGTGGTTGGTTGCGGGGGGTGGATTTGAACTCCTCCACACATATGAAAACATGCAAGTTATTGACATTACAATTGTCTAGAAGCGCAGAAAAGGCACAAAAGGCCGTTCTGTAGCACAGAATTAGCACAAATTGTTTTCAATCGACTGGGCGATGCCATGTGCAGCCGCCACATTGGGGCGCCCCCTACCCGCCGGGCAACCATTCTTAGCATAAGGTGATTGGAGCGCCAGGGACATCGAGAAGTAACGAGAAGCGTGGCGCGAGAACCCAATTGGCGTCTTCCCTCCGATCGTCTCTTCTTTCTGCAAAGAGGGTGCGACATACGAAACGAGACACAGTGATTGCAGTCTGCCAGGTTGTGTCTGAGCAATATCGAACAGTCAGACTCGAGCCCGGGTCGGTAGGCTAGTGATGGCAATCGTAAGGCATTACCCGGAAACGTCACCAGAAACCAACCGAGGTTTCATACCCGGGATAACCAAGAAACCTACCCTGCAGTCACGGCGGTGCTGATCGGCTCCCTTGAGGCTGAGCCTGTCGCGAGAACCTTCAAGGCGGCGAGTTCCATGATTCGCAACCTGGCAGCGACCAGCGCCGCATAGTGCAGCAGACGACATAAAGCCCCATTCCGTTTTGGACTCGTAGTCGCCGGACTCGGAAGCTGCCTCATCGAGCCACGTGCTAAAACGTTCTGCTGCAACCCAGCGGGCACACGAGTTACTCAGCTACCAATGAATAAGCCCCAGGATCCGAGTAATCTTGCTCAGACTGGTGTCGCTGGAAGTGCTAGCGTTGGGGCGGCGCGTTTCCCCTGAATTGCCCGGAAGCCGGACAGTCGCTTGGCGCTTTGCGGGACCGAGGTATGGTGAACCGAATTGCACCAATCCGGGTCATCGTGATCCTCCTCTGGGTCGCTGGCGGGGCGTGGTGCCAGAATGCGACCGCGACCAGCAACCAAGGGGAGCCATCTCCGGGGCAAGATAATCTCCCGGCTTCTCCCAGCGGCCGTTGAACCTAGCCTGACTGTTCCGGGCCTCGCAGAGGTCGAGCGCTCACACTCGCGACTTATTTGCGTTTCTTGATCCGGTGCCGAAAGAGCTGCCTTAACATACGCGTAAGATCTAGCCATCCGCTAGCTGGTCAAAAGAAGACAGTTAATCATCCCCTTGGCGCTTAAGCTGATATCGAGGCAACTTTCATGAAACGCATTGGAGTCATCAGCACAGCGGTTCTGTTTGTGTTTCTGGGAACCGGGGCCCTCGCTCACCAGCAGCAGGATCAGCTGGACGAGAAACAGAATCAACCTGAAAAGCAAGCACCGCAGGAGAAGCGAAAACCCGATCAAAAGCAGAAAGCCCAGCAACCAGATCGGACCAACCAACAGCAGCAAGACCACAACAAGCAGCAACAGCAACATACCCAACAACAGGCAGAGGAGCAACAGCGCGGGGAGCAGCAGCAACAACAAGACAAGCAACAACAGGAGCGTGCCCAGCAACAGCAGCAGACCCAGAACAAGCAAGACCAGCAACGCGCCCAGCAACAACAACAGAACCAGAACAAGCAGGAACAGCAGCGTGCCCAGCAACAACAACAGAACCAGAACAAGCAGGAACAGCAGCGTGCCCAGCAGCAACAACAGAACCAGAACAAGCAGGAACAGCA
>Ga0210406_10001199_pt1 | contig 32793 bp, 26 predicted proteins | sample IncBWC30MmetaG_FD_155454 | JGI IMG/M metagenome (GOLD analysis project Ga0210406, IMG submission 155454) | Forest soil microbial communities from Barre Woods Harvard Forest LTER site, Petersham, Massachusetts, United States - Inc-BW-C-30-M | ecosystem: Environmental > Terrestrial > Soil >... | reverse complement strand
CGGCAAAATTGTTCAACGTTGGATCGGCCAGTGTGGCACCTGTCGGAATCAGCTTGAGGAGATTCTGGGCTTGTTGAGACAATCGGCAGGTAGGGATCACATTGGGCGTAGTCCCATTGTTACCCATGAATTGGGTGCGGTTCAAGATCCCAACGGGAGTGGGTTGTCCGTTCGTCAGCACAAGATTGCAGTGAGCCGGGTCCGATGTCCGATACGGGTCATAAATCGGTCTGCCCAAATCGCTTAAATCCCCGCCCCGTTCTGCCGCGTTAAGGATCCGATCACGAGCTGTCCCTCCCACGTGAGCCCGCTGTCCTTGGTAGTCTCCAAAGAGGAAGAGCTTATTCTTGATGATCGGACCGCCCAATGTACCGCCAAACTGGTTCCAGTTTCCGCTGGGTACCCCAGTGGTGGCTTGGGCGAAAGGGTCCCGGGCAAAATTGGAATTCGAACGTTCAAAATCGAACGCCGACCCGTGCAGCTCGTTGGTGCCGGACTTGGTTTGCGAAGTTACGATGGACCCAATGGCCTTTCCGAATTCGGCGTCGTAATCCTGCGTGGTAACCTTGACCTCATTGATCGACTCGAGGTTCGGGTTGATCACAATGATCCCGAGGATCGGATCCTGGTTATCCGTGCCGTCCAATTCGAAGCCGGTTCCCGCGAAATGCTGGCCGTTCGTCAATATTTGCCTTGAAGCCTGAGGGTTCTCGCTGGCCGCGTGCCCCCAGCCTTGGAGCTGGGCCCCCGGCGCCAACAATTGAAATGTAGTAAAATTCCGGTTGAAAATCGGGATGCTCTCAATCTGCTGGTCCGAAAAGATGGTTGCCACGTCTGACCTGTCAGTCTGCAGTTGCGGAACTTCTCCCGTCACTTCAACCGTTTGAGCCACAGTACCGACCTGCAACGCCGCGTCAACACGGACAGTCGTGTCGGCGTCAACGCGAACACTCGCAATGTCGTTAGCCTTGAATCCGGGAGCCTCGATTCTGACTTTGTAACTGTCCGGGATCAAATGCGTGACCGAGTAGTTCCCGCTTTCATTCGTGGTCGTTTCTTCCGTCGTGCCTTTGGCCGTGTTTGTCACAGTGACCTTCGCCCCCGCCACGGCGTTCCCCTGCGGGTCCGTCACGGCTCCAACAAGGCTCCCGTACACGGCCTGTCCCAATGCCGTGCTCGCACCCAACCCTAGCGCGAGACAAAGAACCAAAACGCATCCCACAATCGCTTGCTTTCTCATTACACCCCTCCTGAGCACCCTTTTTTCCTTCGAATTCGAATAGAACCGCTCGCCATATGAATAGGGAATCCGCCACGTTCGTAAGCTTGCCTGGGTCAACAGGTGCACGGCCCATGCCTCGATTGCACCGAGCACACTTGGGCACTCTTCAAAATAAGAATGGAATAAACGGCAACCTGTTGGACCCAACGGTCCGCAGCGAACAGCCCCCAAACTCCTCGAACTTCTCTCGCTTCGTCACCTCGGCAATCACCCTTGAGCCCGCTCCACGCAGAGAGGCCCGCACCCGAACCAGGGGCGACGAAGAATTATGATGCGTTCTATCAGTTTTTTGAGTTACGCGGATAGTGTCCATAGGTCTGATACGGTTACGCGAGGTAAGTTGTGATCTCACAAAGAGATGCCGTGCGCGTTACCTTGGTGTTACAATGCCCGGACGGTGGGACCCGTGACTGAGAGAGCTCAATATCTCGGACAAATCGAAAAACTGCTCGGCAGCCATACGCTCCATGGCTCAGAGTCCCTTTGCAAGCTGCTGCGCTATCTGGCAACTCATTCTTTGGATCATCCCGCTGCTTCCCCGAAGGAGTACCAAATTGCGACGGAGGTCTTCGGGCGCCAGAAGGACTTCGACCCCCATCTGGACTCCATGGTACGGGTACAAGCGGGGCGCCTGCGCGCCAAACTCGCTGAGTATTATAGCTCTGAGGGAGCAGAGGATTCGATCTTGGTCGAAATGCCCAAGGGCAACTATGTCTTAACGTTCCATCAGCGCCCCCCGGGTACGGGGCACGACCATGCGGCATCTTCCCATGACGCCTCAGACGCTCTGCCGGGTAAAGGCCAGCCTTCCCGTAAATGGTTCGTTGCCGTAATCGTACTGTCGGTCTTCCTCGCCGCCGCTGTTGCTGTCGCTACGGACCGATTTCTGACGCGAAGGACCGCTGAAGCCCGGCTGACCAGCGATAGCACGGATTTACCGGTGGCTTTTCACCTTTTCTGGAGAGGGTTTCTTACCGGGCCGCAAGAGCCGTGGGTCATCTTCAGTAACGCAGCCTTCGTCGGCCGGCCGTACACTGGCATGCGCTACTTCAATCGTGCCAGGGATACCAGCGCGGTAATCACGGATCACTACACCGGAGTCGGCGAAGTACTGGCGGTACACGCTCTAGATAATGTTTTCGGAAAGCTCCATCAGCAAATTCGCGTCAAGCGCGGCAGCTTGTTTTCCCTGGATGACGCAAAGAACAACGATCTCATCTTCATTGGCTCGCCTTCGGAGAATCTGACCCTCTTGGAGTTGCCAAATATCCAGGAATTCAACTTCCGGCAGATCACTTCTGGGCCGCGCACGGGCACCATGGAGATCATCAATCTTCATCCGGAATCAGGCGAGCCAAAAGAGTTTCTCCCGTCCCTGCCGGACGAAACCCTGACGGAAGACTATTCCGTAATAGCGCTCAAGCGAGGATTGAATCCTGCACATTCGGTCTTGATTCTGGCAGGTGCCACCACGATCGGCACGCAAGCTGCCGTGGAATACGTCTGCCAGCAGAATTCTTTGGAAGAGTTGCTCTTGCGGCTCTCGGTTTCGAATTCGGGCGAGCTCAAGCCGTTCGAAGCGGTAATCCGCGTAAAAGTCGCCCGCGGAGTGCCCGTGGGCACGGAACTCGTGGCGCTCCGTAAGAGCCCACGATAGCCTCATTCGAAAGAACCGATCCCCACTCGATAGAACCACCTCATCCCAAGAAATTCTGCAGCCTCTGTTTTGCTATTTCTTTGAAGAAGGCGGAGGCGTCAGGTGAGGATCGAGTTCTGCGGCTTTTTGAAATTCTTCTTGCGCCTCCTCGGATTTGCCCTGCTGACGCAGAGCCATCCCCAGTTCAAAGTGCGCGGCCGCATACTTTGGCGAAGAGCTGATCGCGGCGCGAAATTGCGACATGGCGCCCTCCAAGTCTCCCGCGTTGAGAAGCCTGCGCCCCGAATTTGTTGCAAAGAGGGCAGCCTGATCGCTGGTCTTCTGTTTTGCCATTTCCATTCCGGTGCGGCTTTCCGCGGCGGCACCCTCTGAGTCTCCGAGTTGCCGGAGCACGGCTGCCAAAGTTGTATGAGCGCCCGCAAACTCCGGCTGCAGGCGAATCGCTTCCCGCAAAGCAGTCGCAGCCTCTTGGAGTTCGCCCTTCTGCTTCAGGACCGTTCCCAGCGTGTAATAGGCCTCGGCATAGTCCGGTTTGGCATGAATAGCTGCGTGGAGTTCCTCCGCGGCTGCAGCAAAGTCGCCTTGCTGCCAAAGCGTCACCCCCAGCGTGTAGTGCACATCCGCTTGCCCGGGATCCAATTCTTCTGCCTTGCGCAGTTCGGCCATGGCCTCCGGCAGCTTGTCTTTCAATTTGAACGCGAGCCCGAGGTCGTAGTGCAGCGTTGCATCCTGCGGGGAAAGCTTGAGTGCCGATTCGAATTCAGAAATGGCGGCGTCGAAGTCTGCCACTTGCAGATGCGCTGCTCCCAGGTTCCCTTTGTATGCGCTGTCATCGGGCCGCAAACGGACTGCCGTTTCGAACTCGGCGATCGCCCCATTGCCGTCACCAGTCTGCAACAAGGCGAGACCCAGATTATTGTGTGTGTCCGGGCTTTCCGGTTGCTGCTTCACTGCCTGACGAAACGCCTTTATGCCTTGCTCAGCCTCGCCGCTGTGTTGGAGCAGCAAGCCCAGGCTATTTTGCGCGTCAGGGTAGTCTGGCTTCAATGCAACGCAAGCTTGTAGTTCGCGGATCGCCGCATCCGTTTCGCCCCTGCTCTTTAGAACTTGCGCGAAATAATAGTGCCCGCCCGGGTCCGCGGAATTCAGTTGTACTGCAGCTTGCAGGTGTTGCGTGGCCTCTTCGAGGGATTTTTCCTGGTAACGTAAAACGCCGAGATGAAAATGCGCTGATGCAAAATTGGGCTGCAGACGTAGAGCGTTGGAAAATTCCGCGGCTGCGCCTTGCGAATCAGACTTTTGCACCAACACAGCCCCGAGATCGTCGTGCAATTCCGCCCTTTGAGGCTCAAGCTCGATGGCCCGTCGAAACTCACCGGTGGCGCCGTCGAGGTCCCCGGAAAAATCGAGCGCGCGCGCCAAAATGTGATGAGTCTCGGAGTCGCCCGGAGCTAGCCGCACCGCCTCCTTCGCCTCCTGGAGCGCGGCAAGCACATCACCTTTCCGGACTAGCGCGCTGGAGAAATTCATATGGGCCAGCGCAAAATCGGGATTCAGTTTCACCGCAGACCGGAAGTGAACGGTTGCAGCATCGATCTCTCCTTGCGCAAGCAAGACCCAGCCGAGAGAGTTGTGCCCCTCGGGGCTCCTCGGAGCGAGCCGCACCACTTTCTCGAAAGCGGCGCGAGCGGAAACCAGATCGCCCTTCTGCAGCGCCGACATACCTTGCTGGTAAGTCGCACTCGCCCGCGAAGCTGAATCTACCTTCGAAGAACGCACGGATTGCGCAGCGCGCATCACCGCAGCAGCGCAGAAGAAAAACAGCAGCGCGGTGCAGAGTCGAAAGAAAGGCGGCCGGCGATGAACGAGAATCAATGCCACGGAAAAAATACCTGTAGAGCGTTCTCAAAAATACTAGCATGTTCGCAGCCGCGCATCTCTCCTCAAGCTGTTAGGTTGACATCTCCAGCCAGGTTGACCCGTGCCGGAACAGACCTTGCTATCATTAGCGACTGATGATCCATTCCTCTTTTCTCCGGCTTATCTGCTTTCTTGGGCTTTGCGCTTGGCTTTCAATTCAATCCGCAGGTTCTCCGAGCGTCAGCACTGGTAATTCCGAGAGCGCAAACGCGAAGCCTATCGTGCATTTCACAGATGTGGCACAGAAAGCTGGGCTCACCGCGCCGGTGATTTTCGGCGGCGAAAGCACAAAAAAATACATCATTGAAACAACGGGCACCGGAGTCGCCATCTTCGATTATGACAATGACGGCTGGCCCGACATTTTTGTCGTGAACGGTACGAAACTGGAAGGCCTCCCCTCCGGCAAAGCTCCCACCAGCCATCTCTACCGCAACAATCACGACGGCACGTTCACCGATGTGACTGAAAAGGCGGGCCTGACTCACACCGGCTGGGGCCAAGGTGTTTGCGTCGGGGACTATGACAACGACGGCTTCGAAGACCTCTACGTCACCTACTACGGAAAGAACGTGCTCTATCACAACAATGGCAACGGCACCTTTACCGACATCAGCGAAAAAGCCCATGTCGGGGGGTCCGGCAAAGCCTGGGGTACAGGTTGCGCTTTCGTGGACTACGACCGCGACGGCAAACTCGATCTAATCGTCGCGAACTATGTCGATTACGATTCGGCCACTGCGCTCTCTCCGGGCGAACGGCCTTCTTGCATGTGGAAAGGCGTTCCGGTCATGTGCGGGCCGCGCGGATTGCCCTGGGCGAAAAATATCCTTTACCACAATCTTGGCAATGGGGCCTTCGAGGATGTGACCACCAAAGCAAGAATTGATCAGACCAACGGTCATTACGCATTCAGTGTTTCCACGTTTGACTATGACGACGACGGCTGGCCGGACATCTACATCGCGTGTGACAGCACGGCGAGCATCCTTTACCACAACAATCACGACGGCACGTTCACCGATGTCGCTGTTCTTGCGGGCGTCGCGTTTAATGATGACGGGCGCGAGCAGGCCGGCATGGGTTCCACGGTTGCCGACTATGATGGCGATGGCAAGCTCGATCTCTTCAAAACCAATTTTTCCGATGATACCTCCACGCTCTACCGAAACAATGGCGACGGCACGTTCGATGATAAAACATTCCCCGCCGGTTTCGGTCTCAACACACAATATCTCGGCTGGGGCGTCATGTTCGCGGACGTGGATAACGACGGCTGGCCCGATTTGCTCCTCGTCAACGGCCACGTTTATCCCGAAGTCGACAGCCAGCACCTCGGCAGCAATTTCCGGGAACCCCGCATCCTCTATCACAACAATGGCAACGGAACTTTTACCGACATCTCCGCCGCGGCCGGGCCGGGCATCACGGCGGTAAGTTCTTCGCGCGGCTTGGCCGTCGGCGATTTATGGAATGACGGCCGCATTTCCGCGGTCGTCAGCAACATGAATGCTCTTCCGTCTCTTCTCGTCAATGCCGTCCGCAACGGCAATCATTGGATCGCGTTCCGCGCGATCGGCGTCAAATCCAATCGCGATGGCATCGGCGCGAAAATCACCGTGAAAGCCGGCGCGCGCACTCTCGTGGGCGAAGTCCGCAGCGGCTCCAGCTACATTTCTAATAGCGACATGCGCGTCCACTTCGGCCTCGGCGCCTTCGCCAAAATCGATGGAGTCCAAGTCCGCTGGCCTAGCGGTCTCCTCGAAGAATTTGGCAACCTTTCCGCCGACGCAATTCACACTCTCAAAGAAGGCTCTGGCACCCCCGTCATCGCGGGCGCCGGGAAAAATTGACCCTTTCAATCTCCCACTTGCCGCGCCCGCGGCTCGCATGGTTTCGTTCCGGGTGACGGCCGCCTTCTCGCTATCTGGATCTAAGTCCATTTGTTTCAACGTGAGGACTGGAGCGACACAACACATCCAAGTTGAGCGGAACTTCGGGGCTGGTTGGCAAACGCCGCGCACGAACGGGCCACGCAACCTACGAGACGGAGATCAGAAAATAGAAATTGGAAAGCGGAGAAGAGAAAACCCGCAGTCATGCTGCACGTGAAGGGGCGCCCACATGACCTGCCGTTTGGCCTAAAACCGAACACCGCGCCGGACACCGTAGACGGCTAAAGGGATTACCTGTACCCCAACTACAGTCTTTTCCTGCTTGTAAGCCAGTGCCGACTATGCTAACTATTTGCTCCATTCCCTCGAGTGTTGCGGGGCAGAGCAAAGGCGTTGGGCATTCAAGGGGGAAACTTTGGACCCTTAGCTCTGGCCGCTACGTCGCGCATTCAGAATCCGTGCCGGAGGCAGACCATGCCGCATCCGAAAAGAATCGAGCCAGTCGAAAATTTAAGCGAACAGGCCGGTTCTCAAAGTCCGCAGCATAGTACGCAGCGGAAGATTCTTCGCCTGAAGAGTTCCGATGCGAGAATTGAGAAGCGCGAACCTCTCCCAGTCCAGCTCTACCTCGCCAGCTTGGACGAGCCCCGCGCTCGGGAACGGACAGTCACGGAAGATGTCAGTCCCCACGGCGCTCGAGTGCTCACCAAGCGACACTGGCAGCGCGGCGAAGCACCACTGCTTACGCCGCTCAGTGGCGAGTTTCCCAAGCACGCTCGAGTCGTCTATTGTGATCCGCAGCCGAACGGTGGCTATTGTGTGGGCATAGCATTCGAGGGACCCTCATTCAAGTGGCGCGTATAGCCCCTGCTAGGTGAGCGCCTTCGGCCGCACTAAACCGAACTGGCCTCCGCTGCCAGAGAGACCATCCTTATTTCGAGGGTGCTTCCGCCACCCCTACATATTTGTCCGCTCCGCCGTAGTAAAAGAGCCACCGCCTGCCCCGCCGCACCATGCCTTCAACAAATACTACGTTCGGCACTTGCCCGACCCTCTCCCATTCTTTTTCCGGGGCGAAGATGGGCTCATCGGTTCGCGAGATGAGCTTGCGGGGATCCTTGCGGTCGAAGACCGCGACACCGGTGCGGTATACAAGTTTGTCGTCGGCGCCGTTGAAAATCAGGACGATGCCGCCCGGTGTGAGGACCGGTGGAGGACCGGGCTCGACCACGCGCGAATCAAATTTTTCCGGCCGGCGCGGCAACACCGGCGTGTCCGTTGCTTCCGTCCAGTGAATCAAATCGGTGGAATACGACAGGCCCATTTGGTCGGTTTTGTCCGCGGCGGTGCCAAGCCAGTACATCCAATACTTGCCGTCGATTTTTTCGGGCACAATGGCGCCGGACTTGGTCCAGGCCACATTCCAATTTCCTTTGTAGGCGGGCAGGATCACGCCTTTGCGCTCCCAATGGATCAGGTCGCGGGAGATGGCGAGGCAAAGTTGTGCATCCTTCTTGTTATAGCCGGTGTAGGTGAGGTAAAAGGTGTCGCCGAATTTCTGGAGGCGTGGGTCCTCGACGCCGCCGTCTTTTTCGTAGCCGGTTTCGGGCGAGAGGACTGGATCGGGGCGGCGCGTGAAGTGAATCCCATCGGTACTCTCGGCATAGCCGAGGCGCGAGGTACCCGCAGCGTCCTGCGCACGGTAGAGCATGACAAATTTGCCGGGATCTTGTTTGTTGGCATCCTTGGCCCGAAAAAATGTGACGGCGGGATTGAACGTGCCGGCCGATTCCCACGTCCTGCCCTGCGGAGAAAGGATGGGCTCGTTCGAGGCGCGCGTCCATGCCCCGAAAGGAAGATCCGTTGCCGGCGCCGCGAAAGCGAGCGAGGCAGCCAGGAGCAACGGCGCGATGAGAATCTTGGGCTTTAGGACATGCATGTTCAACGACTCCTCACTTCGCCGACTTAGGATTGTTGGGTGGCTCGAATTGCATCGTGCGGACGATGCCTTCGCCTTCTTTCACGACGATCAACTGGTTGGGCCTGATGTCCTTCAAAGTTTCCACAAGGCCGCTGGGCCAGCGAATCTCCAGCAGATCTACCTTCTCTGCTTTGCCAATGCCGAAATGGACGCGCAAATCATTCTGCGAAAAATAACCGCCGCCGCTGCGCACTTCGTCGATCTGCGGATGAAGGGTTTTTTCGGCCGGCAGATGCGTGACGCATTTGATGCGCGCGCCGATGCCGCTGCGATTCGATTTCGTTCCGATGGTTTTGATTTTGATCCAATTGTTTCCGGTGCGTGAATCGCACCGCAACAATTGAGGAAAATCATTGACGGTGTTGACGACCACATCGATGTCGCCATCGTTGTCGAAATCGCCAAACGCGCAGCCCCGCGCGGCCACCGGCGCGGAGATGCCCGGCCCGGCGTCGAAGGAAACATCGTCAAACCGCCCGTTGCGCAAATTTTTGTAGAGCAGCTTCCGCTGCGGGTAGCCCGCTTCCGTCTTGAGCTGCTCGACTTCGGGATACACGTGGCCGTTGCAAATCAGGATGTCGGCCCAGCCGTCGTTGTCGAAGTCGAAAAAGCCGCAGCCCCAGCCGAGATATTGCGTGTGCTTGCCGAGGCCGCCCTGAAACGTGGTGTCCTCGAAATTTGCCCCGCCGATATTGCGGTAGAGCGAAGGAGTATCCCCGGCAAAATTCGTCTTGACGAGATCCAGATTGCCGTCGAGATCGTAATCGGCGGCAGAGATGCCCATGCCGGCCTGGGGTTTGCCGTCGGCACTGAGAGCGCAGCCGGCTTCGAGGGCGATATCGGTGAAGGTGCCGTTCTTTTTATTTTGATAAAGAGCGCTGGCGGTGGAATCGTTGGCAACGTAAATGTCGGGCCAGCCATCGTTGTCGAGATCGGCGGTAAGCACGCCAAGGCCGTAGGTGCCGTTGGCTTTGAGGATGCCGGATTTTTCGCTCACGTCGGTGAACGTACCGTTACCGTTGTTGTGATACAAAATATTTTTTCCGCCGTTTAATCCGGGCGGCCCGCACGCCACCATGACGCCTTTGTAGAGACACGGGCCGGACTCGGGCACGGGAGCGGTCTTCAAATCGAGATCGATGTAGTTCGCGACGAAGAGATCGAGGTGGCCGTCGCGATCGTAATCCACAAACGCGCAGCCGGTGTTCCAGCGCTTGCCGTTTCCGGCAACGCCGGATTTTTCGCTGGCGTCGGTGAAGGTGCCGTTGCCGTTGTTGTGGTAGAGGACATTTTTTCCGAAGTAGGTGACGAAGAGGTCGTCGAAGCCGTCGTTGTCGTAGTCGCCGACGCAGACGCCCTGGCCCCAACCGGAATGAATCAGACCGGCCTTGGCGGTGACGTCAGTGAAGGTGCCGTCGCGATTATTTTTGAAAAGATGCGAGGAGGGTTCTTGTCCGGCCGGAAAACCTTCGAGACGCCAGCCGTTCACGAGAAAAATATCCAGCCAGCCGTCGTTGTCGTAATCGTAGAAAGCGACGCCGCAGCCGGTGGTCTCGAGAAGATATTTGTTTTTGTGTTCACCGCCGAAAATGGTTTTGGTGTTGAGGCCGGATTCGCGGGCGACGTTGAGGAAAATGACGCCAAGATCGTTCGAAGGCGCAGCAGGCGGTTCGAATGCTTCGCGTGCGGAGAAAGTCGCAGGGGCACGCCAGCTTGGCCGCGCGAATGCCAGAATCTTGTCCAATGGCAATACAATCGCAGAACGACTCAACGATTTAAGAAAGGTTCGCCGTGAGGAAGACAAATCGAATGGTACCTTCCCTGCTTTGGCTCGTGCTAAAATCTGCCGCCATCCTTTATAGTAAGGGCAAATTGGCTTTGCAAGCTGATGGGGCGGCGAAATTCCCCACGTCTTGCGTGCGGCGAGATGTTCCTACCATGACAAAAAGGCAGAATACATTTCCATTGCGACGAATCCTACAGACTGGATTCTTCGTGGTGGCTACGGCGTTTTTTCTTATGGCGATGACTGGGTCTGCGCGAGCGCAGGAACCCTCGCATTCATTGGAGCTTTCGCGAGCGGTACGGCCGTGGGAATTCCTGCCGGTGACCGGGATGCGCGCCGGATTGCTCGGGGATGAATCCGGGCGGATGGAAGCGTGGGTGTATCCGCTGAAAATCCTGCGGGAGTTTCACCTGAAATTCCACACCGAGGGGCGCATTCTGCCGGCGGAAGCGCTGGCGCGAACGCTTACAGTTCGTCCGGAATCCAGCACGATTCTCTACGCTGGGGATACCTTCGTGGTGCGGGAGACTCTTTTTGTTCCGGTGCATGAGGAAGGCGCCGTGATTCTACTCGACGTGGAAACGGAGCAGCCGTTCGAAATCGAAGCGGCATTTCACCGCGATTTTCAACTGGAGTGGCCTGCGGCGCTGGGCGCGACCTATTCGAATTGGATGGAGGAAGAGCACGCGTTTTATTTTGGAGAGGAGCAACGGAAATTTGCGGCGCTGGTGGGTTCGCCAACGGCCGCGGAGCCGCAGCAGGAATACCAGACCAATTATTCGGAAGCGCAGGAAAGTTCGTTCCGGCTGGGCGCGACGACGAAGGGCAAAGAGAGGAAGCTGCTCGTCATTGCGGGTTCGATGGAAGGCCTGGCGGCCGCGGAAAAAACCTATCGTCATTTAACAACCGATTACGGAGAATTGTTGAAGGAATCGGCGGAGTATTACGGCACCTATTTGGCGCAGACCGTAAACTTGGATTTGCCGGACGCGCAGATTCAGCAGGCCTACGACTGGTCGCGGGTGAGCTTGTTGCAGGGGATGGTGACAAATCCTTTTCTGGGCACGGGGCTCGTCGCGGGGTACCGTACTTCGGGAGAGAGCCAACGGCCGGGATTCGCGTGGTTTTTCGGGCGTGATTCGTTCTGGACTTCGCTGGCCCTGAATGCCACGGGAGATTTCGCGAATTCAAGCACCGCGCTGAGGTTCATCAGCAAGTTTCAGCGCGAAGATGGCAAGATACCGCACGAAATTTCGCAGGGGGCCAATTTCGTGGACTGGTTCAAAGGCTATCCGTATCCCTACGCCTCCGCTGACGCCACTCCACTGTACATCATCGCATTGAATGACTACGTCGTAGAGAGCGGCGACGCGGCGTTCGCCAAAGAGAAGTGGGAAAGTTTGCAAAAGGCTTATGCGTTTCTGAAATCGACCTATGATGAGCGGGGGTTGCCGCAGAATTTTGGAGTGGGGCATGGGTGGGTGGAAGGCGGGCCGCTGCTGCCAGTCAAAATGGAGTTCTACCAAAGCGGATTGGGGGCGGAGGCATTGCGGGCGCTTTCGAATCTGGCTCGGGTGACGGGCCAGGAGGAGATGAGCAAGACGCTGGAAAGAGATTTCGAGAAGCAGCGATCGTTGGTAAACGAAGGCTTCTGGATTTCGGACAAAAAACGATTCGCGTTTGCGCTGGACAAAAACGGCAAGAAAGTGGACGAGCCGAGCGTGCTGGCGACCGTGCCGATGTGGTTTGGCCTGCCCAGCGAGGCAGATGCGGTGCCGATGATCCAGCAACTGGCGGGCTTCGATCATCAGACGGATTGGGGGATGCGCATCATTTCGAATCGCTCGCCGCTCTTCAGCGGCGGGGGATATCACTACGGTTCGGTGTGGCCGCTGTTCACGGGCTGGGCGTCGGTCGCGGAGTACCGCTATCACCAGACGTTTCCTGCGTACGCGAATTTGCGTGCCAACGCGCTATTGGCGCTGGATGGCTCGCTCGGACACGTGACGGAAGTTCTTTCCGGCGACTATTACCAGCCGCTCTCGACGAGCTCGCCGCACCAGATCTGGTCGGCGGCAATGGTGGTGAGCCCCATTTTGCGCGGGATGCTGGGGCTGGAAACGGATGCGATTCGTCGCAGCGTAAAATTGGCGCCGCATATTCCGGCGGATTGGACGCGTTTCGGTGTGGAGAATGTACGGCTTGGGAAGAACACGCTGCTGATCAATTATACGAAGACGGACGGGGGAATCGTATTCGAGACGGGCCTGACTTCGGGAAGTGAAGAGTGCACCATCGAATTTCGCCCTGCCATCAGCCTGCGGGCCAAAGTGCAGAAGGTTGAGTTGAACGGAAAGCCGATTCCGTTCCAAGTGGAAACACGCGGAAGCGATCAACACATCGCGGTGCAATTTCCGATCACGAAAGGAAAGTACTTTTTGCGGATTCGACTGCTGAATGACTTTGGATTGAGCGAGCAATCTGCTTTGCCAGCGCTCGGAGGCGCGAGCTGGGGGCTGCGGGTGCTTTCGGAGACCTGGTCGCCTTCCAGAGACCAACTGACACTGGAAGTTTCTGGGGCCGCGGGGCATGAATACGAACTGAAAACCTGGAATAAAGACCAGATTGAAAAGTTAGAAGGAGCGGTTCTCAGGGAGCAGACGCCCTGGATTCAAATTCCGCTCAGCGATTCGGAACCGTATCCACACGCGAAGGTAGTTATCCATTTTTCGACGGGGCAGAAAAAAGGCATGCCGGAAAAGCGCTAGCTCGTCGGTGAAGGTCAAGGCGATGGAGTCTGGAATAGTTTTGGAACAGCTATGGAGCGCATCCGCGTGACGAGTTTCCCAAAATACTTTAGAATGATGTAGTCGTAGAAGTGGGCGTGTAGCTCAGCTGGGAGAGCACCTGCTTTGCAAGCACGAGCCCTCGTTCCAATCCTTCCATCCTGTGCTCTGCGTTTCTAATGCTTCCAACAATTTCGGGGAATCTGCTTCTCGCTCGAAGTAAGCCCCGGGAGCTCAATTACATAGGGTTTTTGCGCAGTTCTGGATCAGCTTAGATGAGCCTCGTCGAGACAATTCAATGCGGAAAGTGTCGCACGGACCCGTTCCCGAAATCTCCAGTCCTGGAACGTTTCATTGGATTCAAGTGCATAACTTCCGACTTGCTCGTGATCTGGACACAATCGCCAAAAAAGCCAAGGCGGATCACATTTGCGGTTACTCGACTTGAACACACCGCACTCGTGCACTCTCCTTTGCCTCCTCGCGCTTCCGATTCAACCCTAAGACATATCGGGTCTGCTAGCAGGGGGACCCGTTCGCTTGAAGTTGCTGCCCGTGAGATATTTTGCCAGCAGCCAACCGCCCAAAGGACGTCGATCCCCCGGCGGAGGGTGGTTGTCGCATTCTAATCCGTTATCGAATTGTGGATTGGTCGGTGTAGCTCAAACGGACTGAGCCCTTCGATCCCACTCGGTTTTCAATCCCAACACCCATGCTTACTTCGCCTCCCAAATTCAGGTGTTTCCTGTACAGAATTTTCAGGTGTTTCCTGGATTTACGACGGCGCATATACGTCCTAGAAGTCAGGCCAGGATCAACAGGGTCATCCACGGCTAATTCACTTTCGTTGAGGTGGCTCTCCATCAAGTGTCCAAATCTGGAGGAAACGATGATCAAACGTAAAGAGGCGGTCCATATGAAAGCTCGATTGCATTTTGGTCTAGCCCTTGGCCTCGCGTGCCTGGTGGGTGCGTTGGCCCTGGTCATCGACCACGAGTCGGTCTTGGCGATAAACGGATTCAGCGACAACCAGGAACTTCCGCTGCCCTTGCTCGCCCCGATTGGGCCGGCGCCAGCCTCGTTCATCGTGCGCGGCCTCGAGCCCAGCGTGCGCGTTGATGCACAAGGCACCGTGTATGTCTCGAGCATCCGCGGTGTGCCCACAGGCGTCGACCTGCATCGCTATTACGCCTTGGCGGACGGCCCAGCGGGTGCGGGCGGGACCTACCCGTTCAAATACGAAGGCCAGCCGGACAACTGTGGCATCTTCAATGCGTCGCAAGGCGGCTGCGCTAACAACAGTCTTGACCCTTTTGGACTCGGTTTGGGCGGCGGAGACGTGGACATTGCGGTGAACTATCCGACCAGCGGCACGCCGAATCTAGCCCTAGTGAGCCTGACACTCGCGCCGGGCATCACTGGGACGCATTCGACCACCCAGGGCGACTCCTTTAGCACACCCAACCCCGCCGTAGCGCTCATCCCCGGAGATGACCGCCAGTGGATCGACGGCACCGACGCGTCGACCGTCTACCTGAACTATCACGACGCGGCCACCTTTAACATCGACGTGCAGCGCTCGAACGACGGGGGTGAGACTTACCTCAATGGGTTTGCGGAGGCAATTGATCCTCAAACCTTCCCCGCAGCAGGCGGTATACCGGCGACCAACAGCGCCAACGTCGCCGGGCAAATTAAGGTGGATCTCAGCAGTTGCCCTAGCCGCGGAAACCTCTACCAGATCTTCGTGGCCCCGGACAGCGTAACGGAAAACCTTTCGGGTGGAGCGCTCCGTAGCGTCTACGTCGGCGCCTCAACCGACGTAACGTTGGGCCTGCCTGCTTTTACCTTCACCGACACCAAGGTCTTCACCAGCCCGACGGGTTCGGCCGGGGCGGCATTCGGCACAAATCAGGTCTTTCCGGCGCTCGCCGTCGATGATTTCGGCTTTGTCTACGCCGTCTGGTCGGACAATACCAACATTTTCTTCTCTTCCTCCTCCGACCAAGGCACGACGTGGACGACTACTCCTATCCAGGTCAACTCGGGCTTTACCATGGGCAAGGCCAACGTCTTCCCGTGGATCGCCGCGGATGCCTTCGGCCACGTCGGGATTGTCTGGTTCGGCGACGACCGCATGGGCAACTCCAACGACACGGCGACGCTCGCCCCCTGTTCCAGCGGCAGCACCTCCTGCATGACTGGCTGGGCGAACTGGAACGTTTACTTCGCCGAAAGCGTCAACGCAAACTCCGCTACGCCAGTCTTCGCCCAGTTGGTGATCAGCGACCACGTCATCCATCGCGGCACGGTCTCGACCGGAGGCCTTGGCGGTGGAGCGGACCGTAGCCTCGCCGACCTCTTCCAGATCGCCTTCGACCCGCAGCACAGGGCCAATGTGGCGTTCTCCGACGACCACAAGCTGTCCCCGGTGACCGTCTCGGGTCACACCGGCAATGACGATCCGCAGGCGCGCCGACTGATCCGGGCGAACTTCACCCACCAATTAATGGCGAATCCAAGTGTCATCACGACGGGCTCCTGCGCCGGCCAACCGCCACCACCGCCGCCAGGAGCCGAGAAGATCACCGGGGGCGGCCAGATTGCTTCTCAAACGCCTGGTCAGACCGCCAATTTCGGGTTTGTCGCGATGAATGATAAACCCAAAGCGTCTCTTTCCTATCACGATGATGGCGCTACGGGTGGGAGTATCGACGTGCACAGCGCGAACACCAGCGTGCCCTCGGTCACGTTCTCGGGGAACTGCGGGACGTTCAAGGGCGATGCCAAGGTGAACCAGAAACTGGGCTACACGTACACCGTCAACGCCTGTGACAACAACGACCCCAATAACGGCGGCGCCGGCAAGGACACGTTTTTCATCAGCGTAACCGGACCAAATTTCTCCTACAGTAATGGAGGGTTCATAACGAGCGGCAACATCCAGATCCACAAACAGTAGCGTGGAAAAACTTCGCGCTCGAGGATGGAGAGCGATTTCAGCCTGCCCCCGTCTCGGCAAAGCGGAAGCTACCACCGCCGAAGTGCCGGGCGGTCGAGCTTTGAAGTGCCCCTTCTTTCATGAACGTAGACCGCCGCACGGCGCAGCGATTGCGAAATAGGAATCCGTCTTCGTCCTTCCGCCCTCGCAAGCCGGATACCTCAGTAGGAAAAACAAACGCGCTACATGTTCGCGCACGGCACGTTCCGGGCGGATGGTCGGCTAACAAGAAGTAATTCGGTTCCTTCCGGTTTGCCTGTGATCCGGGCACTACTCGCGTGGCCTACTGTCGTCTTCTTCTTCCGAGTCGTTTCTGCTCCGTAGAAACCCATGCGTCTTGCCGCTGGTGTCAACGTAAAGCCCAACGATATCGCCATCTCGGTTGATCCCGCGGGCCGCCGTTACACTCGCCCCTGGGAAATCGATGGTCGCGTATTCGTTGTTGGTTCTCAGGAAACCGTGGGTCTTGCCGCTAGTATCGCGGAAGCCTCCCACAACAAGTCCCTTAGAATTGATGTCCCAGGCTTCTGTCAGATTGCTACCGGGCACATCGAAGGGCATGAAGCTGCCGTCATCGATCAAGTAGCCGTGCGAATGCCCGTTCATGTCCGTGTACAAGCCGGCGATTGTGCTGCCATCTGGCGTAGCGCCGTTATTCATCGAAGCCGGCACATCGATCGCAGAATAGCCCTCCCTAGTACGCATAAATCCGTGCATGCTGGCCATGAAGTCAGTGTTGTGATTGCAGCCATAAATATCGCCTCTAGGACTAATGCGTTGAGCGATGGTGCCCAGGTATCCCGGAAATTGCACCTCGGAGAAAATACCGCGCTTCAACAGATAGCCATGCATATTGGGCGGACCACCAGGTGCGTTTGTAAAAGCTCCCACAATCTCCCCGCGCCGGTTAATTCCCCGTGCGTCCGTAACCATCGCACCTGGGTAATCAATCGAAATGAAATCTCCGTCGCTCAACTCGAACCCGTGTCGTTTGCCGGCGGCGTCCACATACAAGCCCACGATGTCGCCCCGCGAGTTAATTCCCTGGGCATTCGTAAACACAGCACCTGGAAAATCGATCGAAGTGAAAGTAAAGCCTTCGGCCACAGGGGCACTGCGTGCACCCAGGGCGAGCAGCGCGCAACTAACCAAGACAATCCAAATGGTTGAATGTTTTCTCATTGCTATTCTCCTCGGGCACGACTGCCCGCGTGGAACTCTCGGAGGCGCAACGGGCAGCCGCGCAAACTATCCGAGCACACTAGTTAGGCCGCCAATGCGCGTCAATGAATGCGGGATGGCGTTTCTCTAAATTTCATATGAACGGGCAAGCCGCTCAGGCGCGGACACTTAGCGGAAGGTTACCGGGCTTTTAGTCTGGATGGTATAATGCGCTCCTCCCGCAGGAAGGATGTGCCCATGCCTGCCCCGGCCGATAACCCGCTTCTTTTGCGGTTCGGGCCGTTCCAACTCGACGTCCAAGCCTGTGAGCTGCGCAAGGGCGAAACCCTCCTCCATCTCGCTCCGCAGCCCTGCAAGGTGCTCGCCTTGCTCGCCTCACGCCCTCACAAAGTATTCACGCGGCAGGAGATCCAGCGAGAAATCTGGGGCGTCGAGACCTTCGTCGATTTCGAACAAGGTCTAAACGTCGCTATCAAGCAAATTCGCTCCGCGTTGTGCGACGATGCAGAGACCCCTCGTTACATAGAAACCCTTCCTAGGCGCGGGTACCGATTTGTCGGGAGCATCACTGCGCCTTCCCCTCCGTCGGAATCCGGCAAGCAAGGTTCTGGTATCGTTGAATCAGCAGAATGGCCGGTGGCTGCCAGAGGCGCACTCAGGAGACTCCTATGGAAGTTCGCCGCTGGTTTGGTTCTGGCTGGCGTCGCGGCACTCTTGTTGTGGCTCAATGCGGACAAGCTTCGTGCCCGTATTTTTGCCACGCCCCGCTCCATAGATATTCACTCCGTTGCCGTACTTCCTTTCAAGAATCTGTCCAAGGATACAGAACAGGAATACTTCGTAGATGGCATGACGGACGAGCTCATCACCGACCTGGCCAAGTTCGGCAACCTCCGCGTGATTTCGCATACGTCCGTCGAGCGGTACAAAGCCGTGAAACCCTCTCTGCCAGAAATCGCGCGCGCGTTGGGGGTGGATGCTGTCCTGGAAGGCTCCGTGATGCGCTCGGGGGATCATGTTCGCGTCACTGCCCAGCTAATTCGAGCCGCGAACGACGAACACATCTGGGCCCAGAGCTATGACCGCAACCTGGTGGACGCGCTGGCAGTGCAAGGTGATATCGCGCAAGATATCGCCAAACAAATCAGAGTGCAAGCCACGCCAGAAGGCCGCGCACGGAAGGCGAATCTGCCTTTGCCGAACTTCGAAGCCCAAGATGCATACATGCGAGGGCGCTACGAATGGAACAAGAGGACTCCGCAAGGCCTGCTCCGGGCGCGCGCCTTCTTTCGGCAGGCGCTGGACCGGAATCCAAACTACGCACTGGCGTGGGTGGGAGTTGCTGATACCGAATACTTGCTCAGCTCGTTTGGTTACGATATGGTGCCGCCGCGAGAGGGGATGCCCAGGGCCAAGGCGGCAGCACAACGCGCACTCGAGCTTGATGGCAACCTCGGGGAAGCCCACGCATCGCTTGCCGTTGTCACGTGGGCATACGATTGGAACTGGCCGGCGGCAGAATCGGAGTACAAGCGTGCTCTTGAGCTAAACCCGAGCTACGCCAGTGCCCACCACTTCTATGGGATTGGTCTCGCCAGCCAGGGACGTTTTGAGGAATCGATTGCCGAACAGAAACATGCTCTGGAATTGGATCCTCTGTCGCGGATCATCAGTGTGCAGTTAGGCCGTATGCTCTGGTATGCCCGGCGATACGACGAGGCCGCCGTTAGCTTGCGCAAGATAGTTGAGTTGGAACCGGATTTTGTCCCCGGACACATGATGCTGGGCATGGTTGCCATGAGTGCGGGCTACGACGATGAGGCCCTGAGACAGCTGCGCAGGGCACGCGAGCTTGCGCCGGACAGCACGTTTGCGCTGATGAATCTGGCGAGGGCCTACGTGCGATCGGGACAACGGCAGCCTACACTGGCGGCGTTGCAGGAGCTAAGGCAAATCGCAAAAGAGAGATACGTGCCGGCGTATCAGTTCGCGATTGTCTATGCCGAACTAGGTGAGGCGAATGCCGCCTTTCGGTGGCTGGACAAGGCTGTTGAAGAACCCTCCGCCATTATCATGCTGATTAAGGTCGATCCGATATTCGACGCGCTGCGTGGGGACCCGCGATTCGGGGATGTGGTCAAGCGCGTAGGTCCGCGCTAGTGGGACTTGGGCAATTTGGTGTCTCTGGGGGAATAGCTGCCATTTCTTGCGAGGAGCTTCAGCGTGCCTACGCGTTGGATCCGCTTTTGCCCATAGCCCACGGTGACTTGGCGTGGCTTTCTTTCCTCGCAAGACGGTACAAAGAATCCATCGACACAGCCCAGAGATTTGGGCACGACGACCACATCCAGGCGCTCTCCTATGCGGAACTTGGCCAGCGAGAACAGGCGCTTGCTGTGGCGGACCGCGCGGTTTAGTCTCAGTCGAAATCCCGTAATCCTTGCGCAGACCGCCGCTGCCTACGCTCTCGCCGGGAGGCCCGATAAAGCTCGGGCTATGCTCCCCGCTATCGAAGGAGAGGCACGGGAGCGCTATGTCTGCGGGTTTAACGTGGCATGCGTCTACGCTGCTTTGGGAGACAAGGCGCACGCCTTTTCCTGGCTCTGGAAGGCCTATCTCGCCCGTTCAGATTGAATGCCCTCCGTCGGGGTGGATCCCCGACTCAACTCGCTGCGAAGCGATCCGCGCTTCGCTGACGTCCTGCGGCGCATCGGCCTTACCAAATAGGCGCTACTCCAGAGTCTTGGCCTCGCTCGAAGCAACCGCCCACTTTCCAAAAACACTCGTTCCCGTAGCGACGCTCCTCCCCAGCACACTTCGACGGGATCCCCTCCTGACAGAGGTTGTAAGTGTCGGAATAGCGATTCCGGACGGATGGTCAGCAACCCTTACCTTGGGATTACTTCAGGTTTGCCCTATTAATCCGTCCAGGATCGATCCAAGCGCGGAGATCGGTTCCTACAAGCCGACATGAACGAAGCCGCCCGTGCGGCTACGTCCGAAACGCCCTTGTATCCGCGCGTGTACAAAACTCTTTCGGATTTCTCGCCGCGTGTGTTGGCCTCTAGGGGCCGTGGCTTCCTATCCAGGATGAAATCAATTGGCAAAGACTTTGGAAAGGTCTAATTGCTTCAGACTCTGAAAAGTGAACCCCTCCTTGAGACAAACGTGTTCAGTACACCCTTGTCTTAGGTGCATAAAGGCCCGGCTGAGGAGCCCAAACCTTGGGCTACGTACCAAAAAACGTCACCATTGGCCCCCTGCCAATCGCGTCAGGCCTGGTTTGGGCCACGTGTTTTTCGAATCCCTCCGGCGATTCATAACTAAGCGCTGAATGCAGACGACACCGGTTGTAGTACTGCTCTATGAATTCTTTTAACTTTTGCTTTAAGTGTTCGAAGTCTCGGTAAGTATTGGCATTGATCTCTTCGCGTTTGAGCGTCCTCAAAAAACTCTCGCAAGTAGCGTTGTCATAGGGATTCGCTGGCCTGCTCATGCTTGGCACCATCGCTTGCTCGCGGAGTGCTTGCATGTAATCTTGGCAAACATATTGCACGCCTTGGTCGGAGTGGTGCACCACTCCAGGCGGCGGCTGTCGATTAGCAATTGCATGTTCTAAAGCACGAAGCGGAAGTTTGGCTTGTAAGGTCTGCCCGAGCGCCCAGCCGACCACTATGCGAGAAAAACCGTCCAGAATCACCGCTAGATAGACAAACTCTGTTCTGAGGCGAATATAGGTTATGTCAGCGATCCAGAGTTGATTCGGACCGGACAGTTTCATCCGCCTTGGTAAGTTTAGGTAGATTTGGACCGCGCGAACCCGATTGTGCGAAGCAAGAAAGGGCTCCCGTCGAACGGTCAACAGATTGTCTTCGCGCATGATTCGCGCCACCCGCTTGTGATTTATGATCATTCCGCGTTGCCGTAGTTCCGCTGTCACCCTCCTGTACCCGTATCGCCAGCGATGCTCCAAGACAACGTCCTGGATGGCCGAACGTAGGTTCACCTCTTCCTCAGCAGGCCATCCATTCCGCAGGTAGCGATAAAATCCCGACTGACTCACCTGCGCTAATTGACACATTTGCTCGACATTCACACTGCCTTGCAACGGTATCCTCGTTCTTATTTCGTCGTAGATACCTCGCCGCCAGATGCACACCTCTGTCGACGTCGAGCCCCTACTCTTTGCAAGGTACGTCTGAAAAAATCCACTTCCATCGTTTTGTTCGCCAATACCCGCTTAAGAGCAAGAATCTGCTTGCGCAATATGAATTCGCGCTGACGCCCAATCGGGGGATGCTTATGCTCCAGTCTGTCACGCCAGTAGTAAAGCAGGTGGCGAGCTACTCCGAGCTCCCGCGAAAACCTCGAAATGTTATCGCACGCGTTCATTCGTTCAACCGCCTGCTGCCGAAACTCCTTGCTGTATCGCTCACCCTTTTTTCGCTCCACTTTGCAGCTCCTTTCCCGCAAAGTGTGCAATACAGAAGTGTCCCAATCTAGGGGTTCACTCCAGACAACGAAAATGCGAAGGAATGGATTTCGGAACGGCGGGAAGTGTTTTAGAATCAATGTAGGTTCTCTTGTGGGCGTGTAGCTCAGCTGGGAGAGCACCTGCTTTGCAAGCAGGGGGTCGCCGGTTCGATCCCGGTCACGTCCACCAACCATCTGCGCGCCAAGCAATCACTTGTTAATTTGGCCTTTGCGCGACTTCCCTTAAATTGGGTCCATTGGGTTCAACAAGAAGGTTTCCAATCCCTCAACTGCTCGGCGCTGCTGCGCTGGAATCGCGCCCAAATTAATCCGTCGCATGGCCCCAGGCGAAGAGTGACCGGGTAACGCCTGGGCGTTGCCAAGGAAGTTCACGCAAGTGTGTATAAAAGTGAACAGAACATAACCGTGTATAAAAGAGAACAGCGCACACGCTTGGCATTATCCAAAATGTCGTACTGGACAGCGAGAAAGAGAGAGATTCTCCGGAAGACTGGGCGGTCTGGTCATTAATTAGTCCAGGCAGATCGCCGTACTGCCGCCATTCGCTATTGCGACACAATTGCCATGGGGTGGGGATCTTAAGTCTTTCAACAAGTGGGAACTTGGTTGGAGTGTCGGGATCGCGGGCATAACTCGCAGGAGCAAGGAATTGTCGAAATCCTCAGGGCGTGTGGGCACGGTGAGAGTCTTTATCGCCGACGGCAGTCGAATGAGCTGTCAATTAATAGCGGCGGCGTTGCGGCGAGGCCGCTATCGGACCAGGGTTGTCGGGTACGCGACTGACGCGGTTGGAATTCGCGAAGGACTCGGCAAGAACGAAGCCGATGTTGCAGTGATCGGTGCTCGACTAGAAGAAGAAGCCCTGGCTGGTTTCAAGGTGACGCGAGAGATACGGGCTTCGAACTCCAAGCCCCGTGTCGTCATGATACTCGATTCGAGCAAGCCGACAATGGTCGTCGAGGCATTCCGGGCAGGAGCCAGCGGCATATTCTCCCGGGATCAATCGTCTGAGCTGCTGTGCAAGTGCATCCACGCGGTACACCGGGGGCAGGTGTGGGCTAGCAGCAAGGAATTGCACTTTGTGATCGAAGCCCTGGGCCCGACTCTGCAAGCTAAATCGATAAGTCAGAAAGTATCGGGCTTGCTGACAAAGAGGGAAGAAGGCGTTGTCCACCTGGTAGCCGAAGGTCTCACCAATCGCGACATTTCCCACCAGCTCCATCTGAGCGAGCACACCGTCCGCAACTATTTGTTTAGGATCTTCAACAAAGTGGGAACTTCGAATCGGCTGGAGCTGGCCCTTTACGCCATCGACCGGAGAGAAGACGATCATCAGCACAATTCACTGGCTGCCATGGAAGCGCCGCTTATAGTTGCAAACCAATCCATGTCCGCAAGACGGTCCTGATCATGTCTCGCTGGGCGAGTTCGATTTATCCGTCATTACCAACCCTGAACAATCAACAGTCTAGGACTTCGATGCGGGCTCATCAGCGACCTAATCTTAATCGAGCAACTCTGCATTCCTACTATCCGTCGGCAGAGCCATCTTCGGCCACCTTTCGGTTGATGGGCCAAGCGAAGCCCCCGATCAACAAGGGCAGTCTAGGTACATTTGTACCTAACGCTGGCCGGTCAGCGTCTCAAGACGTGCAAGGTAACATCCTGGTGACATTCCTTCTCTTGTACCTTCGCGCTTACGCGTTTAGTGTGCGTCTAGACAGGTTCGTGGGGGGTGATGGTTGAATACTGTACGCCCACAAAGAAGGACCCTCCGTTTCCCATTAGAAACACCGGTTACATTTTGCTGGAAGAATGGGAATGGGGAGCCCCTGCAGGGAGAAGGCCGCAGTCGTGACGTCAGCGAGCACGGTGCGTTTGTTATCGCGCCTATTTGTCCTCCAGTCGGTGCGAGTTTGCTACTAACAATTGATCTAGAAGGAATCCCAGATGAGATCGGATCACTTCCGATTGAGGTAGAGGGTGAGGTCCTTCGGGTCGAGCAATCCCGCGCTGAAATGGAGACGGGCGGCTTTGCGATTCAATATTGAAGGGATCGTCCCGAAAGAAATCGAGGACAGATCTCGCAAAGAGTTTGGCAGGCTGGATCTGCCAAGGACATGCGGTCGGCATTGAACAATGAAACGTTTTACAGTCGAAGCCGACCGTAAGTTAAATCCTATCAAAGACTTACAGGATTAGAGACTGTAAGTCACAGGGCGGAGCTTCATGCTTTCTGAGCCAAGGGCCTTACCTGACAGCAATTTTTGTGAGTCTTCCTGGTATGCGATCTACACTCGCCATCAGCATGAGAAGATGGTGGCTCAGGTCCTCACCAGTAAAGGATTTGAGACGTTTCTTCCGCTTTACGAAACCACCCACAATTGGAAGGACCGGACCAAAGCACTCTCCTTGCCCCTGTTTCCATGTTACGTATTTCTTAAAGGTGGCCTTGAGCGTCGGCTGCAGATCGTAACAACGCCAGGAATGTATGGCCTCGTGTCAAGTGGAGGCCAGCCGGCTGCGATTCCTGATATCGAGATCGAAGCAATTCGACGAGTCATCGAAAGCGGTGTGCCGGTCGAGGCGCATCCCTACCTTAAATGCGGAAACTGGGTGAGGATCAAGTGCGGCCCCTTGGAAGGGATCCAAGGGATCTTGGTGCGGAAGAAGAATATCTCTCGGCTGGTGCTTTCCGTGGAGATATTGGGGACAGCAGCCGCCATGGAAGTTGCCGCATTCCAGGTTGAGGCAATAACCGCCACGCCCGCAAGAGATTGCAATATCGGACATGGAGCCGGTTCGCGGCGCACCCGCAATCCTGAAGCCACTGCTCTAGCTTAGAGGATGGGATGCCTGCAACCGGGCACCGATAGCGCTCGTGGAAGCTCGAATCTAAGAGCAGACAACTCAGATCCGCGGCACATCAATGCTGAACAAGTTGAAACAGATCAGGATGCAAGCCTCCGAGTCAACGCGAGACTTGCAATCGAGGATGCCATGAGAAGGTGGATGTATTTACCGGCAGCAATGTCGCTAGTGTTGTTTTCGATTTCGGCGCAGGCGCAAGGGCCGGCGCCAAACAATATCAAGAGCGAGAGCGCCAAGGTCCTGAGCACCGGAGGGACCACTTCGCAGCCGCCGAAGCAAGTGACCGAGGATCCCAACTACTCCATCGCCCCCGAGGACGTCCTCACCATCGACGTATGGAAGGAGCCAGAGATCTCCCGCACTGTCCCGGTGCGCAGAGACGGGAAGATTTCTCTGCCATTGCTAAACGACGTGCAGGCCGCGGGATTGACTCCTACACAGCTTAGCTCCGAAATCGTGGAAAAGTTACGCGCGACAGTCGTGCATCCGCAGGTGACCGTGATCGTGATGCAGATGAGTGGCCAGCGGATTTACATTCTGGGGCAAGTAAATCGCGGAGGAGCCTATCCGCTAGTGCCTGACATGACAGCGATGCAGGCCCTCTCGGTCGCCGGGGGATTCACTCCATTCGCCAACGTGAAGAAGATCTACGTCACGCGCACCGAAAACGGCCAAGATAAAATATTCCCGATCAACTACAAGGAAGTGGTAAGCGGGCGCAAGACTCAACAAAATATTCATTTGAAGGCTGGCGATACGATAGTCGTGCCGTAGGGGAAAAACATGGCTAAACTGGTCCGTATTCACAGTTGCGTGCTCCTTCTGGTGATCTTATTTGTGCCCGCAGTCCAGGCACAACAATCCGACTCGGCCAAAAATGATACGCGCGAACAACCGGTCGCACCTTCTCCAGCACCCTTGCCGGCCGGGAGCACCGGCGTATTGGCTCTGATCTCCGCCCAAGCGCCGACTGAGGAAGTCCAGGCAGCGGGCAACAATCGGCCGCTGAGTGGCGTGCAGGAACCGACCCTGGGTCCGAATTTGGGCGCCCGCAACTTCCTTGTGCCAAATATCAGCGTAACGTCGCAGATTGCCACGAATTCCTCCGGGTCAGGTTACACTCGGCCAACAGCTTTCAGCTATCTGCTGGGCACACTGGATTTGAATCGCGTGTCCGATCGCTCCGAACTCCTTCTGCACTATGCGGGCGGCGGAATGTTCTCGTCGTATTTAAACTCCGCTATCCAAGATCTGGAGTTCTCTTACGGCTACAGATGGCGGCGCTGGTCGCTACTGGTGGGCGACCAAGTCAGCTTGCTCTCGGAATCGTCATTTGGATTTGGAGGTGTCGGAGGCCTGGCATTCCTCAACGGCGGTTCGCTGTTCGGTTCTGGCGGAGTGCCTGGTTCCTTTCTGAATCCGTCTTTGACTCCCAATCAGTCCATTCCAACTATTTTGGCGCCACGATTGAGTAATACTGCGGTCGCGCAGATAGAATACGCGCTCAGCCCACGTTCTTCGTGGACCGCCTCCGGCTCTTACGGGATGCTGAATTTTCTGGGTGCGGGCTTCATCAACAGCGCCGACGGTGTATTTCAAACAGGTTACAACTACTCACTTGGTCCGCAGAGCTCGGTCGCGGTGATCTACCGCTTCGATGCTTTCCGGTTTACGCATGTTCCTCAGACGATCGAGGACCACCTGGTGCAGTTTGGGTATGCGCGCTATGTGACCGGAAGAATAAGCCTCCATCTCGCTGCTGGTCCGAGCATGGAGATGCTCCGGGGGGTTGTGACGGGTTCCGCGAACCGCCTTTCATGGGCTCTGGATAGCTCACTGAATTACCAACTGGATCACACGACGCTCCAGCTTAGTTATGATCACCTGGTGACCGGGGGAAGCGGAGTGCTGGTGGGGGCGCAGACGGGCCAGCTAGAGGCGACTGTAGAGCGAAAACTGACTCCGAGATGGCAAGGTTCGGCCTCGCTGGGGTACGCAACCAATCGGAGCCTGTTCCCACCTACCACGACCTTGGGCAAGCAACAATACAACTCCTGGTATGCCGCGGTTCGATTTAATCATCAATTGCGGCCGGGAACCGCCCTTTTTGTGGGTTACGGCGCACGGCGGCAGGCCATGAACGCCGCCGCTTGCGCCACCCTGAATTGTGGAACCAGCTTGGTTGGCCACGAGGTTTCTTTAGGTTTCAATTTTGGCCTGCGTCCGGTCTTATTCCGATAGCAGGAGCGATAGGCTGGACAAGCACACGCGCCAGGAGCGATCGCGTCTTTGTCGATAAACGATGGAGCCAGAAAAGATGCGCGACGATTTGGCTGGCCGCGATCCCGGGCCGTTCTACGAAAGACTTGATCCGATGGAGACAGAAAACCATGCCCTATAGGCCAAAAGCAAGATGTCCACAGAGAGGCCAGCAATGCCTGACAAACTAGAGGAGCGGGTTCCACGCGGTTGGGAGGAGTATTTCGCCATCGCAGTGCGGCGGCGCTGGTGGATATTGCTTCCCTTGTTTTTGTCCTGGCTGGCGGTATGGGGAGTGAGCTGGTTTTTGCCAACCACCTATCAGTCCGAGGCGCTAATCTCAGCGGAACAGCAGAAAGTGTCCGACTCATACGTTATGGAGAACGTCAACGTGAATCTCCAAAATCGTTTGCAGAGCACTACGCAGCAGGTTCTGAGTCGCGGCAGCCTGCAGGGAATCATAGAGCGCTTCAAGCTTTATGCAACGCCTCCCCGGATGAGCGGGTTTTTCAAGCCCAAGGATCCAGTCGATTCAATGCGGGGCGACATCAAGATTGATCTCGTGGGGTCGCCAGGATATCGCGGAGAGTTTGTCACCTTTAAGATTCATTACACAGCCGATACGCCCGAGCTCGCACAGCAGGTAAATAGCGAGCTAACGTCTCTGTTCATCAACGAAAATGTCAAAGCTCAGCGGCAGCTTTCCGAAAATACGACGGCCTTTCTGGAGAACGAGCTGACCGACGCGCGTGCCAAAATGGAAGTGCAGGAAGCTGAAGTCTCCGCGTTCAAAGCCAGACACGCGGGGAACCTGCCCGGGCAGTTGCAAAGCAACGTCCAAATCCTGGCAGGCCTGCAAGCACAGTTGGCGAGCACTCAACACGCCTTGGACACTTCCAAGCAACAGAAAATCTATCTGGAATCACTGCTGCAGCAATATCAATCGGCGCAAGCGAGTCTAGGCGGGGACTCAACCGTAGTATCGACGCAAGTATTAGAAAAGGAGCTGCAGGACCTGCGCCTTCAAATGCAGACCTTGCGCACCCGCTATACTGACGATCATCCAGATATCGTCGCCCTCAAAGATAAGATCGCCAAGACCGAGGCGCAGAGGAAGCAAAACGAAGTGGAAAGCGCTTCCAATCGGCAGACCGGCGAAGCGACAAATCCAATTGACTTCTTCGCCGCAGAAGGAGTTCAGCGCGGCTCACCTACTGCAGTCATGCAGCTCCTGAGCCAGCTCAAGGCCAATCAAATGGAGATCAAGAACGAGCAACAGCACGCGAAGGATCTTGAGTTACAGACTGCCGCGTACCAGGCTCGCCTGAATTTGACTCCGGGAACAGAACAAGAGCTGGCCGGCATCTCTCGCGGGTACGATGAAGCCAAATTCAACTACAACTCGCTTCTCCAGAAACAAACGCAATCACAACTCGCCACCAGCCTCGGACAGCAGCAGCAGGGCCAGCAGTTCCATATCATCGATCCGCCAAAGTTGCCGGACAAACCTTCTGCCCCAAATCGTTTCCTGATCAGTCTTGTCGGTTTGGCTGTGGGAATCGTTCTCGGCGTGGGTCTCGCCATTTTTCTCGAATTGACCGACGTGCGCTTCCGCCAGGAGAAAGATCTGGAAGGAATTCTTCCGGCTCGTATGCTGGTCGGCATTCCCCGCTTGAGCACGCCCCAAGAGGACCGTTCTCTCCTCATCGCACGGTATATGGAATGTGGCGCAGTGGCGGTGGTGGCTTTAGTGATTTTCGTTGGCAACCTCTATACATATTACAACGGCTAAGTGGCGGTGATGTTGAAGTGTCACGGCTTTGATGCGAAACCTTTCCCCGTGGAATGCCATAGAGAGGTGCTCACCAGCATGAGCTACGGTATTCCTTGCCGGAAAGGCAACTCAGACTCAGGAATGGAAACCAAATGAGCCGACTATTTGAAGGTTTGAGCAGAGCAAAAATTCAACAAAGCCAGTCGGACACGGTTCCGCCGGGCATGGTTCCTGCTGACCTGGTTCTACCTGGGCCCGCCGAAACAGCGGAGGTGTCGAGCAACGTAATGCCGAAGGCGAACGGGTCCAGAGGAACGGTTGAGCCCAAGATGCTGTTGGAAACCGAGAAGTCCCGGCCGGTTATAGTGCAGCCTCCGCCGAAATCTCGTTTAGTCGCGTGGACTGAACCAAATAGTCTGGGTGCAGAGAAATTTCGAGCCCTTGCCGTTCGATTAGATGCCATGCGCAAGCAACACGAGCTGAACTCTTTGCAAGTGACCAGCAGCGTAATCAATGAGGGCAAGACGTTCGTGTCTGCGAATCTGGGGGTGACGCTCGCCAAGTACTCCGGATGTAAGACGCTGCTGATTGAAGGCGATTTGCATAGACCGACGCTGGCATCGATGTTCGGGTTGAAGGGATTGTCAGGACTTAGCGACTGGTGGTCCGGACGAGACAAGGACATCGCACGTTTCCTGGTCAGGATCAATGGCGCGGCGTTATGGCTCCTCCCTGCCGGGAAGGCCTGCGACCGGCCCTCAGAAATCCTGCGTTCGGCACAACTTGCGGAAGTCTTCGCAGAATTGACAGGCCGATTTGATTGGATCGTCGTAGATTCCACACCCATGCTGCCGGTCATCGATGCCAACCTCTGGTCGCGATTGGTGGACGGCACACTGTTAGTCGTCCGTGAGGGTATGGCGCCGCTCAAGGCTCTGAAGAACGGCTTGCAGTCTCTCGACAATCCGAAATTGATTGGTGTGGTAGTCAACGAGGCTTCCGAATTCGATCAAGTAGATTACGCCGGGCAGTATTATGGCGCCCGAAAGTACGGTGACAAGCGCTCGGAGAAATTAGGATAGCTCAGAGGGCATCGTGGGATTGAGCCCTCGCCCGGCAGGTCTATCCCCTCAGCGATGTTAGTTACTCCATCGCATTTTAAACGGCCCAGATAAGGCCCGCAGAGGCGCGTCCCCAATTCCTGGGAGTAGATTTCTGCAGCGTTCGCTTCAGCTGCTCTATTTGAATCGAGTTGGATCCCGAACTCCATGTTGCCGCTCATTGACGATATCCGGTGGTCGCGTGGGATGGGCCTCGCTCGCCCTCTCGCCCGAGAGAGTGCAGTCTCCGTCAAAAGCCTAGAAACCAGCTCGCGCACCCTTGGCAATAGAACTTCGGAGAAAAATCCATCCGCGGAAATGACAAAGACAGGTACATGGTTCCCCTTGCTGCTGCTATCGACATTGGTGGTGATTATGTACGCGCCGGTATTCAGTTCGTTGGCGCGGCAATGGTGGGATGATCCGAATTATGGTCACGGCGTCTTCGTTCCTGTGTTTGCGGCCTATGTTCTATGGTGCGAGCGCGATCGCTGGCGCGCACAGACTTTCCGCACGAATAATTTCGGTTTTGCGATCATGCTGTTCGCCATCGGGCTGCGGGTTCTTGCGACCCTAGGTGCGGAGCTGTTCACGGCGCGGCTGTCCTTGCTGATCTTGATTTCTGGAATCGTCATTTTCCTTGCCGGCAGCCAGGCATTGCGGTCGATTGCCTTTCCGATCGGCTATCTGGTCTTCATGATCCCATTGCCAGCAATCATCTATTACCAATTGACATTTCCTCTTCAATTGTGGGCTTCACGATTGGGCGCAAGCGGCCTGGTCGCCCTCGGTATTCACACCGTGCGTGAGGGAAACCTGCTGTTTCTCCCGAACTGCACGCTCAATGTCGTCGAAGCATGCAGCGGAATCCGCTCTCTGCTTTCTTTGCTGGCCGCAGTTGTCGCCTACGGGTACTTGGCCGAACCGAGTTCGTGGAAACGCGGGGCGCTGGCTGTCGCGAGCATTCCAATTGCGATCGGGACCAACGCCCTCCGTCTGGTCGCGACGGGCGTGCTAAGTTTCTACTTCGGACCGGCCGTGGATTCCGGTGCTGTCCACGTGGCACTGGGCCTGGGTTTTTTCGCGCTGGCTTTTCTTTCGATCCTGGGTATCCATGAATTGCTTCACCTACTCTCGAGATATCAGAATCCCGCGCCGGTGCATCTATGACTTCTCTACGAACTTCCGTCGCCGCGCTGGTCCTCGTGGGAGGAATCTTCGCGACGCATGGCTTCAGACCAAAAGAGGCCGTTGGACCGCAGCGGCCGTTGCGTGAATTCCCCTCCGCCATCGGCTTTTCACACAGCGAGGATCGTCCGTACGAGAATCAGATCGTGAAGGCCATCGGTGCGGATGATTATATCAACCGCGTGTATCTCGGAAGCGCCCCTCCCATTGAACTCTATATTGGCTATTACAAAGATCAACGCTCCGGTGACAGGATTCACTCTCCAAAGAATTGTCTTCCGGGCTCCGGGTGGGAGCCAGTCCATTCCGCTCGTGTCCAGATCGGTTCCGTAGGCGGAGTTCCTGTTCTTGTGAACGGATACCTGGTGGCACAGGGAGCGAGGCGGGATATGGTCCTCTATTGGTACCAGTCACATGGACGGATCGTTGCGAGCGAATACTGGGCTAAGTTCTGGCTGATTGCCGATGCGTTGAAGCATAAGACAAGCGATGGCGCAATGATTCGCATCTGGACAACCGCAGCTGATGGAGAAGCGACCGCTCAAGCGCGAGCGGTGGACTTCGCGCGCCGCGTTTATCCGCAGGTCGCTGAATTCCTGCCAGATTGACCGGCTGGCTGGATGTGGCTGTGAGCCCAGATTTTATCCCGATCATCCGGTACAAAATCTTTCTTCCACAGATGTGGCGTCGCGCAATCCCTTCTCGACGCCGAGCGACACATAAAGTTCAATCTCTATTCCCAGTTTTTTCAGATAAAAGGATGGTAGGTCAATGAGAAACATAAATCGGTTCTTTAGTTCCTTTGTTCCCTGGAATGCATCAAGACAGGAATCAAGGATGCGTCCGAGGCATTGGATTCTTGGTCTTTCTCTTCTCGCAGCCTTATTGAGCTTCGGCTGCCCGAGTAATGATCCACTCCAAGCTTTCAACAACCCGACCAATCCCAACGATCCAGCGCCGGCTCCTGTTCCGGAGCCGGTTACGGCGCTGTTATTCGGCACAGCGCTGTTGATCGGAGGAGCCATTGTTCGGCGCCGGCGCAACGGGAGCAAACGCTAAATTATTCTCATTAGCGATGCGCGGAAGCCTCTTCAATCGCAACTCCCGCATAACCTGGAGTGTTCCTTGATCCGTTTCCTGCACGCCTATATCCCGAAACGCACGCTTCTCTTGGGAATTTCAGAAGCCTGCTTGATCTCTCTTGCTCTCGTGGCATCCGCTTTAGCGCGGTTGGGCGCCGGGGAAGCCAGCTTGATGATTACGTATCAGTATGGCTCTCTGAAAATTCTATTCGTAGCGGTTGCCTTTTTGACTTGCATGTACTATTTCGACCTTTATGATTCCGCGATTGTGGGCAATCGGCGCGAGGTGCCTGTTCGTCTAATCCAAGTGATGGGCGTCGCGTATATCGTTTTGGGTCTCCTCTATTACCTATACCCGCCGGTGAAATTGGGCCGGGGCATTTTTCACATCGGTTTCCTGTTCATTGGGCTGTTGCTTCTGCTGTGGCGGAGGGTGTTTTCGGCCATCAATAGCACGCCATGGCTTGCGGAGCGCGTGGTAATTTTGGGTGATGGCCCGCTGGCCGAATCTCTCCTGCATGAAATCGAATCGCGG
>Ga0210406_10001198_pt1 | contig 32805 bp, 28 predicted proteins | sample IncBWC30MmetaG_FD_155454 | JGI IMG/M metagenome (GOLD analysis project Ga0210406, IMG submission 155454) | Forest soil microbial communities from Barre Woods Harvard Forest LTER site, Petersham, Massachusetts, United States - Inc-BW-C-30-M | ecosystem: Environmental > Terrestrial > Soil >... | reverse complement strand
TCCTAATTTAATGGACCTAGCCCGAGTAACCGCTCCAAAGGTCTCGATTCGGCGGCCAGACGGTAGTAAAGCCAAGGTTGTGATTGGCGGCACCGGCATGAGCGGACCGATTTTTTTAGACGATCGGTCCTTTCGTGATTTTGCATTTCAGAAATGGCATGCCAGGATCCACGAAATGGAAGGAACTGCTATCGCCCAGGTGGGATACTCTAACCGTGTCCCCATCTTGATAATCCGCGCGCTGAGCGACTTGGCAGGAGGTCAGAGTGGGGTCAATCAGGAGGAAAGAAATTCTCAGTTCGCGGCTAGCAACGCCGCAGAAGTTACCGCTAAGATCCTGGAACGAATCGAATCCGCACCGTAAGAAACAGAACATTATGGAGTTAAAAAAATCCCAAATTGGCAAGCCGCATGGCTCCCTGGGGCGAATGGCACCGTTAATAGTGATGGCGCTTGTGATCCTCGGGCTGGTTTATCTTTTCCTTAATCCAGCGCCGTTCATCAACCTCATGAGGTACGCTCAGGCATCAAGCCAAGGAAAGACTATGGCCCAGGCCAGCGCTGAAGCTTCGGCATCCGCTTCCGCATCGGCCGCGGCCAGCGCTGTCGGCGAGCTGAAGACTCCGGATGATTTTCTCAACTTGATGAAGGTGAATGCCAGCACCCTCTCGGACGCAAACAAGAAGATATTAAACATCTTCAGCGATGAGCTGGACAAGATCACGAAAACTAAAGAAAAGGAAACGGTAGATTCCAACAGCCAGGTGGCGTTAATCTTTCAACCGCTTGCTCAGGCTAAAACCGATGACGATCTGGCAAAGATCAGAGATGCAGCGACGCAACTGAAACAAACTTCGGAGGACGCTGTAGGCGTTTTTCAAGACGTGCAAAATGAGTTGGCCAGGCGCCTGGCCGACATTGGAGTGGCCGATCCGCTCAATACTCAAGTGGCCGATGCTTTCGCTAAGCAAGGCAACGTACCCGATGATCTGAAAACGGCACAGAACGCAAGCAAATTCGCTGACACGACGGTCGCTTACGTCGATTTCCTGAAGGAGAGCAAAAATTCATGGACACGTAAGGCCGATGGCACCCTTGCGTTCCACGATAAAGAGGCCGTGACCAAAGCTCAGCAGCTCGGGAAAGCGTTCTCGGACGCCGCGGTACAGGCCGGGTATCAGTTGAAGTAGGCGGGACGGCGGGATCGCCGCGGTAGGGCGAGGCTCCGAACGGCCTAAACAGCTGCCGCGAATAGCTGGCGGCTACGGAGCGAGTGATTCTGTTGGGCCAATACGTGCGGCGAGCCTGGGTCTGTGGGTAGCAGCTACGTTCGGCTGGTGGCAAGACTGAACCGAACCTGCAGCAGAAAGTTTTGCCTTGATCAGATCGATACCCCGGCTCGGCGAGCGTCTCGGCCTAGCCAAACATTGGGACTAAGTACACCCGCCGCTTCGTTGGTATCGCGAGGCCACTTGGGAGCCTCGCCCTACCAAAATTGGCCGGCGTTCACCGTGTTCCATAAGCCAGTCGATATACCTCGCGGCGGAAGGCAAAACGGAGGCCAGGATCCCGAAGCCGTGCCAAGGCGCCCAGGGATCGGTTCTGCGCTAACCGCGTGACTACGTCATATCCGATGAGATAGCCAATTCTCCCAGGAACTTCTCCGCCTTCGTTTTTGGCGAGAAAATGCGCGGCAGTGATGTCCTCGCGTGAGTCCAGGCATAGAAGGAGCCGTTTTGCTTCGGGCCGGACCGATGCCGGACCGTTTGTTGCTAATCCGGGATCGAGCAGGACATCAGCCAACGATGCTCCGTTGTTGAGTTGTTGGCTCACATAGACCGCAAGTCCCTCCTGCCAGAGCAACCGGTAGAGAGGCAAGTCGTCGGGGTTTTTGGGCAACGGATTGACCTGGAAATGGTAGAGATGAAAAAATTCGTGCGAAAGAATCACCGCCAATGGCGCAGCGGTTCCATGGAACCGAGCTAACCCGTCCAACCCGATTAACAGCGAGTCCGGATGCTCGCTCGGAATCTTGGCATCGAACTGGAAGAGGGACAGCATCAGGTAGATCTTGACCTTTCCGGGGGCGAAATCCGGGAAAGCCTGACAAAATCGATCGAGTATTGCCGGTTCCTGCTGTTCGAACAAAACGTGCAATTTTCGAATTCCTGAAATGTATTCCGGTATTTTTGCCACGAACGCTTTGACCTTCGCCGAATCGACGTGCCAGAGGTGCTGATAAATTTCAGGTTCTCCCGCCAGAATCTCCTTAGAAAAACGTTCAACCCGGGCATCGGTATCCCCGGATAAGCTCGTTACGAAGTGCAAATCCTGTGGGATCAAATCGATGATCTCGGGTGACTCGCCCGCCGATGCGCGCGATAGACCAAAAAAAAGCTGAACAATTAAAGCGAAAACGCCAAGATCCCGGTAGCTCATGGACCCACATCTTTTAACGAACCAGGTTTGGAGTTCTCTATCCCAATTTTTTTCGCAGCTCGGGCCTTCGGTTTGGCTACAAGTGGTGACGACTCTATTTGCGGCCATCATCGCGTTGGGAGGAGCGGTAATCGCAGCCAACGCTGCCTATCGAAACGTGAACAAGTCACGGTTCGAACAAGCCGAAGCTGAACGCCAACGCAATCGGACATCTGAGCGAGATCGAGTTTTAGGAACCTTGCACGCTCTACGCGAGGAGATTTTGCAACTTTGGATGATCGTAGCCGAAGATTTGGGCGGGCCCATTGAAAATTTGGATCTAAAGCGGAAGCCTCTGCCCTACTGGTCTTATAACCAGAGTTACTTCTCGGTGTTTGATCGCAACGCGGGCACAATCGGGTTGATCGAGAACGATCAACTGCGCTCCAGCCTGGTGCGAACCTATATGTTCGCGAAGCGACTCGTTGATCAATACCAGGGCTATAACCGAATGGATGTTCGCGCCTCGACAAATTCGACTCAACCCGCAACAGGGGCATCCGCCGACACAACATATGCTTTGCACGCTGGGGCATTGACTCTGATTGAGTCGTATAATGCGCTGAAGAACAATATCGATCAGCTACGCAACCTTCTCGACGCTGAGCTCGGGCTAAAGAAGACCCCCCTACCCTATATCGACTCAACAGATCCTAAGCAGGCTGGGTCGAATCGGGTACAAGCTAAAGAATCGCGGCAATAAAGGTGGCGTCTGCCGCATTTTTGTCATCAAGGTCAATAAGTTGCCGGAGGTGTTGAGATCGGCAAACCTAGAAATCCCCCGAAGCGGGGTGAACAGAACAGCCCAGTGCTTTAGCCCTGGGAACGACCAATAATAAGACCGCCCTGTAAGGGCGGCCGATGTGATCGACCTTGTTCAGGAGGTATTGTTTTTCCTCGGAGGGGAGACGATTCTGGGCTCCGCGCATGCATCCGCCATCAAACCGTAGCGGAACTTCTCGTCGGTCGCCCTTGCAGGGCGAGGCCTTGATGTTGCTTACCCAGGGCTAAAGCCCTGGCTGTTCTATTCTCCCCCTTCGGGGGAAAGAGGGCTCCTTACTCAGAAGCCTATCGGGCAAATTTTCCCTTTTACCGGACCCAGATGGTACGCAACACGCTAACACCTCATCTTCTGCTTTTAGTCTGAAGATGGATGTTCAAGTACCGTATATCCCGGAAAATGCTCCGTTCAGCGCGGCGCAAAGAGCATGGTTGAATGGATTTTTGGCCGGTCTTTTTTCGCAGCAATCGGCCACGGCCCAGGCACCGCCTAAGATTCGGGCCAATGTCTATTTCGGCACGGAAACCGGCAATTCCGAAGCGCTTGCAAAGCAAACGGCGAAATTTCTCCAAAGCCGCGGCTTCGAATCCCAAGCCACTAACCTCAATAAGATTTCGTCCAGCGCGCTCGCCGGTGAAGCTTATGCGCTCATCGTGATCAGCACGTTCGGCGACGGCGACCCGCCCGACAGCGCTAAGGCATTTTATACCGAGTTACACGCACCGGATCACCCGCGCCTGTCCGAGCTTCGATATTCGATCCTGGCACTCGGTGACCGAAACTACGAGCGGTTCTGTCAATGTGGTAAGGATATTGACGTTCGCCTTGAGGCGCTTGGAGGCCAGCGGATTTATGAGTTAGCGGAGTGCGACGTCGATTATGAGGCAGCCGCAGAAGCTTGGAAAAACGGGGTTGCGACCGTCTTAGAAGCCGCGTCTCCGGTGCAACCTGCCAAGACCGAAGCCAAGTCATCGCCCGCTCCAGAGCCGACTCCTCCGGTTTCGGATAACTCAGCGCCAAGCGGAGAAATCGTCTACGACCGAAAACATCCGTTCCTCGCTCAGGTGTCCGCTAACCGGCTGCTGACGGCACCGGCGTCTGCCAAGGAGACCCGTCACTTCGAGATTACGCTCGATGGATCGAACCTGTCGTATAGCGCAGGTGATGCGCTCGGGATCGTGCCGTGCAACTGCCCAGAATTGGTCGAACAGATCCTTAAGACGTTGAATTGCGACGGCGAAGAGGCGGTGCCGTCGCCTGATGGAGCTGAGGTACCTCTGCACAAGGCGCTACTGGAATTTTACGAGATCACCAAGATTCCTTCGGGTCTCCTAAGATGCATCGCCGAACGCAGCGCAGATCCCGCCTTACGACAGCTACTAGAGCCGGCCGCCGCAATCCAGCTAAAGAGCTTCGTTAATCAGAGAGAAATCGTGGATCTCTTAGTAGAACACTCGTCCGCGCGAATCGGCGCCATTGAATTTGTTTCCCACCTGAAAAAGCTCGCGCCCCGCCTTTACTCAATCGCATCGAGTCCGGCAGCGCATGGCAACTCGGTTCATCTGACCATTTCAATTGTTCGCTACGAAACCAACGGCCGAAAACGCAAGGGAGTTTGTTCCACGTTTTTAGCTGATCGAGCGCGACAAAAAGTTGGCACTTTTGTGCATCGTTCCCCACATTTCCGTTTACCTGAGGATCCCACGAAACCGGTGATCATGGTGGGGCCCGGAACCGGAATCGCGCCGTTTCGTGGCTTTCTGTACGAACGAGAAGCGGTAGGCGCGGCCGGGCGCAACTGGCTGTTTTTCGGAGATCAGAAAGAAAACACCGATTTCCTTTATCAGGACGAACTGCTCCGTTTCAAAAAAAATGGTCTGCTCACACGGTTCAGCACGGCTTTTTCACGGGATCAGCCCGAGAAGATTTATGTTCAGCAGCGAATGCTGGAAGATGCAGCTGAACTGTGGTCTTGGCTTGAAGAAGGCGCCCACTTTTACGTGTGCGGCGATGCTCAAAGAATGGCGAAAGATGTCGATGCTGCTTTGCACGCGATCATCGAGCAGGCTGGCCAGAAGTCTAAGGAAGAGGCCGAGGCGTACATCAAAAAGCTAAAAGCCGCGCATCGCTACCAACGGGATGTGTATTGACGCTGGTAGGGCGAGGCTCCTGAGGACCTAGAGATTCGATCGAAGGAAAATTCGCTCGATCTCAACCAATCCGTGAGCCAGGCCAATAAACGCGCCGAGCCGTGGCAACGCGATAGACCCCGGCTCGGCAGGCTCTCCGGTGTAGCGATATTTGTTCATCCTTTGGCTCGCTTCGTTCCTTCGGTCCAGCCATATACTCTTTCGGGAGCCTCGCCCTACCAGTCTGCAACAAGCACTAGCGACCAGTCATCAGACACGCTAAGCGTTTTGGGTGAACGACGTCGACTCTTTTGCTAGATCCGCCGGGATCGCTGCTGTTCTAATTTGCATCCTGATTTCCCGCGCCGTGGCGGACGATAATCTCGTCTTTGATTTTGGTTCACCGCACAAGTTCTCTGGGATCGGACTCCAGATCTGGCCAGCTACGGGTCATTTAGCCGAACGCGATGCCTTATTGCGCGATCTACGCTGCAAATTCGTACGCGCGGGCTTCACCTCGAAACTCACTGACGACCAGGTAAAGAATCATATGTCGATTGCAGAGATCTCGTCGGCAATCAACAAGGTTGCAGACTCCGATGAGACAACCGTTTATTCGCAACTGCACGACGAGATCACCCAACTGCACCTGAAGTTAGATCTCGTTTTGTGGCAAGTCCCTTCGGTCTGGTGCATCACCAGCGGCGATAATGAGATCAGTCACGCCAGGATCAATCCGGATCACATCCAGGATTACGCGAATTGGGTTGTGGCCCACCTTTTATACGCGAAGCGCCTTCGACTGCTGCCGAGTATGGTCGAGTTGATCAATGAACCGGATAGCGCGGCTGGCACCCAATTTTCGCCGGAACAATACGACGCTTTAGTGTACGCCGCTCGCGCGACCCTTGATCGGAATGGTCTAGCCGCGGTTGGAATTGCAGGCCCGGGGGTAGCCTCCGGATCCACGGTCGAAGCTTACACGCAAGTCCTGGAGCGAACCGGGCACGTCTCTCTTTTGGAAGAGCTTTCCTGGCACGACAGGGATACCGTTAGACGGCCGGAGCCAGCTGGATTCGGCGGAGTCCCACTGGGGTTGTTGGCGAAAGCTCATCAATTACCGATCGCGATCACTGAATTCACCAGCGAGAGCCCGCAATGGGAGCGGCCTCCGTACGATTTCGGCCCGAGAAACCGGGGCGATAACAATGCGGCTGATTCGCCCGATTTTGCGGTTTCCGTACTGGCCGAGGCAATTAAACTCGTCGGAGACGGCGCCAATTCATTGTCTTATTGGCAAGCGGAAGACCCGGAGTGGACGCAGGACGCTTTTGGTCTTCTGAACGAGGAAGGGCAACGCAAACCGGTTGCGGCCGCCCTCCAGATGTTTTCTGAACTCATCCCGGCCAAGTGCGATGTCGCTAATCCGAAACAGGTTACTTTCGGCCTGGCGTCGGCTTGTGTACGTACTGAGCGCGGCTGGGTACTGGCCACCGCGAACCTGAGCCAGGAATCCAGGAAGATCGATGCTCGAATTTTGAACTCCCCGTTCCCGGCCAAGGTCGTATTGGGACGCCGGTTTGACTCTCACGGAGCAACTCCCCAGGTCGTCCCGGCATCCACCGTTGCGCTCGACGGCCAAAACATCAGCTTTGACCTGCCGGCCCGGACGGCGGTGATTCTGGTGCTGCGGTAGGGCATCGCGTGAGGGGTGACTGCGAACACTTTGGTTATCCCTTGATCCCTACATGGGCGGCACGCGATTTGGGGGTTACTAATCAGTAACCAGTAATCAGTGTGTCAGTGATCAGTAAAGAAGGTCGTCCACGGTCGACTGGTTACTGGTTACGGGTTACGGGTTACGGGTTACGGGTTACGGGTTACGGGTTACTTGACGAGGACGAAACCGGAGAGCTGCGCTCGTCCTCGCCGTCAAGACGTGATAGGTACCCAAAATGCTTGCCGTTCCAGACTCGATCTCCGATCGGGGGCGGATCGCGCTCGTGCCCGTCCAAGCAAGGCAGATAAAGGGATTATATGACGCCATCGTCGAGTCGAGGGCTGAGCTTTCGCCCTGGATGGAATGGATGCATCCCGCTTATTCAATAGCGGAAACAGAACAATGGGTTACGCATTGCCTGAAGGCCTGGGAAACAGATTCCAGCTTCGGCTTCACGATTGTTGAACGTCACACCAGTCAAATACTCGGAGGATGTAGCATTACCATGGACAGGCCGGCCCAACGCAATGGCTCACTCGGTTATTGGATCAGAACTTCTCGGACCAAAGAAGGTTTCGCATCTGAAGCTGCCGCCTTGCTGGCGCAGTTCGGTTTTGCACAACTAGGATTGATCAGGATCGAGATCTTCGTCGCTGCCGGCAATATCGCCAGCCAGTGCGTCGCTGAGAAGGTGGGCGCATTGAGAGAAGGGTTGCTGCGCAATCGACTGCTTATTCGAGGCGAGCCGCGGGATGCATACGTCTTCTCACTGATTCCATGAGGCTAGAGCGTTTGGCGTTTGGCGTTCGCGGTTCGGCGTTCGGTGGTCACAGTTCGAGATTGGTACCTCCGCGACCACATAAGTCCCATTGGTCCCATAAGTCCTATCCGTCCTGCGTCCGAGCGGGCTGTTTCTCGCCGAACGCCCACGCCGAACGCTACCCTACCACGCTGCCTCGAGGATCGCTTCTAGCTCGGGCGGTGTCAGCTCGATCGGGTTTGCTTTCATGCTGCTAGCTTTGGCAGCTTTGCTGGCGATCTCGGGGATTGCTTCTTTTGGAATACCAAGCGACGAAAGCGTCGGCACTTTTAAGGTTGTGCTAACATCGGTTAGCCAAGCCAATCCATCGGTAGCAACGGCATCTGGCGAACCCGTTAGCAGGCGGCCGATTTCGTCGTACCGCCCCAGGGCCACTGAATCCGGAGCGCGGAGCCGCAAAGCATGAATGTTGGCGTCCACAACGAATGGGAGCAAAATTCCGCAGATTAATCCGTGCGGTGCATTGAACATTCCACCGATTGGTCCGGCGAATCCATGGACCGCTCCCAAGCCGGCATTCGCTAAGGCCAAGCCTCCAAACAAACTCGCCAAGGCCATTTCCTCACGCGCAGTGGAATCTTTGCCGTTCTGTACGACCGCGGGTAGCGAACGCGCGACTCGACTGATCCCTTCTCGGCATAACCCGTCTGTCGCTGGATTGGCCCGTGAAGAAACTAGAGGCTCGATCAGCTGCGTCAAAGCATCCAGACCGGTTGCGATCGTGACCTGGGCTGGAAGCGAATAGGTAAGTTCGGGGTCGACTAGCGCAATCCGCGGCAAAAGAAAAGGGCTGCGCAGGCTGACTTTGACCTGGTGCTCCAGGGACGCGATCACTGCGTTCTTGGTCACCTCTGCGCCAGTACCCGCGGTGGTCGGAATCGCCACGCAGGGCAGTCCCGCTTTCGTCAGCGGGTTACCCCCACCGATCACTTCCAAATAGTCGAGGATATCACCCGTGTTAGTGGCAAGCCCGGAAATCGCCTTAGCTGCGTCGAGAACGCTACCACCCCCGATACCGATAACGAGCGTAACTTCTCTCGCTCTTGCTTCTTCAACGCCCTTGGCAATGTCTTCGATCGAGGGCTCATTCCGGACCGGGTAAAGGGTGATCGTCGATTCTGCCAATAGCCCCTCAACGGAACGGGCTCGATCAGAATTGGCTCCGTGAACAATGAGAGCCCGGTTCCCGAAACCGGAAACCAACTGTCTCAGCCGGGCTAGACTGCCTTTACCAAAAATAATCTTTTCCGGAACCGATAACTCGAAGTTCACCATAGAAATTCACCACAGAGACACAGAAGTTCAACGCTGGGAACGCGCGGGACCGCCGAGAGCGCCGGGAACCTCCTAGCAACAGCTCCGTTCTCGGCGCTCCCGGCGTTCATGGCATTCGCGGCGTTTTTAATCCGGTTCGATGGCCCTATAGATTTGTCGGGTTCTCTCGGTAACAAGAAAAGCGGGAACCGCGTCTCGCCACTTGGCGTAATGAGAAGTCCCTCGGTGAGCCTCGATCGCTTGTTCATCGCGATAGAGCTCGAAGAATACGAACCGGCTCGCATCGTCGATCTGTTGAATGACGTCGAATCGAACCACACCCGGCTCTTTCCGACTGTTTCGAGCGTTTTCTTTCGTTTCTGCAACGAATTGGTCTAAAGACTCGGGCTTAACGTGAAGATGCACGACGACAGCAACCATAGAAGAGAAATTCACCACAAAGACACAACGGACACAAAGAAAAGTAATCAGTAATCAGTGTTCCAATAGACAGTCTCGAGTCCGGACTACTGAACACTGATCACTGTTTTACCGATCACTTTCTTTGCGCTCTCTGCGCCTCGGTAGTGAAGTTGCTTCCAAAACAGCAGCCCCGAAGATGTCTTCGGGGCCACGTGTGCTTCAACAGAAACTAACAAACCTCAATCTATAGCTACCAATTCCGGACTAGTCTTTGGAGACTGGTCTAACTTCAACCTTCCAGCGTTGGCCGGTTTGCTTATCAAGATAGATTTCCTTAATGCCTTTCTTCTCGATCAACTGGAACCGCTCGGGCTGATCCAAATCTCGAACGAAAGTATCCACAGTCGGTTGTTCAACCGTGACAGTCTTAGTTATTACTCCTCTCGTCGCCACAACCGGCGCGACTGGCGTGTTTAAGGCCACAGTTTGCTCTCGAACGATAGAGCCGGTTGGCTCGAGGTAGAGCACCTCGTTGTCCGGGTTTCCCCGCACGGTTACTTCGTATAGTCCATTCTGGTCTTGGTATACCCGGGTGACTCGCGAGTAATCCGGAATATTCGTCTGGCGAATAACCGCGGTACGTACCGCTTGAGGTAGGGTTACGAACTGGACTTCGTCCGCGAGCGCCACCGTAGTGACCCCTAGCCCAATGACCGTCGCTATGATGAGAATTTTCGCTTTCATAGTTCCAAAGCTATCGGACGAAATCGGGTAAAAGTTTATTCACGAGCACCTATTCAGATGACATTTAAGCATTTTGGGGTTGGACGGTTACGGTAGGGATGAGCTCCCGCTCATCCGAGTTCACCTCAGGGGGCTGTGGTTCTCTGGCAAGCTCGGACGAGCAGGAGCTCATCCCTACCGTTAATACCAAACGGTGCGACTTGCGCGGAGACGGTTTTCATCGCAAAAATCAAAAGACAGGCCGGCATCGCCTTAGCAAATGGAGCCCTCCAATACAGGAACACTAGATACTGGGCTGCGGATTCGTGTTTTTGAGCCTCGCCGGGATGAAGCCCGATGCCAGGAGATCTATACTAAGGTCCGTGCCGCAACGTTTTCGTGGGTGAATCCCAAAAGGTTCAAGCCGAGTGACTTCGCCCCAGATACTCTGGGGGAATCGTTACTGGTCGCAGATCACCCGGCAAATGGAGTCATCGGGTTCGTGGGCACCTGGATGCCAGAAAACTTTATTCATCACCTTTACGTATTACCGGAGTTCCAGCGGATCGGCATTGGCCGAGCTCTGCTCGATTCAGCGCTCAGGACCATTTCCAGACCGGCCAAATTAAAATGCCAGTCCGCGAACAAAAATGCCCGCGAGTTTTATGGGCACCTGGGCTGGAGAGAAGGTGAGCAGGGACACGATGAAATAGGGCGCTGGATTGAGTTTATTCTGGATCAGGAGCTAGAATCTAGCTCCTAGCTCCTCCAGAGGCCGGGCCTTCGACATAAGAACATGCTTTTCGAAAGCCGAGGCGCTGATAGAGCCTGGTAGCCGGGCTTTCGGGCGCAACGTTCAGGCCGATGGTCCGTATGCCCTCTTTGATGAGGGCGTTAACGACCGCGCTGGTCACCCGCACCCCCAGTCCTTTGCCGCGATACCCGGGAAGACAAAAAACGTTTCCAATGGCGGCAACGCTTTCACTCCGGTTGATCAAATGTGTGCCGGCTGCCGCCACCAACCGGCCGTGGTTGCGGATTCCAAAGTAGACTCCATTTACCACCTGTACGGGCGAGAAGAATGTTCCCTCTTTCTCCTGCCCGTCGCGGCTATCGTAGAGCTCGACCAATTCTTTCAAATCGTCCGCTGCGATCGTCTCGACGCCAGTGAAATCAGCCAATGCAGGTTCTCGGAGAATCATTCTCTGCATCACTTTCGTCGTTACTCGCTGATAGCGTTCACTAACTAAGTTTAAGATCTCGGGTCTGATGTGCAGATAAAGGCTCGGAGGCAGCGCAGCCTCATCAAGAAGCCGTGCAACGCCCAGGGCGGAGCCAATGGCGAAGAAAACGGGAGGATCAAAAGGTCGGTAAAACAATGTTACCGCAGGCGGATCATCCGAGGTGAAACGCCATTCACAATGATTGAGTTCCTCAGGCGCTAAATCGCCCAAAGCGTAAAGACACCAGGCTCTATCGAGGTTCAGGATCTCGCAGATACGGTGGAAAGGGTCGCGTTCAGGGCGATTACCTTTCACATTTCACCTCTCCCAGCGCCGATCCTCGCTCGCACCTCGCGATAGCATTCCAAGAAACCAGATGCAAAATCCTCAGGACGGCTTTCGATCCATTCGTCAACGATGGATAACGGAAAGAAGCCACCGGTTTCGATCTCTTGTTCGTTGAGGTCGACAATTTCTTCGCCTTCGGTCAGGTAGACGCGGATAAATTCCTGACCCGTTTTTTCCGAGGCGGCCACCCGAGCGATCTCTTTGGGTTCAGCGGTCAAGCCGAGCTCTTCGCGCAATTCCCGGCTGGCGCATACCTGGTAGGATTCCCCCAGGTCGACATGTCCGGCTGCGCTAGAATCCCATTTCCTGGGGAAATTATCTTTGCGATACGAGCGTCGTTGCAGGAACAATTGGCCTGCGTCGTTCAGCACGAAGATATGGACCGCGCGATGCAAAAGTTTCTCAGCGTGGACGGTCGCGCGGTCGACACCTCGGATGGGGTGATCGTGCTCATCGACAACCTGCAGACTCTCTTTAGGATCCACCGCATCAGGCCGAGTGACGACGAGGGCTCCAGCTCGAGGTTGGTCGAAGACATCGGGTCCAAGACCGCGACGCGCTTCCGAACAGAAATCGCCCAAATGTTTCGCTAGATTGACCCAGGCCTCAGGCGATAGCTCTTCAGCCCGCGAAAGTCCACTGAGTCCGCCGGCAGCCAAAGCTTCTTCTGCCGCTCTGGAGGGCACCAATTTGGAGAGCGTATTCGTTAGCTTCTTTCGTCTTTCGGAGAATCCGGCCTTCACAACTTTCTCGAACCACTGCTCGCTGATCTCCGGCACATCCTCTGGTCGCTTTTTCCTGAGCTCAAGTACGAGGGAATCGACCTCGGGCCGAGGGAGAAACACGCTCGGAGGGAGCACCCTCAACCGTTTAATCTGCCAACGGCGTTGCAGCAAAACGGAAAGCGAACCGTACTCGCCGGACCTGGGAGAAGCGGTGAGGCGGTCGCCCACTTCCTTCTGGACGGTCAGCACCATGCGAGAGATTGGGCAGGGCTCGGCGGAGAAATGGAAGAGGAGCGCGGTTGATACGTAGTACGGCAAATTGCCGACCAGCTTAACCTCGCCTTTGCAAAAAAGAGCCCGTTTATCGTACTGAAGCGCATCGCCTAGCCTGACCTCCACGGAGGGTCCGGTAAACCTCTCCTGGAGAAACGAAGCGAACAAACGGTCCTTCTCAAGCAAAGTTGCCGACACCCGATCGAGGGGCAACCATTCGGTTAGCGCACCCAAACCGGGGCCGACTTCCAGCACATGCTCGCCCGGCTGCAGTTCGAGGCGATCAACGATCCAACGCGCTAGATTATTATCGTGTAAGAAGTTCTGCCCTAGTGATTTACGCGGAGAGGCTCCCAACTTCTCCAACGTTGACATGATTTCGGAGATCTTCACTCAGGCCAAGTCGATCGGAAGCCACTTGCTACCACGTTTTCCTCAAAAAGGGGGAACTTTTTAACAAGTTATTCACACCTGTTTGCTTCGCTCCCGGGTCTTTGTCTCGGTTTGTTCCACGTCCTCTAAATCAGCGGCTCCTCGCTTTCTCAAGCGCTTGAGGCGCCGGCCAAGGAAGCGGCGAACGTCCGCAAGCGGAATTCCGTCGATAAAGTAAGAGGTTGCCGCTCTTCCGATTCCGTAGGTACCGGCGGCGGCGATCCCTCCGGAGATGGCATTGCCCCAACCGGGCAATACTTTGACTGCCGCCCGGGCGCCTTCGCGAAAGACCATTCCGAAGCCTATATTCGCTCCTAACGCTCCTACGAATTCGGCGGCAGCTCGTAGACTGAGCTCCCTGCCACCGATGTGCATTACACCGGCCACCATCGCGAACTGCAGCGTGGTTAAGATCGGAAAATCCGCCAATGGGATCGGCTGAGCACCGACGGCGGCACAGATGGCCGAGACCGACCGTACCAGACGCATCGACAGCTCAGTCTGCAGCTCTTTGGCTCCGACCAGGCGCGCCATGTCAACTTGCGCTTCATCCGGCAGCTCCCGGGCCAATAAATCGCCCAGCATGCGGATGTTTCGTCTTTCGTCACGCTCCGGATCAAGAGTTCCGTCCTGACGAAACCGGACGAATGAAGACACCGCCACGGCACGGACAAAGTGAGAGGCTATCCCTCCCTGGCCGCTGAGCCAGGACTGGAGCTCTAGACGGCGCTTATCAACGGCTTCGTGCGGTATTGTTGCCGGGAAATCGATTACACCGATCAGCGGGACCTTGCGATCGTAGCGCTCGCGAACAAAATCCAATACTCGAATGGTTTGTTCATTGTAGGCCTTAAAATCGCCAGAGGTGCTTCCATCGACCAAGAACAAGCATAGGTCGGGTGCTTCTTCCGCCAGAACATTCGTCAGATCGGCCCAAGACCGGGTGCTTTCAGTTACCCGGCGTGCGTCGAGCACGCGGAACCCCCCTTTCCCTTTCTGTTCGTAACTGACCCAGCCGGAAGTCTGGTTTGAATCAATCAATTTGAGCTCAGAACCGAGAAGCGCCGACAGAAGGGCTGAGGCATTCGCGGGCGCTTGGCCGAGTAAAGCGATGCGGGCCGGGCGTTGGGCGATAAAGATCTGCTTGATGGGCCTCAATTCGTTCATCACCGCGCTCTGCAACGGCCCGGGAAGACGGCTGACCAAAGCTTCGATCTTCTCGTAGATGTTAAGCAACAAGTGCTGGTTCATGGGAAGGGCTTCGTTCTCGTCCTCGGTTCCGGCCACACGGGGGATCCGAGTGCTGGAGTTTTGGATGCGGCACACCCAGGGCCAAAGCCCTGGGCAGTTCTATTTCGCCACTTCATGGCTGATCACCGCAGCATCAACAAGTTCGCAGCTCTCGACTGTGCTGCTCGTTCGATCCCGGCGATAGCGCTGGTTTCTAGGCCGCCGCTTGTTCCAAGAGCGCTTTTGCCAGCAGGGTCACATGCTCGGCCGGCTTTACTTTCTTCAAGATATTAACGATTCGGAGGTCCGGTCCGATTATAAAGGTGGTTCTTTCGGTACCGAAATATTTCTTCCCGTACATGCTCTTCTCGACCCACACGCCATAGTTCTGAATCATCTCTTTGTCCGGATCGCTCAGCAGAGGGAAAGGCAGTCCATGCTTCTTGATGAACTTCTCATGGCTGGCTGCAGTATCGACACTTACACCGAAAATCTCCGCCCGGGACTGAATTTCGCCCCAAGTATCTCGAAGATCGCAGGCCTGTCGAGTGCATCCCGGCGTGTCATCCTTCGGATAAAAGTAAAGAACCAACATCGATCCTTTGAAATCGTTCAATTTCACCGGTTGTCCCGCTCCATAAATGCCACCGACAGCCACTGACTGAAAAGCCGGGGCAGCATCACCAATTTTCAACTCCATATTCACAGAAATAAGTGGCAAAAGCTCTCACGCCTCCGCGCCCTGCGCAATCCACTTAACTGCGCCTTCCCCAGCAATTTTGCCGGTCGCGTAGCAACCTTGGAGTAGATAGCCTCCAGTGGGCGCATCCCAGTCAATCATCTCTCCTGCACAGAAGACACCCGGGAATCGCCGGAGCATTAGATGATCGTCGAATTCGTCCCAGTCGATTCCACCGGCAGACGAGATTGCTTCGCCGATGGGGCGAGGATGATTCAATCGAAGGTTGCATCGCCGAACGGCAGCCAACAGCGAATTAAAGTCTGTCGGCTTCATTGCCTCGTCGATCAAAGCGATCGCAGCGGAGCTCAAACGCCAGTATTTGGCAGCGCCGTCCTGCAAGCTAAGGCCGTCCCGCCACCTTTTCTGAAGCTCTTCATCGGTGAGATCGGGCTTAAAGTCGATTTCAATCGAGGAATCAAATTTGAGCCGGCGGCCCAATTGATAAAGGGCTCCACCTTCCAGCCCGTACTTTGTGATCAGAAGTTCTCCCCGAACCCTTTGTCCGGCACAGGTCACCGCTAGATTTTTCAACGGTTTACCTTCTGCCACGCTTAAGAATTTCGGAGACCAGCTGTATTCCCAGCCAACATTGGAGGGTGAAAACGGATTGATCCGAATCCCCATGTCAGCGAATTGCTGAGTCCATTGGCCATCCGAACCGGTTTGCGGCCAAGAAGCTCCTCCCAGTCCGAACACCACTGCTGAAGCATTCACAGGCGAATACTCCTGTCCCTTCTGAAACACCACTTCAAGGCTTCGACCGCTAATTGAGAGTTGGTGAAATTTATACCCCAACCGGATATCGCAGCCCAGCTCATAAAGCCGCTCGAGCCACCGCTCCAGAATTTCAGGAGCACGAGCGGTGCGCGGAAATACGCGTCCGCTCGTTCCCACGTAAGTTGGTACGCCTAGCTCCTCGTACCAGGCTTTAAGCCGGTTAGGCGGGAACTGCTGCAGCATGGTTTGCCAGCGTTTGGGATTGTCGTAGCGGGATGCGAACTGATCGAGCTCTTCCGAATGCGTGATATTAAGACCGCCGCGCCCAGCAACGAGAAACTTCCGGCCAAGCGATGGCTTGTGATCAAAAATCCACACCGTTACCCCTGCAAGCCCTAGGGACTCAGCAGCCCACAATCCGGCTGGTCCCGCCCCAATCACCACCGCGCCATCGAATTTCACTTAATGTCAAGCATCCGCAAAATCGGCTGCTCGGCTCGCTTTCTAATCGCTTCCGGTATCTCGATTTCGGGTTGTAGCGCGTCCAACGCATCCCGCAGTTTTTCCAATGTGTTGCGTTTCATGAACCGGCAATCTGCGCAGGAACAATGTTCGGTAGGACCTGGGATAAATTCCTTAGTAGGAATCTCTTTCTTCAGTCGATGGAGCATGCCGGATTCGGTCACTATAATAAAAGCGTCAGCCGGCGAATTCCGGCAGTAGCTCACCATTTTTTCGGTCGAGCAAACTTCGTCTGCCAGCATCCGCACCGCGTACGTGCATTCGGGATGCGCGACAACCGGCGCGTCCGGATACACCTCTCGAATCTTTTGGATACTGTTCTGAGTGAACTCAACATGGACATAACAGGCCCCTTTCCAGAGATCCATTTTTCTGCCTGTTTGCTCCATCACCCAGGAACCCAGGTTCTGGTCTGGAACAAAAAGAATGTTTCTATCCGCAGGCGCGTTTTCTACCACTTTGACCGCGTTGCCGCTGGTACAAATGATATCGGACAGCGCTTTAACGCCGGCGCTACAATTGATATAGGCGATGACGTAGTAATTCTTCTCCGGGTGCCGGCCGAGAAAATCAGCCAGCTGGTCCGCAGGGCATGAGTCGGAAAGTGAACAACCTGCCTCCAGATCCGGTAGGATCACGGTGCGGCCTGGATTTACGATTTTGGCGGTTTCGGCCATAAAGTGGACTCCGCAGAACACAATGACGTCTGCGTGAGTCTCTTTTGCTCGATAGCTTAGACCGAGAGAGTCACCGACAAAATCCGCAACATCTTGAATTTCAGGTACTTGATAATTGTGCGCGAGGATGACCGCATTGCGTTCAACTTTGAGACGCCGTACCTCACTCGCGAGGTCGTACCCTTCCTTTAAAGCAACCATTTGATTTGATGAGTATGGGTTCTTGATCTTTTAGATTCAATCTTGTTTTCACTTGCAGATTCGGAAACTGGATAATCCCGAGGGAGAGCTCCCGCTCCGCCGTGTGGCCCGGCTTATTGCCGGCGAAGAATACGGACGAGCAGAGGAGTTCGTCCCTGCCGACGCTACGCCAATAAGACTACCTCCACGGTTTGATGCTCCGGAATTTGTTCTCCAGCGCCTATTCGTAGCAGCGCGTTTGCTCGCGATAGCGCGAACAGCGCATGAGATTCCTGATTTCCGACAGGAATAAATCTGCCTGCCTCGAGGTGCCCTCGCAGGTAATGCGGGCGCTCGCCCTTGTTGGTCACCGATTTGGACAGGATCGCCTGGATCTTGGTGACCGCCTCGCCTCGCCAACCTTGCATCGCGAGGAGAGCAGGCCGCACAAATAACAGAAAAGTCACAAAGGCTGAGACTGGATTACCCGGTAAACCAAAAACCCACTTTCCGTGCAATCGACCAAATAAAAAGGGCTTACCAGGGCGCACTGCAACTCGCCAAAGCTCGATATGGCACCCTAGTTTCTTAAGGGTCGTTTTTACCAAGTCTCGCTCTCCCACGGAAACACCACCCGCGATCACGATGACATCGTCGGACGCAGCGTCCTGGAACGCGCGCAGGTGTTCATTCTCTTCATCCGGCACCGGATCGAATAGACGAGGTATCCCGCCGGCATCCTGGACCATTTCGTGCAGCATTACACGATTGGTCTCGTAAATCTCACCCGGTCCCAGTGGTTCTCCGGGGCTCCGCAATTCGCTACCCGTCGCCAGAATCGCCACCTTCGGTCGACGAAAGACGCGGATTCGACCAACTCCCTGGGAAGCAAGAGTAGCCAGCAACGGTCCGTTCAGACGAGCGCCGGCCCCTGCGATCTTCTGTCCTTCACAAAGATCTCCGCCGCGTAGCCGAATAAATTCTCCTGGGGAAGCAGCTTCTCTAATCGTCACCTGATCCGCTTGCCGATCGCAATCTTCCTGCATTACGACCGCGTTCGCGCCCGCTGGGATCGGCGCGCCTGTGTATATCCGCACTGCAGTCCCTGCGTCGACTTTCAGACCTTGATCCGGACCGGCAGGTTGCTCACCGATGACCCGTAGTACTGCTGCCGCAACGGCGTCAGCTGCCCTAACCGCATACCCGTCCATCGAGGAATTATCAAACGGCGGCAGACTGACTCGAGCCAAGACGTTCTCGGCCAAAATGCGGCCGCCAGCCTCGAACAATCGCAGTTCTTCTGTCTCCAACGGCCGGACCGCCGCCAGAATCGAGCTCAGCGCATCCTGTTCTGTAAGCATGGAGTCAGCAAGGCAATGTCACAGATGTTGGGGATCGAGGCAAATGGCCCCGAAGGCGCCGAGGGGAAATCGAGAAGTTACGGTCTCTGGCATCCGCTAGGGACGAGCTCCTGCTCATCCGTCGGTGGGCCGAGGCTCCCGAACGACTTGACGATTCTAGCGGAGGGCTGAGTTTTTGTGGCAGAAGAAGTGTGGCTGGACCGATAGATGCGCCAAGCGGGTTCCTAACGCTCTAGCACGGCTCCGACTTCGCCGTTAGATAATCGGTTCGAGACTGTGGCGCTCCAATACTCCGTCGGACAAGTCGGCGGGCTTTTGTCCCGATAGTGCGAGTCGGCGCGAGCAATTGTCGACCCTGAGAATACCGCGAGTTCTTCGGGAGCCTCGCCCCACCAGACGGACCAGCGGAAGCTTATCCCTACCGCTTATTGCGGCACGGGATGCACAGGCTTGTTATACTGGTCGTTCGAGCGATTATCATCATCGTCATCGTCGTCATCTTTAGTCCGCGGCGGACTAATTGTATCCTGACCAGTAAATTTTTTCTGAATCCAGCCTCCAGCTCTTAGGAATGGTCGCTCGACGCGGTTAACAACGTTGCGACCGAAGTTCCCGGCACGGTCGGTAATTGAGCCAGACTGCTGACCAGATTGATTAGATTGACCATATTGACCGGGTTCATCCGCGTACTGCTGCTGCTGCTGTTCCTGCTCTTGCGCGTAGCGCGGCGTTTGCCTTTCCGGTGCCGCTTTTGCCACTGGCGCCGCTTCTTCGTCTTGGGAATGATGAGCCTGCGTTTGTGATTCGGAGCTATTTAGAAAACGTTCATCTGAGTTTTCCGATGTCCGTTGCTGCGCCACCAAATTAGGCGCGTCCGCACCCCAAGCCGAACTCACAATTGTCCCCGAATCTGCATTGAGCTTAATCGCGCCGACCCGTTGATCTTTCGCGTCCGCCATTTGTACCGTCCACCCAGGTTTACCGGTTTCCCGATCAGCGGCTAATTGAAATTGGACCTTCGAGAATTCGATGCCTTTCGTTCTCGCCTCTTGAGTCGCCACTTGATATGCGCCGTCCGAATCGAGATTAAGACGGGCCAGATCCATATCTTTACCGCCCGCCCATTCCGATTTCACCGGGGTTCGTTCGGAGGTAATCTGGTTGCCAGAAACCTCTAGTTCACGTACTCCACCGCGCGCGGCTGGATCATCGATCCAGACTTTCCAACGGTTTGGTTGAGCACCCGATCCTTCGCCTGAAATGGCGAGTACCTGGCTCAGCACTTTTTCGCCGCGGCTTGAACCCACAGTCCGCAAAGCCGCATAAGCAGTGACCTGAGTGTGACCAGTTACAGCAAATAAGATGGTTGATCCACAAACGAACAGCCAGCTACGCATAACAACCCGCATCTTATACGCTTCTACCGTGGGGATTGCAACATTTTATCGCGTCTGTTGTGATTGTAGGGGTGAGGTAGGGTGAGGCTCCGGAAAGATCGGAACCTATAAACGAAGGCATAACGACCTTCGGCGCTTTTTGGTAACTGACGCCAACTCGCGCGCCGAGCCGGACGTTGGGTGTGGCATACATGGGGGGTTCCGTCTCGGCACGCGGTTCGGCCCAGCAAACGAAAGAGCGGCGAAATCTCGATCTCTTCGGCTTACGATTTCAGCTCTTTCGGGAGCCTCGCCCTACCTTTTCTCCCGTGTTATACTCTGACGCCAATGACGACGACCATCGACGAGCTTGACCGTTCGGTGAAAATCTATCGTGGATTGGTCGAGGTAAGCGCACTAATCAATTCGATCAGGGATTTTAACGAATTGCTTTCGGCGATTCTGGATGTCGCGGGCCGGGTCATGCATGCCGAGGCCAGTTCGCTTTTTCTTATCGATGAATCGACCGGCGACCTGGAGCTCGTTATCGCTCGCGGCCCGGCTGAGGACGCCCTTTCTCACCCGATTAAAATTCCTCGTGGCAAAGGTATCGCGGGCTGGGTTCGAGATAATCGGCGCAGCGTCCTAGTTACAGATGCGTACAAAGACGCGCGTTTTTACCCGGAACTGGACAGGAGTTCAGGTTTTGTGACGCGATCGATCCTGTGCATTCCTCTGTTTCAACAAGAGACCGAGATCGGCGTTTTGCAGGTTCTAAACCCATCTGATAAACCGCACTTCGATCGTCTCGATCTGGAGGCATTTGAGGCATATGGAAACCTGGTCGCAACCGCGATTGCCAAAATGCGGGCCATCGAGCGCGAGCGGGAACGGATGCAGTTGGAAAAGGATTTGGCGCTCGCGACGGAAATTCAGCATTCGTTTTTGCCGGATGTCCTACCTTCCACGGAACTTCTGACTGTGGCTTCTCACTATCGTCCGGCGCGCAATATCGCCGGCGATTTCTACGACGTATTTGAGCGTAACGAAGGAGAATTCTATTTCGTCGTTGGGGACGTCTCCGGCAAAGGGGTTTCGGCAGCTTTATTAATGGCTCAAGCGATCAGCATGCTTCGCCTCATCGTGCACCGGGGAATGTCGCCCGTCGATGCCTTAGCGAAATGGAACAACCGCCTCTACGATCGGACGATTCACGGAATGTTCATCACCGCCGTCTTAGGCAGGATCTTCCCTGAAAGACATCTTATCGAGTTCGCGGTAGCGGGTCACAGCCCGCCCTGGTTGCGTTTCGAGGATGGCACGGTGGAAGAACCACGTATCCTAGCTGCGCCACCGCTTGGGATTATTCGAGATCAGATTTACGAGTTGAACCAGATCCAGTTGTTGCCGAGATCGCTCGCGATTTTCTATACCGACGGTCTGATCGAGTCGTTTAATGCTGACCGAAAACCGTTGTCTTCCGACCGGGTGAAAAAAGTGCTTGCTGAGTCGGGCACTGATTTGACAACGGTGGTAGCCGCCTTGATTGAGGCCGAAGCGGAGCACCGCGGAGATGTCGCCCCCCACGATGACATGACAGTATTGGCGATCGGTTTGAAATGAAGAAGCTAGAGTTTGCCAGCCACCCGGCCAACTTGGGCCTCGTGCGCAGTTGCGTTCGGCAATTTCTGCAAGAGCAAGGTTTCCCGGCGCGCCAGATCGATCTGATGGTGCTGGGAGTTGACGAAGCGTGCACGAATATCATCCGGCACGCTTACCATTTGGCCGAGGACAAACTGATCACTTTATCATTGCAGACCTATTCCGGTGGCGTCCGTTTCCGGTTGAGAGATTTCGGCGATCAAGCCGAGGTGGCTCCAAGCCGGCCTCTCGATCATGTGCGTCCAGGCGGTCTCGGACTGCACTTGATTCGTCAAGCCTTTGATCAAGTTGACTATCAGCGCAAAAGCCGCGGCACCACGCTCGTCCTGACAAAGTTCAGGTCTACCAACGGCGACTCCTGACAACGCCGGAAGCGCCGACACCGCCGAGAACGCCGGGAACGTCCTGATAGCGGCTTCGTTTCCACTTGTTCCCGGCGTTCGCGGCGATCCCGGCGTTGAACTTCTGTCTTTATGGTGAAGTCTTTGTTCAGATCTTTTCAGAATTAGAATGCGTGCTGCTCACAAAATCGCGAAATTGGTCGATGGAACCGCTTGGTTAAGCGCCAGCAATGCTTACCACCGCTGGCGGCATCCGATTGATCCTCAGGACATCATCAAGGAAATCGATCCGGCAGGATTTGCTCAAATCCGGGACAAGTTCTCGGTACCGGGCGAACTGACGCATTGGCCCAAATATCTAGATGCGGACCGTTGGCTAACTCTTAACATCCGGCGCGCGCAAGAGCTTCGCCTGACCGCTCGTCCGCGCCCGTTGCGGATCCTCGATCTCGGCAGTGGCGCAGGCTGGTTTCTTTTGGTCGCTCGACACCTGGGGCACTCAGGCGTCGGCTTAGATATTCCCGACCCGCCCATGTATGGAGAGCTCTTTGAGCTGTTTGGGCTGAAGAGGAAGGTTTGGGAGATCAAAGCCTATGAACCTCTGCCGGATCTCGGCGAGCGATTCGACATGGTCACCGCTTTCTCCATCTGTTTCAATGGCCATAAGCGCTCCGACCTCTGGACCTCAAAGGAGTGGGCTTTCTTTCTCGATGATCTGCAGAAGCGATTCCTCAGGCCGGGCGGAGAGATCTTTCTGGGAATGAATCCGGAGGAGGACGGGTCCTTTTATACATCAGCCTTAAGGCAGTTCTTTATCGAGCGCGGAGCCCAGATCGATCGCGCGAAGGTTTGGTTTAAGAAGGTTTAGCTAGATCGGTAGGGATGAGCTCCTGCTCATCCGGCTTCGTTCCCGTTGGAAAGTGGCAGGCAGTGCGTTGAAACGGATGAGCAGGAGCTCATCCCTACCGATCTAACCATTCTGCTTTACGAATGACTGTAGACGTTCTTTCATAAGGGAGTAAGGCAACCTTGCCCTGACACCTCGCGCCTGCCCTGTCTGAAGATGCCGAATCGCGCTAAAATCCTTATTGCGGATGATCAGTCGGAGATATTGAGCGCACTCTCGTTTATTTGTTCCGCGGAAGGCTACCACACAACGTGCGTTGATAGCCCGGAGGCCGCGATCGCTGCTCTGGGTAAGAACGAATTCGACCTCCTGCTGATGGATATGAATTATCATCAGGACCGCACTACCGGTCAGGAGGGTCTCGATTTAATCAGGCGGGTTCAACAGATTGATCCCGCACTCCCGGCGGTGGTAATGACCGCCTGGGGCTCCATCCCATTAGCGGTCGAAGCCGTTCAGGCAGGAGCTAGGGATTTTCTGCAAAAGCCATGGGAAAACGAACGGCTCCTATCGATCCTCAGAACTCAAATCCAGTTGCGCGCCGCTCTTAAGGGCAAAGAACGCCTGGAGGCCGAAAACCTGGTGCTAAGAAACGCCCAAAATCCTATCTCCGACTTTGTGGCCTTATCTCCCGCCATGCAGGAGGTGCAAAGAATCGTGGAACAGGTGGCGCCATCCGACGCCAACATTTTAATCACGGGCGAGAATGGCACCGGCAAGGGCGTTGTGGCGCGGATGCTTCACCAGTTATCGAGCCGCGTACAACAACCGTTGATCAGCGTGAACATGGGTGGTATCCCGGAGACTTTGTTCGAAAGCGAGATGTTCGGGCACGTGAAAGGCGCGTTCACCGACGCTCGCTCAGACCGCGTGGGTCGATTCGAGCTCGCCGACGGAGGAACCCTATTCCTCGACGAAATCGCTAATTTGACGGGCTCCCAACAAGCCAAGATTCTGCGAGTTTTAGAGACCGGCGAATTCGAGCGAGTGGGCTCGTCGCGGACGCAGAAAGCGAACGCGCGGCTGCTAAGCGCCACTAACGCCGATCTGATAAAGGATATCGAGGTCGGGAAATTCCGAGAGGATCTTTACTTCCGGCTGAACACGATTCAAATCCATCTGCCTGCGCTACGCGAGCGTCGAGAGGACATTCCGTCTCTGGTAAAGGTATTTTTGGACGAACTCGCCGTACGTTACCGCAAAAAGATCCGTGAAGTTTCCTCAAAGGCGTTGGACGCATTACGCCAACACAACTGGCCCGGAAACGTCCGCGAACTTCGCCACGTCATGGAGAGAGCCGTTTTATTATCGAGGTCAGACGTCATTGAACCGGGAGACCTGGGCTTACAGACAGCCCAGCAGAGCCGGGCCAACCTCCTGGAAGAAATGGACCTGGAGGCGGTAGAAGCACATCTCATCCGAAAAGCGCTCGACCGGCATGACGGAAACGCGATTACAGCTGCCAAAGCCTTAGGGCTAAGCCGGAGTGCATTTTACCGGCGACTACAGAAGTATAATATCAGCGGCTAAAGCAAAATTTCACCACAGAGGCACAGAGGACACCGAGGACAGACGAACCGCAGATGAACACAGATATACGCAGATAGGGCGGCTTCCTTCGCTGGACTGGCAGCGTTTTCGCCAATTTTAGCCGGCTAGCTGGAGCACTTGTAGGTTTGCCCCGTTCGGTTCCGGCGATCGAACCAGCGGCTCCGAGAAACCCGTCGTGGTCGACCTAGGTTCAACGGTAATCGAAGCCCTAAGTCTATCTGCGTAAATTTGTGTTCATCTGCGGTTCGTCTTTCTCCGTGCCCTCTGTGCCTCCGTCGTGAAAATTTCATGTTCCTAGGGGGCTACGCAAAACCGCTGGTCCCACCCTTCGTCTTGTGCTTTGGTGAGAGTTTACGGGTTTTTAACCGATGGCTGCGGAGAATATTCGCATTGTAGGCGCTCGCCAGCACAACCTTAAAGGAGTTAACGTCGAGTTTCCGCGAGAAAAACTGGTTGTCATAACCGGTATGAGCGGATCGGGTAAGTCTTCCCTCGCCTTTGATACGTTGTACGCGGAAGGGCAACGTCGATACGTGGAAAGTCTTTCCGCGTATGCCCGGCAATTCCTCGATAAGATGGAAAAGCCGGATGTCGACTTTATTGAGGGGCTATCACCGGCCATCGCCATTGAGCAGCGAGGATCGGTGGCAAATCCGCGGTCAACCATCGCGACCACGACGGAAATTTATGACTATCTGCGGTTACTCTTTTCGGCAATTGGCCAACCGCACGATCCCGTTACGGGAGAAAAAGTTTTTAAACAGACGCCCCAGCAAATCGTCGATCAAATTCTTACTTATCCGGAAGAGACCCGGTTTCTGGTGATCGCTCCGGTGATCCGGCACGAGATAGGAGAGTTCCGCGATGTTCTGGAAAAGATCCGCCGAGAAGGCTTTGTACGAGTACGAGTCGATGGAGAGATCCTAGAGCTGGCGCGGCCCGAACCGATTCGCCTGGCGAAAGACAGCCGGCACACTATCGAGATCGTCGTTGACCGCTTGGTGTTGCGCGAAGGAGTCCGGACCCGTTTGGCCGATTCAATCGACACCGCCTTAAAATGGGGCAGCAATCGCATCGTTATCAGCCGGCAATTGCCAAACGCGGAAAACTGGGAGGAACTCGCCTACTCGACCGAATTTTGTAATCCCAAGACTGAGTTCATTTTGCCGGAACTCACCCCAAAACATTTCTCATTCAACAGTTTAGCCGGCGCCTGTCCGAATTGCCAAGGGCTTGGTTCGGTCAGCTATTTCGATCCTGAGCTGGTAATCCCCGATCCCACTCGTCCCTTGGAAGATGGTGCCATAGCGCCCTGGCGTAAGGCGAGCAAACGCATCCATGCTTACCATCAGGCCCTGTTGAGCTCTCTGGTTGAAGCTTACAAAGGGAACCTGGAATCGCCCTTTGCGGATTTGCCCACAAATTGCCGAGATGCTGTGCTGTACGGAACGGGTGACCGGGCGCTTCAATTCAAGTTCGGAAGCCGGGATGTTGAAAAACCTTTCGAAGGTGTTTTGGCTCAACTGGAGCAGCTGAGACGAAACACCGAAAGCGAGTTCACTCGCGCCCGCTTAAAAAGTTTCCAAGGTAGACGGCCTTGCGACGTTTGTAAGGGCGCCCGGTTACGCCCCGAAATCCTGGCGGTCACGATCGAAAACTCAAAGGGTGTTGAGGTCAACATTCATCAATTTTGCCAGCTAACGATTGAAAACACGTTGGGCTTCCTGGCGGAGATCGCGCTTTCTAAGCATCAGAAGCACGTAGCGGCTGAAGTGCTACGAGAGATCACCGCCCGGTTACGTTTTCTGGCTGAGGTCGGTCTTGGATACCTGACTTTGAATCGGGAGAGCGGGACACTTTCCGGTGGTGAAGCTCAGCGTATCCGGTTAGGTACCCAAATCGGGTCCGGACTGGCCGGTGTTCTATATGTATTGGATGAGCCCAGCATCGGTCTCCATCAACGCGACAACGATCGCCTCATCCAGACCCTGAAACGGCTTCGGGACATGGGCAATACCGTGGTTGTGGTAGAACACGACGAAGACACCATTCGAGCAGCCGACTACGTCATTGACCTCGGACCAGGCGCCGGGCCCCGTGGAGGTCAGATCGTGGCCGCCGGTTCGGTTGCAGATATCGAATCGAGCGAAGAATCTCTCACCGGCCAATACCTTAAAGGCGCACTCCAAATACCGATACCGCGATCCCGGGTGCAGCCCCGCGGAACACTATACAACCGAGGCCGGCTGCCGGAGCCTGGTGCCGAAGGCTGGCTGACGGTAAAAGGCGCCCGGGAGAACAACCTGCAAGACCTTACCATCTCGTTTCCTTTAGGCTGTTTGGTGTGCGTGACCGGCGTTTCAGGCAGCGGTAAATCGACTCTGGTGGACGACATCCTTCGGCGCGCCTTGTTCCGGCACTTTTACCAATCCAAAGATAAACCCGGTGAACACGACCGCCTTCTTGGGTTGGATCAAGTCGACAAGGCGATCGTCATCGACCAAAGCCCGATTGGCCGTACGCCGCGCTCGAATGCAGCGACCTACTCGGGAGCGTTTGGTCCAATCCGCGAGCTGTTCAGTCAATTGCCGGCCGCCCGAATACGCGGTTACGATAGCGGGCGGTTTAGCTTTAACCTGAAGGGCGGCCGCTGCGAGAATTGTCAGGGCGACGGCGTGATCAAAATCGAGATGCATTTTCTCGCCGATGTCTACGTCGAGTGCGAGGTCTGCCGCGGCGCCCGCTACAACCGGGAAACATTGGAGATTACATATCGGGGAAAGAACATCGCGGATATCCTGGCGATGTCGGTTGATGAAGCAGCCAGGTTTTTCCGCAATGTGCCGGCGATCTACGACCGGTTGGAACCATTGGTGGATGTTGGCCTGGGCTACCTGTCGCTGGGACAATCCGGCACCCAAATTTCCGGAGGCGAAGCCCAACGGGTGAAATTGGCGGCCGAGCTGGCAAAGAAAGCGACGGGACGCACGATGTATATCCTGGATGAACCGACGACCGGGCTTCATTTCGCAGATATCCGCCAACTGCTCGATGTCCTCATAAAGCTTCGGAACCAGGGAAATACTTTGATCGTCATTGAGCATAACCTCGAGGTGATTAAGACCGCGGATTGGGTCATCGACTTGGGGCCAGAGGGCGGTGTTAATGGCGGGACGGTCGTTGCCCAAGGTCCGCCGGAGTACATTGCCGAAGTCGAAGCCAGCCACACGGGACGGTATTTGCGGAGAATGTTTCAATGCGCGGGATCGTGAAGCGAGTGGGAACGAGCGGCTTGGAGGGCAGCCGCTTTGCCGTAGGGATGAGCTCCCGCTCATCGGAACGCGCCAGGCCTATCAACGATGTTCTCACCTTGGTTTCGAGACAAGGTCCGCATGAGCAGGAGCTCATCCCTACCGGAGCAAGCGGCTCCCCTCCAGGCGCTGGGCAGGCAACGCCGCGGCTCGGCCCGACGCTCGCCACTATTCTCTTTTTTCTCATTCTCCTTCCCGCTATCGCTTCAGCGGATTTGTACGAAGAAGCGGTCAGGGCGGACCAAGAAGGAATTCCAGAGGTTAGCATCCAAAAGCTACGCACCTATCTTTCTGCGCCCAGCGCCGAGCACGGGGCTGAGGCAAAGCTATTGTTAGCTAAATGTTTGCTGGCCACTAATCAGCCGGCTGCGGCTCTGCAGGTTTTGGATTCGCAAGCTTTGAGTTCTATCGTGGGTCGCGTCCTGAGTGCTGAGGCACTGCTGCGTTCCGGTCGATGGGCAGAGGCCGAAATCATGTGGTCGGAGATTCTGAAGGACCCGAACGCCGGCGGCGATATCGTTCAGGCCCGGCTTGGTCTCGCCGAGGCGCAACAACAGTTGGGCGCTAGTCACGAGGCTTTGCAGACCCTCGCCCCGTTGATCAAGGATCAAAGCTTGACCGATGCCAGACCCTTTTTAATGGCGGCAGAATTGGAATTGCAACTTTCTAATTTTAAGGGAGCTCAAGATCTGCTGGCCAAGGTCAATCATCCTGATCGGTTTCAAGCAGCCCAAAAAGAAGCGCTCTCCGGCCAACTTTCGTTAGTAACAGGAGACCTGGACGCCGCCGAAAAAAGCTTTCAACAAGTCTTAGCATCTCAGACAGCGCAAGGTTCGCGCGTCGCGACCATCGCTCGACTCGGGTTAGCAAACACTTACATCGCGCGAAAACAGTACGAAGAAGCCGAAACGATCGTCGAGAAAATCATCGGCGAGCAGGCCCAAACTGAAAACCTGCCAGACCTTTTTCAGGCCCTCTATTCAATCTATCTACTCGAACAAACCCCTTCATTGGCCGATTTGACCCGCTGGGCGCAGGAAGACCCGAAACAGGTAGGTTCGGATAGACCGGTATTGGCCCAATTTTATCTCGGCAAGCTCGAGCTCAAGATCGGTTCGCACACGAATGGGCTGAACTTGCTTAGACAATTCATTACAGATCACGCCAGCCATCCGCTAGCCAGCGCGGCGGTGATCGCGCTCGCTCAGCAATTGGATGCAGATGGAAATTTTGGAGAAGCAGTCGGGATCGCGAAGCAATGGCTAACGGCAAATGGCGACGCTAATCCCGCTGACCGAGCCGGCGTTCAGGAGGTTCTAGCTAATGCTCTAGTCCAAGAAAAAGATTTCACTTCCGCTTTCGACCTGTACACACAACTCAGCCAGGAACCTACGTCTAATCAGGGCCGCTTTTTGTACAATGCCGCCGTCTGCGCCTTGCGCCTGGGCAATGAGACTCTGTATCGCGAATCCGCCGAAGCATTAGCGCGGTTATCCGACACTGAATCCGAGCGCGCAGCGCTCGAGTTCGAAAAGGCAATGCTGGAAGCTAAAACCGGCAGCGCAATCGCGGAAAAAAGCTTGCGCCAATTCCTGGTCGATTTTCCAGACGATCCTCATCGATCCCGAGCGCATCTAGCCTTGGCTGAAATCGCTTTCACGCAGTCGCCTTCAGATCGCACCCGGTTACAATCTGAACTAACCCAGGTGTCTAATGACGATAGCGCAACCCAAGAAGAGAAAGCGCGACTCGAATTCTTTGCGGCCGCCGATGACACCAGTCGGCCGATCGCCACCGTGTCTAGGCTAGCTCAAGACTTTCTCCAAAAATATCCGCACTCCCATTTCAGACCGGAGATCCGAATCAAGCTGGGAGAAGTCTATTTCCGTCAAGACGACTATCCAAACGCCCAGACGCAGTTTGAGCTGGTCTCAGAAGAAGACCCTGATTCGCCGGTCCTGGAGACCGCTTTATTTCTGGCCGGGGAAGCGGCTCGAAAGAGCTTGAACTCTTCGTCTATGGATCACGCAGTCGAGCTTTTTGAGGACGTTTACAAACTTAACGGTCCACTTCGCTTCCGGGCGCGCTTAGAACAGGCGTTAACTAAGAGACAAGCTTTGCAGGATCGGGAAGCGATTGTTCTGCTGAACGATCTGTTGAATCAGAACATTCCTACCGACATCCGGTGCGAAGCCATGGATGCCAAGGGAGACGCGGAGTTCACTCTAGGATCGAAAGACGAAGCCGAGTACCGTGAAGCCATCAAGACGTTCGACTCATTAGCGGCGCTGGAAGGAGTTTCGGCGGTTTGCCGGCAGAGTGCCTTATACAAGAAGGCCAAATGCTACGAGAAGATCGGGCAATGGGATGAGGCGTTAGCCGCCTATTATGACGTCCTAAGCATTGACTACGGCGCCCCTGGGGAGATCTGGTATTTTCGGGCCGGATTCGACGCGGCCCAGATTTTGGAGTCTAAAAAGTCTTGGGCATCCGCTGCGGCTATTTATCAAAAACTCGCCACCACTCCCAGTAGTCGCGCGGAAGAAGCTAAGAATCGCCTCACCCGGTTGCGCCTAGAGCATTTTCTTTGGCCCGAGTGAGTAGGGAAGTGATTGGTGATTGGTGGTTGGTGGATATGGCCGGATCAGGAGGTGCATTGGGCTTCGCGGCGAAAGTGAACACCATGGCGACCACGAACACCAATTAGTAGTTACCAATCACCTATCACTAATCACCTGTCACCAATGCCGCCTATCACCTCAGCACCGCCGGAAACTCGAGGATCACCCGCACACTGGAGCGCCATCCTCTGGACCTGGGTCCGCCGTAACGGTTTTGTCATTGGGCTATTCGCAGCAGTTATCATTGCTTTCCTTTTCCCGCAGCCGGGCTCACGAAATGGGTGGCTGCACCCTGAACTAATTAGCAATTTCGGAATTGCCTTGATTCTGTTTCTACAGGGGCTCTCGATGCCTCTCGAGAAGGTTAAACGCGGTGCGGGAAACTGGCGGCTCCACGTAATTATTCAGGTCTTTACGTTTGTCGTCTTTCCGATTGTCGGCCTCGGTTTTCAACTCATCGAGCCCCATATTTGGTCCAGCGAACCCCAAGGAATTCAACAAGGTTTTCTTTACCTGTGCGTCTTGCCTTCAACGGTATCAACGTCGGTGGTCCTAACTTCGGTCGCACGAGGAAATACTGCGGCTGCCATCCTTAGTGCAGCGTTTTCGAATATTGTCGGCGTCGTACTGACGCCCTTGTTGGTCAGCTTCCTGATGCAGGCCACCGGCCAATCAGGACCAATCGGTCCCCTTCTGCTTCAGATCGCCTGTTTGACGCTGCTTCCATTTGCCGTTGGCGTTGGCCTTCGACGTTTTATCCAAGCCTGGATCGACGCCAACAAAGGCTGGGTTAATCTGGTTAGTAATTCTGTTATCCTTTTTATCGTCTATACCGCCTTCTGCGATTCGGTGAACGAAAGAATCTGGGATAAATACGGCATCGTTCTGACCGTGGGAGTACTTCTATCTGTCGCCCTTCTTTTCGGAATGATGTCGCTCTTGATTTATCTCACTTCCTTGGCAGCGAAGTTGAACCGGGAAGATTGGATCGCCGTTTACTTTTGTTCGGTGAAGAAAACGCTGGCGATGGGGGTGCCACTAGCAATCCTGATATTCGGCTCTCGCGCGGATCTGAGTTTGATCCTTTTGCCGATCATGTTTTATCACCCGTTCCAATTGTTCGTGAACGGCCTGCTGGCTAACAGATGGGCGCGGGAGGCGGGGAAGTGATTGGTGATTGGTGATTGGTGAGAGGCAGGGGCGTTGCATTCGGCGTTGTACAGCTCATACGCGATTCGACACCTTTGAACCCGTACAGGTATGGCGCTTGGCGAGATGCGATGCCCTGGGTTTTTTGGCGTGTTCGGTTGTTTCCGACGTCGCGTTTTCCGAATCAATTAGCAGCTAAAGCGCCCAGGCGTCGAAACGGGTGCGAGTTGTTCAAAGCGGAATGCAACGCCCTTCCGATCGCTATAATCCACCAATCACTAATCACCTCTCAATCCCCCCGCACGCCTGAAGCATCTCAGGCATGTCCCGCGGCGTGACCACAACTGCACCGGTCTTTGTCTGAAGATAGATCGCTTTTTGCAAGGTCGTGCAGGCTACGTGGAACTGTTCCTGACGCCTTCGCGGCCGGCCGCCAGGAGTCTCCGGCGGTCGCGTGACAATCGCCCGATATCGACCATGAAAACCAAAAGGTCCATATGCGCCGATCGCTTGAAAAGCGAATGCTCGGCGAAGTGGCTGACGCTTCATCGCAATTTCGTCGATACCCGATATCTCGTACCTCTTACTCGCTCCCAAGCGGGGATGGATAATTAGGATGCTTCTCTCCACCTGGTATTCGCGCGTGGAAATCGCCCAACAGATAAAGACTAACACTGCCCAAACCGCGGCGAGCGCATAAAACAGGATCGCCATTGGAGAAGCATGCACAAATCCCATCCAAAGGAATAGAATCAGCGGAAGAAACATCCCCACCGTTATTACGTTCGCCCAAAAGCTGAGCGGGGCCGGCCGAAAACGCATGCCAATGCCTTAGCAGTAACGCCCTCAGGTGCAAGGTGAGAAGTGAGAAGTCGGTCTTGGCCGAGTATAAGCTCTCGGTAAGTTCAAGCGCTGCGTCCGCGGAAGCGAACGGTGTGAAAGGTGAGAGGTGAAAAGTGAAAGGTTTTGTCATGGGCGGAAATACGCTCCTGGAACGCTCAGCCACGAGCGAGCTGCGTACGACGCCTTTGGCGAGATGTTTTATTGCCAGCCAAACTTTGAACTTGTAAACGGTTTAGAGGGCGCGTCGTTCCCTCACCTTTCACCTTTCACCTTTCACCTCTCACCT
>Ga0210406_10001196_pt1 | contig 32843 bp, 28 predicted proteins | sample IncBWC30MmetaG_FD_155454 | JGI IMG/M metagenome (GOLD analysis project Ga0210406, IMG submission 155454) | Forest soil microbial communities from Barre Woods Harvard Forest LTER site, Petersham, Massachusetts, United States - Inc-BW-C-30-M | ecosystem: Environmental > Terrestrial > Soil >... | reverse complement strand
TCCAGCGCATACGTATCCATCACGATCCCGCGCCAGCTTCGATCCACCCGTTCCAGCGGCTCCCTCCTAGCCGCCGTGGCTGACCAGATCGCGCTCAACTGATCCGGCTCGCGCGCGACATAAAGCCCGGTATGACCTGCGATCTCCTTCATGCCGGGATCGCGAAAATCCTGAAACCTGCCGCGCTCGTTGATCTGGATCACCGGCACGCGGCCGTTGAAATACCAGCGCAGCATCGCGTAGGTCCGATAGTCGGTCGTCGCGATCCAGGTCGCTCCGGTCTCATGCAATTCAGCCTGCGCCCGTTCGACCAGGCGTTCATAGCCGGCCTCGCCGCCGACCGGGTCGGTTCTGCCGATCAAATTCCAGGGCGCCGCGACATAATAGAGGAACACGATGACGACAAAGGCGATGCCGGAGACAACCGCCGCTTTCGCCCATCGAAGCGTCGAACCGATCATCCGCGCCGACCAGTTTTCGCGCGGCATCTGCACCAGGTTGATCGCCGTGGCGGCAAAGCCCATCGGCCACAAAAACATCGGCCAGGTATCGCCGACCCGAAGCGTCAGCGACTTCCAGAAGAAATAGCAGAAGGGAACGAGTACCGAAGTCGACAGCAGGATCGCGATCGGCTCGCGTTGGCGGTAGCCGCGCCATGCGGTCAAGGCGACGCCGGTCAGCACCACCGGCAGCAGGATGAACCCGACCAGGCCGAATTGCAGGCTTAAGAATTCACCCAACGTGCGGAGCGATATCTCATGGGTCGCGGCGGCCCGCACCAACTGGAATCGGAACGAGGCCCAGTCGTGCCCGGCGTTCCAGATCAGCACGGGGAGGAACAGCATCACCGCGATCAGCGCCGCGAGCCACGGATAGGGGGAAAGCAGCCAGCGCGCCCGCCAGTCCGGCACCAGCATGAAGGCGGCGACCGCCGGAAGCAGCATGATGGCGGTGAATTTCGATAACAGCGAAAGCCCAGCGAAAGCGCCGGCTGCGAGCCACCAGCGCGCATCGTTACTTTCGACGAGCCGGACCAGCGCCCACACCATCGCGACCGCAAACGGGATCAGCGCGACGTCGGGCGAGACCTTGGCCATCAGCAGGCCGTAATAGAGCGCGGCCTCCGGCATCAGCACGGCGAACACGATCGCGCGTGCATCATGCGTCACGCGTCGGACGATATCGGCGAGCAGCAACTGCGTGACCAGCATCGCCAGCACGCCGGCAAAGCGGACGCCGAAATTACTATCGCCAAACATGGCGGTGCCGAAGCGGATGAACCACGCGATCATTGGCGGATGATCGAGGAAGGAAAGCGCGCTCTCCTTCGACCAGGTCCAGTAGTAGGCTTCGTCGGTGCGCAGCTCGGTCAGGCATGCGTAAGTCACCCGCAGCGCCGTCATCGCGGCGATCACGACGCAAGCGGCGATCAATTGCCGCGAGGCAAGATGGTCCGGCTTGGTGCTATTGTCGGGCGGGGCTGTCGGCACGGCGCTTTCTCCCCGACTAAAGGAGGGGTGTCAACGTGCCGCGGGCAGACCGGCAACCGCCGATCGTGGTATGGAGAACGACGACGCACCTCAAAAGATACTCGTCAATGGAATTAAACCCCACCATCGCCGGTCATTCGTCCATGGATCGCATGGCCCGCCTTCTGGACAGACTAGCAAGATCGATCCGCGGCGTTGGCGTGCGGCAGGTCCGCCTGGCCTCCGGCATCGTGCTGTTCGCCTACCTGGTCAGCCATTTCCTCAACCATGCGCTCGGCAATATCTCGATGGAGGCGCTGGCGACCGGCGTCTACTGGCACACCCGGTTCTGGCAATTCCCGCCGGTCGGGATGGTGTTTTACGCCGCGGCGCTGGTCCACACCGGCCTCGGAATCTGGGCGCTGTATCAGCGCCGGGAATTCCGCTGGAAGGCCATCGAACCGCTGCAGCTCGTGCTGGGCCTGAGCATTCCGGCGCTGATCATCACCCACATTGTCGGGGTGCGGCTCGGGCAGACGCTGTTCGGACACGAAAAACTCTATCCGCAGGTGTTCTTTGCGTACTGGATCGTGTGGCCGCTGAAGGCGTGGCTGATGTATGCGGTCATCACTATCTCTTGGGTTCATGGCTGTATCGGTCTGCATTTCTGGCTGCGGATGAAGGCGTTCTACAGGATTGCCGCGCCGTTTCTGCTCGCCGTGGCGGTGCTTGTTCCGACGCTGGCCATGCTGGGCCTCTATCAGGGCGGACGAAACGTCGTCGACAACGACAGCGTCGAATGGCGGGCGGAGAATCTTGCGCCGGACAAGGTCGGTACGTCGGCCGAACAAGCCGTCTTGAGCGAGATCGAGGATTATTTCCTGATCGGCTATTTGGGCCTGCTTGTCCTCGTGCTGCTGGCGCGGGGGGCGCGCGCCCTGAACGAGCGGCGCGGCGGCATGATCGCGCTGTCCTACGGCAACGGCAGGACGATCCGGGTCCCGAAAGGCCTTTCCGTGCTTGAAGCGAGCCTGCGCTATAATGTCCCGCATGCCAGCGTCTGCGGCGGCCGCGCTCGCTGCTCCACCTGCCGCATCCGCGTGATCGGCGATTGCAGCGGATTGCCGGAGCCCTCGCAACGCGAGGCCTTCGTGCTCGGCCGGGTCGGCAGCTCAGATCCCTCGATCCGCCTCGCCTGCCAGTTGCGCCCATCGAGCGATCTGTCGTTCTTCCAGTTGTTCATGCCGCAAACGGTGTCGGTCCACGCGCACGCCTCACAACCTGCCCGGATCGGTCAGGAGCGCTATCTCGTCAGCCTTTTCGTGGATATGCGCGGTTCGACGCAACTCGCGGAAAAGCGGCTGCCGTTCGATACCGTCTTCATCGTCAACCGTTTCCTCGGCGCCGTATCGCAGGCGGTGATCGACAATGGCGGGCAACCGAACCAGTTTATCGGCGACGGCATGCTGGCGCTGTTCGGGCTCGCCACGGGCCAGCGCAACGCCTGCCGCCAGGCGCTGAAGGCGGCATCCGCGATCGCCGCCAATGTCGACGAGCTCAATCAATTCCTCAGCCACGATTTGCGCGAGCCGATCCGCTTCGGTATCGGCATCCATGGCGGCGAGGTGATCGTCGGCGATATCGGCTACCGCGACCATATGGTGTTCACGGCGCTCGGCGACGCGGTCAATGTCGCGGCAAGGCTGCAGGACATGACCAAGACGCTCGGCTGCGAAGCGATCGTCTCGGATGAAATTCGCATCACCGCGGGTCTTGCGGCCGATGATCTGCCGCAACAGGAAGTCGCGATCCGCGGTCGCGCCGAGCCGATGATTGTCCGCACGATCGTGGATGCGCGGGCTCTGTCCGCGATGGTCGACGGGCAGGCTGTCGCCGCCGCCTGATCGAAAGCCTCCAGGTGTCAGGCGGCAACGGTGCCCACCGGCTTCATGTCGCCAGGATTGCCGAGTGAAAGGCGGCGGATGCGCACGGCGATCCGGGCGCGCGCCTCGCGATCCCGTAGCCCGGCAAACATAGCCCTGCAAACCAAGACCGGCGCCACCGGTTCCCGGCCGAATCGGACCGGCCCCTTTATGTCGCCTCAAATGATCGCGAAAACGGGGGAAAAGCCGCAAATGCGCCGCGATATCTTTCGTTTCGGCAAAATCCTGCCATCCTTTGAGCTATCAACGTTGCCTTAATCTGAGCTATCAAGGTCGCCCTAATCATCGTATCTTGCTTCCGCTGGACGTGCCGGTTGGCGGGGACCGGCGGTTGGCTTTCTTTTCGATCCCGCGGAGACGACGTAATGGCTAAAGGTACCGTTAAATGGTTCAACCCCACCAAAGGTTATGGGTTTATCCAACCCTCTGCTGGCGGCAAGGACGTATTCGTTCATATTTCAGCAGTTGAGAAGGCAGGCCTCTCCACGCTCAATGAAGGGCAGACCGTGGAATACGAAGAGGTTGCCAATCGCGGCAAGACCTCGGCCGAGAACCTCAAGGTATAGCGCGGGCGGCGCGGTCGGTCGCGGCGCACTCCCGGGACGCCGCTTCCGAAAAATCCCAAGCAGATGGATGACCTTCAGCAGGAGCGGAAAACCGCTCTTGCCGGCGTTTGCGGCTGCTTTCGGCTTTCGTGGGGGGCGGCCCGATCAGTCTTCCGTCACCCATTGGGTGATCGGCATGACATCCGGCGGCTGCAAATAGCCGCGCGGCCAGAGATCGACGGACCATTCAATCTTGGTCGCGCGATCGACCAGCACCGCCGTGTTGTGCGGCGTCTGCAATACCAGGGCGTTGCCGCGGTAATGCGGATCGCCGACCACATGGTATTTGAACAGGCCCCATTCCTGCAGAACCAGCAGCAGGCTCGTGGTATTGCGCGTCGTGTCCCAGCAATCGTAGTTGTGCGGGGCGTCGAAGTAGCGGAAATCGGCCTTAGCGACCCGCTTGTCGGTGCCGATGACCGGACCCATCCGGTGATCGAACCAGATCACGGCCTTCTGTACCGCCGCGCGCTCGGCCGCCGCCGATACCCGGCCTGGACCAAGGATTTTCGACAGTGCGGCGCGATCTGAAGCCGTGAAATCCAGGATCTCGCGCCGCCGGCATACAAAGCCGTAGCAAACCGTCATCTTGGTCGCATCCGGCGGAAAAATCGATACCGTGGTGTACAACGCCGCCTGCGGCTCGGTCAGCTCGAGGGCGGACGCAGGCGCCGGAGCAGCCAGCGTCGAGGCGAGGGCGAAACCATAGAATGCAAAGGCCTTGCCTAGCCTCGCCAATTGTTCTTTCCCGTTCATCAGCCCCGCTCGTCCCTGCACGTCGAGAAAAAGCGTGGCGGAAAATATCGCAGGGATATTGCGGTGCCAAGCGTCGTCAGGCAACACCCCGCAAGGAACTTCGAATCGGCGGCCATCGGCGGCCGCCGGCGGCATGATGGAGCATCACACTTCCGGAAAACAGTCATGACGTCCGACCCCGCACCCTTTCCGCCGTTTAGCGCTCCTTACGCGCCGGACGATCGCGCGATCGCAGCTCACCTGCTGAAAGCCGCGGGCGTAAGCGCAGAACAGGACACACGGATCGACCGCACCGCCAGGCGCCTGATCGACGCCATCCGGGCAAGCGATGACCGGCTCGGCGGCGTCGAGGACATGCTGCGCGAATTCGCGCTTTCGACCAAGGAGGGGCTGGCGCTGATGGTGCTCGCGGAGGCCTTGCTGCGGGTGCCGGATGCCCGCACCGCCGACCAGTTCATCGAGGACAAGCTCGGCGAAGGCGATTTCGTCCACCACGAGACCAAATCGAGCGCGTTCCTGGTGAACGCCTCCGCCTGGGCGCTCGGCATGTCGGCGCGGGTGATCCAGCCGGGCGAAACCCCCCAAGGCACGATCGGGCGGCTCGCCAAGCGGCTTGGCGCGCCGGCGGTGCGTGCCGCCACACGCCAGGCGATGCGGCTGATGGGCAGTCATTTTGTCCTTGGCGAGACCATCGAGGCTGCGCTGGCAAGGGCGCATTCGACCGGCGGACCGCGCTATTCGTTCGACATGCTCGGCGAAGGCGCGCGCACCGCACACGATGCGACGCGCTATTTCAATTCCTATGCGAGCGCGATCGCCGCCATCGGCGGCGCCGCCGATCACCGTGCCCTCCCCGACCGGCCCGGCATCTCCGTAAAACTCTCCGCGCTGCATCCGCGGTTTGAGGCCACAAGCCATGGCCGCGTGATGGCGGAGCTGGTGCCGCTTCTGATCGAGCTGGCGCGGCAGGCCAAAGCTTACGATCTGAATTTCACCGTGGACGCCGAAGAAGCCGACCGGCTGGAACTGTCGCTCGACGTCATTGCGGCGGCGCTCGGCGACGCATCGCTCAAGGGCTGGGACGGCTTTGGGCTTGCGATCCAGACCTACCAGAAACGCGCGTCGGAGGTGATCGACCATGTCGACAACCGCGCGCGCGCGCTGAAGCGCCGGCTGATGGTGCGCCTCGTCAAAGGCGCCTATTGGGACACCGAGATCAAACGCGCGCAGGAGCGCGGCCTTGATGGCTATCCGGTGTTCACCCGCAAGGCGATGACGGATTTGAACTACATCGCCTGCGCGCAAAAATTGCTTGCGCTGCGGCCGCGGATTTTTCCGCAATTCGCCACCCATAATGCGCTGACGGTGGCGACGGTGCTCGAATTGGCCGGCGGCGAAGACGGCTTCGAATTCCAGCGCCTGCATGGCATGGGCGACGCACTCTACGCGCAACTTGCCGAAGATCGCCCTCGTCTAGCCTATCGCACCTACGCGCCGGTCGGCAGCCACCGCGATCTCCTCGCCTATCTGGTACGGCGTCTGTTGGAAAACGGCGCCAACTCGTCGTTCGTGGCGCTTGCCGCCGATGACGCCGTGCCGGTCGCGACGCTGTTGCGGCGCCCGGCCGACATCATCGGCACCGCCGATGGCGCGGAGCATCCGAACATTCCGCTGCCGCGCGACCTGTTTTTGCCGCAACGAAAGGATTCGCGCGGTATCGAGTTCGGCGAGCGCACGGCGCTCGGGGCCCTCGTCTCGGCGGTCGCGAAAGAGACCGTGCCCGCGGCGGACAGCGCCGCCAGCGCGACGCCTGAACGGGTGAATACGACGGTCGCCGCCGCGCGCCAGGGATTTTTGGCCTGGAGCGCAACGCCGGCCGAGGCTCGGGCGATCGCACTTGAAAAAGCCGCCGAACTCCTGGAAGGGCGCAAAGCGCATTTCATCGCGTTTCTGCAACGCGAGGGCGGCAAGACCCTCGACGATGCGCTCTCCGAGGTGCGCGAGGCCGCCGATTTCTGCCGCTATTACGCCGCCCAGGGCCGCAAGCTGTTCGACGCAGGCGAAGCGATGCCGGGACCGACCGGCGAGAGCAACGTGCTGCGCTTGCGCGGGCGCGGTGTGTTTGCCGCGATCTCGCCGTGGAATTTTCCGCTGGCGATCTTTTTGGGCCAGGTGACGGCGGCGCTGATGGCGGGCAACAGCGTCGTCGCAAAACCTGCCGAACAGACGCCCTTGATCGCGGCGGAGGCCGTCCGCCTGCTGCATGAGGCCGGCATTCCGATGGCGGCGCTGCATCTCCTTCAGGGTGACGGGGCGATCGGCGCGGCGCTGACGGCGCACGCCGATATCGCCGGCGTCGTCTTCACCGGTTCGACCGAAGTCGCACGCTCGATCAACCGCACGCTTGCCGCCAAGGATGGCCCGATCGTGCCGCTGATCGCGGAGACCGGCGGCATCAATGCGATGATCGCGGACGCTACCGCGCTGCCGGAACAGGTCGCCGACGACGTCGTGACGTCGGCCTTTCGTTCCGCCGGCCAGCGCTGCTCGGCGCTGCGGCTATTGTTCGTGCAGGACGACGTCGCCGACCGCATGATCGAGATGATCGCGGGCGCGGCGCGTGAACTTAAAGTAGGCGACCCCTCCGATCCCGCAACGCATATCGGGCCGGTGATCGACAGCGAGGCGAAAGAGCGGCTGGAAGCGCACATCGCGCGCATGAAGAAGCAGGCCCGCGTCCATCTCGCCGGCATTGCCCCCGATGGCAATTACGTGGCGCCGCACATCTTCGAACTGGCCGATGCGAGCGAGCTCACCGAAGAAGTGTTCGGACCGATCCTGCATGTGGTGCGCTATCCCGCCGACCGGCTCGATCGCGTGCTGCGATCAATCGAGGCTACCGGTTACGGGCTGACGCTTGGCATCCATTCGCGGATCGACGATAGCGTCGAGGCGATCATCGATGCCGTTTGGATCGGCAATATCTACGTCAACCGCAACATGATTGGCGCGGTGGTCGGCGTGCAGCCGTTCGGCGGCCACGGCCTGTCGGGCACCGGGCCGAAGGCCGGCGGTCCGCATTACCTCTCCCGATTTGCGACCGAACAGACGGTAACCATCAATACGGCGGCCGCCGGCGGCAACGCCGCGCTGATGTCGGGCGAAGAATAAAGCGGCTGCCTCCGTCATTGCGAGCGCAAGCGAAGCAATCCAGAGCCGCCAAGGAAGTCTGGATTGCTTCGTCGCGGAGCCTGTCATCGGGCGCGCATTCGCGCGACCCGTTGGCTCCTCGCAATGACGTCGAAAACTGCCGTTGCATCCCGTGCCGAACATCGGTCAAATGGTCCGATCGTTCGTAATAATTCCGGCACACGGGAACAAGACCGGCAAACGTCACGGGAGCGACGCCAAAATGGATAAGGGCATTTTTGAAGGCCTCAAGGTACTGGACTGCGCGAGCTTTATCGCAGCACCCGCGGCTGCGACCGTGCTATCGGATTTCGGCGCCGACGTGATCAAGATCGAGCCTCCCGGAACGGGCGATCCCTACCGCAACCTGCCGAACCTGCCGGGCTATCCGGTGAGCGAACACAATTTCGCCTGGCTGCTGGAGTCCCGCAACAAGAGGAGCCTCGCGCTCGATCTCTCCAAGGCGGAGGGACAGGCGGTGCTGCATCGCCTCGCCGCGGAGGCGGATGTCTTTATCACCAACTTTCCGCCGGCGGTGCGCGAGAGGCTCGGCATCACCTACGATCACCTCGCGCCGGGCAATGACCGGCTGATCTATGCGTCCTTTACCGGCTATGGCGAGAAGGGTGAGGAAGCCAACAAGCCGGGCTTCGATAGCAACGCTTATTGGGCGCGTTCGGCGCTGATGGATCTGGTGCGCGCGGACACCAACACCACGCCGGCGCGCTCGGTCGCCGGCATGGGCGACCACCCCTGCGCCATGGCGTTCTATGGCGCGATCGTCACCGCGCTCTACAAGCGCGAACGCACCGGCAAGGGCTCGCATGTCAGTTCGAACCTGATGGCCAATGGCGTCTGGGCTTCAGGCGTGCTGGCGCAGGCCAAATTATGCGGCGCGAAATTCGGCGAGCGGCGCCCGCGCGAGCGCGCGTTGAACGCGGTGACCAACCATTACAAATGCAAGGACGGGCGCTGGATCATCCTGTCGCTGCTCAACGAGGAGCGGCAGTGGCCGACCCTGGCCCGCTGCATAGAGCGGGAAGACCTGATCGACGACGTCAGGTTCGCCACCAAGCCCGACCGGCATGCGCGCTCGATCGAGCTGATCAGGATTTTTGACGAGATTTTCGCCACCAAGGATCTCGCCGAGTGGCGCAAGATCCTTGACGGCAACGCCCTGGTGTTCGGCGTGGTCGGCATCCTCGACGATATCCCGCACGACCAGCAGATGCTGGACAACGAGGTGCTGGTGCCGTTCGAGAACGATACCATGCTGACCATCAACAGCCCGATCTGGGTCGACGGCGCCAGGAAGGTCCGGCCGCGCCGTCCACCCGGCATCGGCGAGCACAGCGACGAGATACTGCGCAAGGCGGGCTACGACGAGGCCTCGATCCGACAATTGCGCGCATCCGGCGCAGTAGCGTAGGGACCACGAGCCATGCCCACCTACCGGCTGCATTATTTTCCCGAATCGGGCAACAGCTACAAGCTCGCGCTGATGCTGACCCTGTGCGGCGAGAGCTTTGAGCCGATCTGGACCGATTTTGGCGGCGGGGTGACGCGGACGCTCGCGTGGCGCAAGGCCGTCAACGAGATGGGCGAGATTCCGGTACTGGAAGAAGATGGCGTGCGTTTCACCCAGACCGCGCCGATCTTGCTGAAGCTCGCCGAACGATATGGCCGGTTCGGCGGCGAAACTCCGGAGGAGAAATTCGAGCTGCTACGCTGGTTGTTCTGGGACAATCACAAGCTGACCGGCTACATGGCGACGTATCGATACCAACGGGCGTTCACGTCATCTCCCGACCCGCATGTGCTGAAATATTTTCGCAAGCGCCTCGACGACTTTCTCTCCATCCTGGAGCAGCACCTGGAGCGGCAAGCATTCGCGATCGGCGCTCGGCCGAGCATCGCCGACATTTCGATGATGGCTTATCTGCACTATCCGGCCGACGAAACCGGATACGACTTCGCAACCAGCCATCCGGCAGTGAGCGCCTGGCTTGGCCGCATGGCAAAATTGCCCGGCTGGCGGTCGGCCTACGACCTCTTGCCCGGCAAGCGCCTCACGCACCATGCCCGGGAGGCGGACCGCGTTTAGAGCATGATCCGGAAAAGTGGGTACCGGTTTTCCCTCGCGACAAACGCGGAACGCGTTTGCGCGGAGATCATGCTCAAAACAAAAAGATAGAGCGGGATGACGATTCGAAGAAAAGTCATCGCGCTCTAGCGGTTAAGCCAGGCCCAGACGATCGCAAAAACGACGACGCCGGCAATGACGGCGAACACGATCGTCCAGGCACTGACGCGGATGTCGCCCGTGGTCTGACGTTCGGCCTCGTTCTGAGCAATCTCGCGATTGCGCTCCTTCTCGGCTTCGTCCATCCGTCACCCCTGCTGTGACTCTTTAGCTTCCGGCCGTCGGTGCGGGGCGCAGCTTAGCATCAAAAGATGTCGGCTGCTCAACGGCGCTTTCGCCGCCACCGAGGCCGGCGAGCCGGCTCAGGCAAAAAGCCGCCAGCGCCGCGCATAGCGCAGCCACGGCTGCCGCCAGGAACACGGCGCCCGCGCTCCATTTCATGGTCAGCAGCGCGCCGCCGACCAGCGGGCCGATGATCGAGCCGACCCGGCCGATGCCGAGCGCCCAGCCGACACCGGTCGCCCTGATCGAGGTCGGATAGAACGTCGCGGCCAGCGCGTTGGCGGCGATCTGGCCGCCGACCATGCAAAAGCCGGCCGCAAATATTGCCATGGTGATGAAAACGACGGAATGGCCGAGCTGGCCGATCGCGCCGACGGCGAACACGGCCATGAAATACACCAGCGCCAGCGCCCGAAACGAGAAGCGGTCGATGATGCTGCCGAGTGCCAACGCTCCGACCACGCCACCAACTTGCAAGCTCGATCCGATCGCCGCCGCCGCCGATACCGAGGCGCCAAGGTCGTTAAGAACCGTGGGCAGCCAATTGGTCAGGAAATAAAGATCGAGCAGGCTCATGAAGAACACCACCCACAGCAGCAATGTGACCAGCGTTCGCCCCGCCCTAAAGAGATGCAGCACCGGAATTCCCGTCAAGCCGGGTTCATGCACCACGAACCGCGTCGCCGGAGGGAATGTCGCCTTTGGGCTGATCAAGCCGAGCAACTCGGCGACACGTACATTTGCTTCCCCGGTCAGCGCGAGGAACCGCACCGATTCCGGCAGCCGCAGCGCCAGGATAGGCACCAGCGCCAGCGGGGCGAGGCCGCCGACGACAAACACCGAGCGCCAGCCGAATGGCGCGATCAATGCGGCCGCGAGCAGGCCGCCCAGCGCTGCGCCTGCCGAGAATCCGCAGAACATGACCATCACCATGGTGGCGCGGCGGCGGCGCGGACTGAACTCGGACGTCATCGCAATGGTGTTAGGCATCGCGCCGCCGAGACCGAGTCCGGTCAGGAAGCGGATCGCGAGCAGCGTATTGACGTCCTGGACGAACGCGGTGGCGAGCGTGCCGAGGCCAAAGGCGAGCGTGGAGAAAATGATGATCTTCTTGCGCCCGATGCGGTCGGCGAGCGGCCCGAGCAAGAGCGCGCCGATCATCAATCCGAATAGCCCTGCCGAGAACACCGGCCCGAGCGCGCCCTTGGTCAGGCCCCATTCCTTGGCGAGCGAGGGCGCGACAAAGCCGATCGAGGTGGTATCGAAGCCATCGAGAAACAGCACGGCCGCGCAGGTCAAGACCAGCTTGATCTGAAAGCCGCCGACCGGCTGCTGATCGATGAAATCGGCGACATCGACAAGCGATGCGCCGCCGCCTTGAGAAATTGCCATGGCCGTCCCTCCCGCTTTTCAAGCTCGATCGTCATTGCGAGCGCAGCGAAGCAATCCAGAATCATATCCGAAATCTGGATTGCTTCGCTGCGCTCGCAATGACGTCTCGGCGCGATTCTCCGCCTTTTCAACCACGCAAGGCATCCTTCGAATAGCCGGCGATCTGCTTATAGCTTTCGGACAGTGCGACGAGCTCGTCGCGGCTGATGATTTCGTCGATCGAATTGAACGGCCGGTCGTGCGTGCGCTCGAACACCTCGCGCAGGATCGCATCCGGCGGATTGCTGCGGTTCGCGAGCACGATGCGCGTGGTGGCCGGAAGCCGCTGCCGCTCGTAAGCCGCAAGCGCCGCGACCGGATCGGCATTTTGCAGGAGCGCCGTCGTCAACGCCCGCGCGTCGAGGATCGCCTGCCCCGCGCCATTGGAGCCGCGCGGCACCATCGGGTGCGCGGCGTCACCGAGCAGCGTGATCCGGCCAAAGCTCCAGCGCGGCAACGGATCCTGATCGACCATCGGAAATTCCAGCACGCCGTCGGCGGCGCGGATAAACGCGGGAATGTCGAGCCAGTCGAAATGCCAGTCCGCGAACGGCCCGACGAAGTCGACAAGCGAGCCTTCGCGGTTCCAGTCGCGCTTGCGATAGTGCGGCGTCTCGATCTCGGCGACCCAGTTGATGAGCTGCAATCCGTCGCTGCCTGCGGCGCGGATCGGATAGATCACCATCTTGCCATGCGACAGCCATCCCGCCCGCACCATGCTGGCGCCCGACAGCATCGGTTTCCAGCGCGTCACGCCGCGCCACATGTTGACGCCGGAATAGCGCGGCTCGCCTTCGTCCGGATAAAACTGCTTGCGGATCACTGAGTTGATGCCGTCGCAGGCGATTGCGACACGGCCGCGCACGGTAGCGCGCGCCGAGCCGCCCGGGCCGTCGGAAAACGTCACGCCAACCCCGCTATCGTCCTGCTCGACACCGAGGCAGTGATGATGGGTGATGATCCGCTCATACCCTGCGCGCGCGCGGAAAGCATCGAGCAGAACCATCTGCAGATAGCCGCGATGGATCGAGAATTGCGGCTGGTCGTAGCCGGCCGCGCGTCCCAGCGGCTCCTGATAAATCAGCTGGCCGAAGCGATTGAAGAAGGTCGCATCCGTGGTTTCGACCGCGACCCGCGCCAGCGCCGGCTCAAGCCCGAGCGCGGCAAGCTCCTTGGTGGCATGCGGTAAGAGATTGATGCCGACACCGACCGCCTTGATCTCCGGCGCGGACTCGAAGACACGGCACGGAATCCTGGCATCGTGCAGCGCCAGGGCGAGCGTCAATCCGCCGATGCCGCCGCCGACGATGATGATATCGTCCATGTTTCCGTCCCAAAGCTTTTGGGGCGATGAGACACGATTGGTGAGCTTGCTGTCAATCTAGCCGTTCCCCGGATGCAGCGCAGCGCCATCAGCGCGTTTACGCGCGTCTTCGACGCGCTATGGCTTGCGGCGTGGTGCGCTGCTGATCCGGGGTCCATCGCGCCAGGCTGGGTCCCGGCTCTGCGGTGCATCGCTAAAGACGCGCTGCACCGCGTCCGGGACACGAGATATCGCTAGCGGCTTTTGACAAAGCACATGCCCATCCGCGTCGATGGGCTCGCAACCTGACAGGCAAGGCCCTCGGCGCAGGTCCAGGAACGGAAGCTTTTGTCGTTGTCGGCAGCTTTTGGTCCTTGCAAATAGCAGTGCGCGCCCCAGCCGTCCTCATATTCGGTGCCGGCAAGCTCGGTACTGCCGCGCAGTTGCGGGCGGCTGGAGAAGCCGCGCGAATAGTCCGGACGTCTTCCGTCGCGCAGCGATGTGAGAATGTCGCGGCGCCGGACCTGATCGCCGAAGAAATGCGGCGACGCCGGCACTACCGTCGAGTTGGAAGGCTTTGCCGCCATCCAGTCGACGCCGGGAAAATGGAAGCCGCCGATGCCGCGGGTCTGGTGGCAACCCGAACAGGTGATGTCGTTCAGACGCCGTTCGAAGCCTGCGACGGAGTGGATATTCTGCAAAGCCGTGCCATCCCCGGCTGCCTTCTTCAATGCCGCGACGACATCGCCCTCGCTGAACACCGGATGAGCGCTCTCGCCCTGCAGCAGACCGAAGGCTGGCTGCAACTCCGATGGCGCAAAGCCGACCGGGGTCGCGGCGACCGCGCCCTTGGCCAGGAATTTTTCCGGGATCAGGACCGTGCCGCGATCGAGTTCGCGAAAATTCTTCGACTCGAGCAGCCACGCCTTGAAGTCGGCCTTAAGGTTTTCGTCGGCAAGAAGCCGCTCGCGATCGATCTGGTTCTCCAGCGGCGCTTCCTCGAAACTTGCGGATTGCGCGTTGTAGTCGAACACCTTCATCAAATAATCGGTGCGGAAATCCCGCGCGGGTGATTTCGGCGCGTGCGCGATTTGCAAGTTAGTTTCGATGCGGTCGATATTTTCGGGCGCGACCAGATCGAGCGGACCATCCTTCCCCGTCAGTCTATCCGCCAGCTCCGCACCGGTGAGCGAGAGGTCGCCGGCGGCGAGCCAGCGGCGCGCGATGGTGGCGCAGGTGATCGTCTCGCCGACGGCATCGGCCGCGCGATCGCCTTTAGCCTTCAGCACGACGTTGAGCGTCATCGGCAGCCGCGGCGATGCCGCATCGGTGGTCTCGGGCACGGCCGTGCGGGTCAGCCGGTAGAGCAGCCTGATCTCGCCGCAATGCGCTTCGTCGAGATAGGCGCGATCCATGCGGTTGACGATGCCGGAAAGGACGAAGCGCGTATCCGGCGAATAGAGCAACGCGCGGTCGAACAATTGGAAGTCAAACGACGTTCCGACGCCGATAGTCTCGTTCGGCAGACCCGCCTTGTGGCTTGCGATGTACCGCTCGAATTCGCCGTCGAGCGCCTTGCGGACGGGAGCCATCGACGGCAGCGCGAACAATTGCGCGTTGGTCAGCGGCAGGTTTGCCGATCGCGCCGGCTCAAGCATGCGGCCGAGACCGAACCGGCCATGGTCAAGCTCGCGCAACGCCAGAGGATCGATGATCGCCGCGCCGCGCTCCAGCGCCGCGTTTTGCGCCGCGCGCGCGGGCAAAGCGCAGCAAAGCAGAACCAATGTCGTTCCAAGAAGTCGCAATGCGGGGCTCATGCCCCACTAACACCGCGCCAACACGCCTATTTCAAGCAGAAAGGCGCTTCACATCGCGGTGAAGCGCCTTGCTATTGTCGTTTTGGACTAGCGCTGCTTAATCAGGCCCTTGCTGGTCACGACCACCCAGCGGCCGTCCTGGCGCCGGATCGCGTCGATCCGGCCGAGGCCGGGAACGGAGTCGCCGGCATAGACTTCGTAGGATCCACGCCGATTTTCGATCAAGGCGCCGCCGTAACCGACATCAGTCAGGACCCAGCCTTCGACCGCCGGCAGCTTGCCGACTTCGACCTTGGGTGCGGCCGCAGCCGACGCGGGCGCCGCCGCCTGCGGAGGAGCGAGCGAGCTGGTGACGTCCTTGGGCGCAGCGGACGCGGCAGCGACGGCCGCCGGAGCAACCGCTGGCGCAGCGCGGAGCTTGTCCACGGCCTCGGCAAGCTTGGCGAGCTTGCCGGCAGGCTCGGCCTGCGCCTTCTCGAGCTTGTCGAGGCGATCGTTGGTCTTGTTGAACTGGATGATACCCGTCTTGGAAGCGTGTTCGACATCGGCCTTGAGCGCGAGCATATCGGCATCGATCCGCGCCATGGCGGCTTCGAGCGCGCCGTTCGCGGGCGAGGTGGCCTCCGCCATACCGACAAGATGTCGGAAGCCCGCAGTCGCCAGCGCGCCGCCGAGCGCGCCCGCCACCGTCGCCAGCGCCACCACGGCCGCGACAGCGGCAAACCGGCGCTTCGGCTTGGTCGCTTCAACCTTGGGGCCTTCAACCTTGGGGCCTTCAACCTTGGCCACCTCAATCTTGGGCGCTTCAACCTTGGGCGCATCGGCTTTGGGGGCCTCGTCGTCGGGCGCGATCGGGGGAGCCTCGACGACGCTGATTTCCGGCGCGCAAGCCGCCAGCGGCTCGCTCCTGGCCTGCGATGAAGAGGAAACGCACAGCCCGGCACTGAGGGAGCCGGTTTCACCGCTGGTCTGCTCGGCCTGTTGGTCGTTCACGTCAAAATCTCCAGTGAAGCTTGACCATTTGGTAACTTTTACTCCTTGCGAAATCGTTACTGCGGCCCCGTTTCGGGCCGTGTTACCGAAATTTTAGGAACTCTTCCGGTCCGGCTTTCGTTTGCTGCCCTGCGGCAAACCGCGACGGCTCCGTTTGCGCCGGCGTATTTCAGGACTAACATAGTGTCGGGACGAGTGTGGTGGTTCAGAAGTTCGCTTCAATATTGCCGCGAGTTCGCCAAGCGAACTTCGGATTGGGGACACTAGCCAGAAAGCCGGGGCGCCATGGCGATCGAAAAATGCATCAACGAATTTGGCGTCGATGACGTCATCTTTGAGGAAGGCTCGACCGGGCGCGAACTGTTCGTCGTGCTCGACGGCAAGGTCGATATCGCCAAGGTCAACGGCGCCAACAAGACCGTGATCGTGACGCTCGGCAAGGGCGAATTCTTCGGCGAGATGGCCGTGATCGACGGCTCATCACGTTCAGCCACAGCCATCGCCGCCGCGCCAAACACCCGCGTGATGCGGATCAATCACGCCCGGTTTGTCTACCTGGTCAGCCAGCAACCGGCGTTTGCGCTGATGATCATGGACGCGCTGAGCAAACGCCTGCGAGCGTCCAACGCCGTCACCTTCCGGACCCCGGCGAACCCATGAGCGACCGCAGGCCAAGCCCATTCAAGACTTTGCTCGACAGCGACGTCTGCTCCCTGATCCTGGCGGCACCGGGCGTTTACCAGATCCGCTTCAAGAACCGCGCGGCGAACGCCTATCTCGTGGTCGGCAGCAGGCGGACCATCATGATCGATGTCGGGCTGTCGACCAACTACCCGCATTTGCTGACCTGCCTCGAACACGTCGGCATCGCGCCTGATACGATCGACATGGTCGTGCTCAGCCACGAGCATCTCGATCATATCGGCGCGGCCTATCATTTCGGGGGCCGCGCGTTGATCGCCGCGCATCGGCTCGCCGCCAACAAGATCATGCTGCGCGACGACTTCTCGATGCTGCGCAAGATGTTCAACGAGCCGAACGGGCCGATCAATGTCGATATCTGGCTCGAAGAAGGCAATCTGATCGACCTCGGCAATTTCCGCCTCACCGTGATGTACACGCCCGGCCACACCTCGGCCTGCATCAGCCTGTTCGATCATGAAAAGGGGCTATTGTTCGCCGCCGACACGCTGATGCCTGGCGGCGTGATGGGCGGTGTATTCGGCTCGGGCTCCATCGCCGACTACATCCAGTCGCTGGAGCGGCTGAAGGGCCTGAATTCCAAAATCCTGTTGTCCGGTCACGGCCGCCTGTCGGATACGCCGCAGGACGACGTGCGGATCGCGATCCAGCGGTCGCATGGCCTGTTGGAGGATACCGCGCAATTGTTCGACGCGCTCGACGCGCGCTCGAATTTCGAGCCGATCATGCAGTCGGTGCGCGACCTCAACAAGCTCGACGACAACTGAAGCGGGTTCGGCTGCGCTTCAAGCACGCTCGATGACGCCTGAGGCACATCGCTCGCGTTTGACAAACGGCCTAGCTGCCTGTTCAAAGGCAGCAACAGGCAGCGTAAATGAAAACGGGGGCGAAACGAGCCATGAAGTTTTACGACTCGATCGGGCCAAATCCGCGCATCGTCCGCATCTTCATGGCCGAGAAGGGCATCGAGATGCCGAAGCAGACCGTCGATCTGCGCGGCGGAGAAAACCGGCAAGAAGCGCACCTGAAGCGCAATCCGCACGGCCAGATGCCCACGCTCGAGCTCGATGACGGCAGCTATCTCTCGGAGATCACCGCGATCTGCGAATATCTGGAGGAGAAGCAGCCGCAGCCTGCGATGATCGGCGCGACGCCGGAACAGCGCGCCGAGTGCCGGATGTGGACCCGGCGCGTCGATCTCAACATCTGCGAGCCGCTCGCCAATGGTTACCGGTTCGGCGTAGCGTTGAAATTCTTCGAAAAACGGATTCCGGTCGCGCCCGAGGCATCGCCCGGCCTCAAGATGATCGCCGCGAACCGGCTGCAATGGCTGAACGGGCAGATGGCCGGCAAGGACTATCTCTGCGGCAAGCGTTTCACGCTCGCCGACATCCTGCTCTACTGCTGGATCGATTTCGGTGGCCAGGTCGGCCAGCCGCTCGATCCTGCCAATGGCAATCTTGTCGCCTGGTTCGCGCGCGTGGCAGAGCGGCCAACGGTGAAGGCTTAACGTCATTGCTACGACGCGCGTTGGTGCTGTTTCAATTTTCAAAGAGCAAGAGAAGAAACGAATCCACCCATCCTGCCCCGCGTCGGCGACGATCGCGAGCGCCCCTCAGAGGAGCGCGGCGCCTGAGGCGCACGGGAAGATTGACTCACTTCTCTCAGGACAACTAACGTAGCCGTAACGAGAACCGGATCCGAGAGAATAGTGACCGAAGTGAAGCTAGCCGGCGAGCACATTCCAGCGGTCGCGAAGCCAGCTTCGCCCCTGCGCAACGCGATACGATGGGCCGCGCATTTCGATTCCCACGATATCGCGAGCGTCGTGCTCCTGGCCGCGCTCGTCGTCGTCGCACTGTTTACTTACACGGACTATGCGATCTCGAACGATGAAGGCGTGCAGTACCACTACGGCGAATTGATCATCGCCTATTATACGAGCGGCCTCAAGGACCAGAGCGTGTTCGGCTTCCAAAACCTCTATCTCTATGGAGGCCTGTTCGACATCATTGCCATCGCCCTCAGTCATATGGTCCCGATCGATCCGTACGACCTGCGCCATATTCTGTGCGCGCTGATCGGCATCGGCGGGATTGGCGCGGCCGCCGCGACGGCACGGCTGATCGCCGGTCCGCGCGCGGGCCTGATCGCCGCGATCAGCCTGACGTTATGCGGCGCCTGGTATGGCTCAATGTTCAACCACACCAAGGACATTCCCTTCGCTGCCGCGATGATCGCAGCGACGCTGTTCCTGATCCGCATCGCGCGAGCCCTGCCCTCGCCCCGCGTCGCCGACATTGCAGCGTTCGGACTTCTTGCCGGAGCCGCACTCGGCACGCGAGTCATCGGTTTGCTGCTGGTGATATACGCCGGCCTTGCGATCGTCCTGTACCTGCCTCGGCCCTGGCTAGGCCACAGCCGCACCCAGTTGCGCTTCGCGGTCAGATCATTCGTATGGATGCTGCCGGCGCTGACGCTCGCCTATGTCATCATGATCCTCGCCTGGCCCTGGGCGGCGCTGGCACCGCTCAATCCGATCCGCGGCCTGCTTGCATTCTCCGAGTTCAACTACTCCATCCGTACGGTCCTGGTCGGCCAAATCTACGAGATGGCGAACGTCCCGCGGTCTTATGTGCCGATCTACATTGCGATCCGCGTGCCGCTGCTCACGCTATTGGGCGCAGCGTTGGCGATGATTTCGGTACAGTTGCTGGATCGCGCATCGGATCCTGAGCGGCAGCAACACAGGCAGATCACCCTGGTCTCGCTGATGGTGATCTTTCCGCTGGCCTGCCAGGTGATCTGGCACGGCCCCGCCTTCACCGGACTGCGTCACTTCCTGTTTTTGATCCCCTTGCTGGCGGTCCTGGCAGGTATCGGTCTCGACAAGGCTGTTGCGGCGCTCGAGACGCGCGGTCGCATGGTCACCTCCGGCGCGCTCGCCACCATCGCAGCCTGCTTCCTTTGGGACGCAGTGACCCTGGTCAGGCTGCATCCCTACGAAAACCTGTTCTACAACTCTCTGGTCGGAGGTCTCGAGGGGGCATCACGGCGCTACGACCTCGATTATTGGTTCAGCAGCATGCCCGAGGCGATCAATCAGCTGGAAGCCTATTTGCGCCGCACCAGGCCCGGCGATCCGAACTGGCCGACGCAGGTCTATTCGGTCGCAGTGTGCGGCGAGCGCCTCGCATTCGAGAAGGCGGTCACGCTCCCGCAACTGCACTGGGATTTCATGCCGCAATGGAACCAATCCCAATTCTTCATCGCGCCAACTCATCTGAACTGCGACGGGGATCTCGATGGCGAGATCGTCGGCACGGTGGAACGGCTCGGTGTCACCATCGCCTACGTCAAGGACCGCCGGGCGTTGACCCGGCCGGTTGCTACGGCGACGCGGTGAACGATCCCGCTTGATCAGGCTGGCCCTGCATGCCGGGCCGTTACAGCTTGTGCCCTTTCTGACGAAGCAGCTGGGTCAGGCTTGCGCGCAAATCCTCAGCCGCCTTTCGACCGGTATCCTCGCCAATCTGCACGCTCTGGCGCCGAATCGCTTGCGACTTGTCGAGAAATTTCTGGCCAACCGGCTGGCGATAGAACGCCTCGATCTGGCGTAGCTCGTCCACCGAAAAGCTGTTGGCGTAGACTGTGGCGATGCTGTCGACCATCGCGTTATAATAGGGGGTATACGCATCCGCGACCGCGGGCATCATCGCGTCGTAATCGCGTTCGATCTCCGGCCTGTCCTGTGTCAAAGCGGGCTTGAGACCCAGCAGGATGACCGGCAGAAGCGCCTTGTACTGATCGGAAAGTTTCAGCGTGGTCACCAGCTCGCGCGCCACCGCCATGGCTTCGGGCGATGGTGTTTGCGCCGGTGCCGCGCCAATCGAAAACAGAAGCACGCTGCCGACAATCATCAGGCGTTTGATCGGGCGTAAGGACATAGGCTGGTTCCTCCGACGAATGATCAGGTACGCGTAGCCTGTTCCAGGCACAGCTTCACGCGGCGCCTGGTTTGGTGGCCGCCACAGGCAGGTCGGCGTGGCTCACATCAACGAACAGGGTGGGGACCTTCTGGGCCCGGTCCAGCAGCCATGCCAGCCCAACCATGATCGCGATGCCGCCGACGCTGACCAGCAGTTGCATCCAGAGCGCGCGCGCGCCGCCCGCGGCGTGCTGAACCAGGACCCAGTGCGCGCCAAACGACAGGAATACGCCGAAGCAAAACAGCGGCAGCGAGTGCTGGCCGCACAGCACCATCGGGCGCAGCCATTTGGAGGTGAGGATCTCCGCTTTGCGCGGAAAATAGCGCGAGACCACCAGCGCCAGCGCGAGGAAGTGCGTGAAACGCAGCATATCGAGGTCGGTCTTGTCGATCGGATAGATCGCCTTGATCATCCATTTCGGCACCATGGCATCCAGGAACGGGATGTGCCAGGTCATCACGATCAGGAATGCGAAGGCCATCCACGCAAAGGCCACGATCAACGCGATGCGCGAGCGGATAATGGCCTGCAGCTGGTTGATGCCGCCGACGCCGCACCATGCCGCGAAGACAAACATCAATTGCCAGGCGAACGGATTGAAATACCAGTGTGTCCCGGGCGGGTAGGAAGCAAGATTCCAGTCGAACCAGCGCGCCAGAACATAGAGGATGACCGAGCCCAGCAAGGTCCAGTTCGGGCGGCGGAGCAGGCACCACAGGATCAGCGGTGACGCGGCGATCAGCGAGATATAGAGCGGCAGCACGTCGAGATCGACCGGCTTGTAGCGCAGCGTCAGCGCCTGCCCGATCAGGACGTCCGGGTGCTGGAGAAAACTGTGGACGTTGAATTCATCTTCATACATCGGGTTGTCGAATTTCCGCACGGTGCGCGCGATCTGCGCGGTGAACAGCAAAAACAGCATGATGTGGGCGACGTACATCTGCCAGACGCGCGTCCACAGCCGCTTGATGGCCGCGAGAAAATTCCCGGCGCGGATGATCGGACCATAGATGTAGCCGGCCAGATAACCGGAAATGAACACGAAGAACTCGGCGGCGTCGCTGAAGCCGTAATTGCGCAGCGTCAACCAGGAAACGAAGTCGTCCGGAATGTGATCGAGGAAAATCATCCACAGCCCTATGCCGCGGAACAGATCGAGCCGGAGGTCACGCTCGACCGTAAGCGAGAGAGGTGCAATATCCTGATCTGCCATATTGCCTGTCCGTTTCGTTCGGTTAGCTGTCAAGTCCGGGTTCGGCTGGTCCGGCTAGTTGCTGGCCGAGGCCCCGCGACAAGGCATGGCGATCGCGCTTCACAACTCTGAGGCCGGGTATTAGGTCGAAAAGTCCTAATCGAAGTCCTTACAGTTTCGCAAAATAGCGAACTGGTCAAACGGCGGCCCCGGAATCATCGTTTCGGCGCGCGGACCATATGACGGATCGAAAAATCAGCTCGGTTCTAATATCTTGCAGTGCGTCAATCCCCGCGCCTCGGCGCAGGCCCGGGGGCGCTCCCCGGTTGGACTTCATTCGCCTCCCCCCGCCGCATGGGCTTTGCCTCCAACGCTCTTGGTTCGCGGGCCGCCCTTGTCGACGTAGTGCTTATACCACGACAGCAGCCATGCGGCGGCCGACATCATCAGGATTCCGCAAATACCGACCAGGACATGCAGGCCAAGGCCCGCCGAGAGCTCCGTCAGCACGAAATACCCTGTGAACCCCAGGGCCACGCCGAGGCAGAAAATCTCCAGCGAACGCTGCCCGCACAGGATCATGGGCCACAGCCAGCGGGAGTTCAAGCCTGGCCATCCTGCCGGTACGAACCGCACGGCAATCGCCGCCAGCGCGAGAAAGTGCGCGAATCGGAGCACGTCCAGGTCGGTCTTGTCGATCGGATAGATCCATCGCTCGAGCCATTGCGGCATCACATGATCGAGCTGCGGGAAGTACCAGGTCAGGGTCACGCAGAACGCCACGAGCAGATAGGCGACCGAAATCCACAGCGTGACCGGCGAAGCCAGGATCCGCGACATCCGTCTCGTGCCCCCCAGCGCGCACCAGGCGCCGAACACGAACAGCAATTGCCAGGCAAAGGGGTTGAAGGACCAGAAACCCTTCGGATAGGCCACGAGGTGCAGATCGTACTTCCAGGAAAGCGCGTAAAGCGCGACCGAAAGTGCCAGCGTGAGATTGGCGCGCCACTTGATCAGCTGCAGGATCAGCGGCAGAAAAAGCATCATCACGATGTAGAGCGGCAACACGTCCATATTCAATGGGCGATACATCAATAGCAGCGCCTGAAACATGGCGATGCCGGGGTCTTTGAGGAAATACACGATCTCCATTTCTTCGGCGTAAAACGGCTTCTCGAGGTTGATGGCGACGTAGGAAACTTCCGCAACCAGGATCGCAAACAGCAACACGTGAGCGGCATAGATCTGCCAGACCCTTCGCAGGATACGCGCGGTCGCAATCACGAAGCCGGACTCAAGCATCGCACGGCCATAAACAAACGCCGCCGTGTAACCCGATATGAAAATGAAAATTTCCGCGGCGTCGCTGAATCCATAACTGCGGATCGTGAACCAGCTCAGCACATCGGGCGATACGTGATCGATGAAGATCAGCCAGAGCGCCAGCCCGCGAAAAAGATCCAGCCGCAATTCGCGCGCGCCCCCCGCGGGAAGCGAAACGACGGTCGCCGCCGGCGCGGTGTCCCGGGCGATCCTATCCGCAGCGCCCGCGAGAGGTAGTCCGGCAGCCCGGTCGGAAACCGATGTCATTTGGCCTGTCACGATGGAGGTTGCTTACGCGCTAGCGCGCAAAAGATAGTATCGACCAATAATTGGCGCGCCATTGGAAAGTGATGTCGCGATGACGCCATAGCGACGGTCGCGGGTCAACGGCAGCCGGTCGTGGCGTGCGACACGCCACAGACCGGCACGATATCGTCAGCGTCTCGCCCGCGTCCAGTGGAACATCGCCGCTCGCCGCTGCTGCCGGTCATTTAGTTGATAGTTGACCCTGCCGCGCATGCGGCTGCGACGATGAAGCCAGTCTTTGATACAGACTGGATTGCTTCGCGGAGCCTGTCATCTCTGCGCGAGCGCTATTGCGCTCGTCGGGCGCGCGCATTCGCGCGACCCGTTGGCTCGCGATGACGTGGAGGAATCGGGGTCGAAGACCTACCCCTCACGAGAGAGGTTGGCGCGCATCATGCCTGGTTTTTGGGAATGTATTTGCCCATGACGCATTTGTAACTTTGTAACTTCCACTCATGATACGGACCATTGGCGAGCCAATCGGCAAGGCCGATTTGCGCGTTGACCGTACAGGCAGTCATGGTGATGCCCGACTGCTCACTGGTGGTAACGACTTTCTCCAGGCAAAGCTGGCCGTTGCAGAGAATAGCGACAAGAGTAACAAGCATGGTGACCCTCGTTGATGAGGAATACCCGGTTAGCTCAGGCTATGCAGGGTTCATGCCACCTTTAGTTCGCGGTGCCCTGTTTGGTGTCTCTGCAGACTTTATTAACAGATAGTTAAATCACCACCGGCTTGTCCGGCAGTTCGTTCGGCCCCGCCCTGTGCCTTGGGAAATGCGCCGCGAGCTGCCGCGACACCGCCTCGATCCCCTCGATGACGCCGCCCCTGAAATTGCCGGTCTTGAACTCGGCTTCCATGGCGCGGCAGATTTTTCCCCATCCGTTCGCGCCCACCTTGGCATCGATGCCGCGGTCGGCGACGATTTCGACGTCGCGGTCGGCCAATAGCAGATAGATCAGGACGCCGTTGTTGTGGGCGGTGTCCCAGATCCGCAAATGCGAGAAAATGTCGAGCGCACGCTCCCGCGCCGGCTGATCGCGGAACAACGCCGCGCCGTCGAGCGCGCCTTCCACGACAAAACGGACCTGGCCGGAATGGGTGGCCTCGCCCACCTTGATCGCCTGTTCGATTTGACCCAGCACTTGCGGCGTAAAGATGCGCCGCACCCGCCAGCGGTGCTCGATCAGGTGTTTGCCGATGCGCTTGATCCCCATGGGCTTTTCTTTACCAGCTTCCCGACGCGCCGCCGCCGCCAAAACTGCCGCCGCCGCCGCTGAAGGAGCCGCTGTCACTCGAACCGCCACTGCTTCCGGAAAATGAGCCACCGTAACCGCCGCCCGACCAACCGCCTCCCCCGCCACGGCGGCCTGTCGGCTGCGGCGAGGTAATGCTGTCGCTGAACATCACGAAGATCGATGCGATCACGCCCGCGAGGATCGCCGCAAGCAGCGAGCCGAAAAGGTACCAGCCAATCAGCGTCACCAGCCCGCCTGCGGCGACCGAGCCGAGCAGCCGGCCCAGCATGCTTCGCATCATGCCGCCGAACAGCAGCACCGGGATGATGAGGAAGGGATTGAACAGGTCGGTGGGATCGAACGATCGCTGACTTTGCCAATGTGGCGGCTCCGGCGCCGGCAAGGTCTCGCCGTCGATTACCCGGATGATGCGGTCGACGCCGGCCGTGATGCCGCCGACAAAATCGCCGGCCTTGAATTTCGGTGTGATGACCTCATCGATGATGCGCTTGGCGGTGACGTCGGTGAGCGCGCCTTCCAGGCCGTAACCGACTTCGATGCGCAGATGGCGGTCGTTCTTGGCGATCACCATGAGCGCACCGTCGTCGATCTTCTTGCGCCCGATCTTCCAGGCATCCGCGACCCGGATCGAATATTGCTCGATGGTCTCGGGCTCCGTCGTCGGCACGATCAGCACCGCGATCTGGCTACCCTTCCGTGTTTCCAGGGCCTTCAGGGTCTGCGTCAGCGCCGCGATATCGCCGCTCGAGAGCGTGCCGGTCTGGTCGACCACCCGCCCGGTGAGCGGCGGCACCGCAACGTCGGCCGCGGCCGCGAAAGCCCAGCACATCAGCAGCGCAAGAAGGGAGGCTCTTGCAGCGTTCATGGCGGTCAAGCCGATCGTCCGATTATTTGGCGGGCGCAGGTGTCGGATTGAAATCGACCTTGGGCGCGGTCGAGATTTCCTTTTCGTTGTCGACCGTAAAATTCGGCTTTTCCTTGTAACCGAATGCCATCGCGGTGAGGTTGGTCGGGAACGAGCGAATGGTGACGTTATAGTCCTGCACCGACTTGATGTAGCGGTTGCGCGCCACCGTGATGCGGTTCTCGGTGCCTTCGAGCTGCGACATCAGATCGTGAAACAGCGCGTCCGATTTGAGCTGCGGGTAGTTCTCGGTCACCACCAGCAACCTCGACAGGGCGCTGGAGAGCTCGCCCTGCGCCGCCTGGAATTTTTGGAACGCCGCGGGATCGTTGAGCACTTCAGGGGTGGCCTGGATGCTGCCGACCTTGGCGCGCGCGTTGGTGACCCCTAGCAGCACGTCCTTTTCCTGCTGCGCAAAGCCCTTCACCGAATTGACGAGGTTCGGCACCAGATCGGCGCGGCGCTGGTACTGGTTGACGACTTCGGACCAGTTCGATTTGACCTGCTCGTCATTGCTCTGGATGGCGTTGTAGCCGCAATTGGTGAGGCTCAAGGTCGCCAGTGCCGCCAGCACGGTCCACAATTTACGCATCGAAATCTCTCCCGGTTGAAATTTTTCCGCAAGGTATCAGAACGATCCTGTCAGGTAAGTGGCGAAAGTCGCTTCGGGCGGCAAATTTGCCGCGAACGCAATTATTCATTTTTCCGTCATGGCCGGGCATAGCCGTCCAGAAGGACGGCGTCGCTTCCGCTCGCCTATGCCCGGCCATCCACGCCTTTCTTGTCGCCGCGCCCTTAAAACGTGGATGGCCGGGACAAGCCCGGCCATGACGGTCAGGTTAGCCGATATCCCGCAGCACCGCTTCGACCGCCTTGCGCTCCTCGGTGGTGAGCGCCGCCTGCGGCGCGACGGGATCGCCGACGTCATAACCCTGAATTGCAAGGCCAGCCTTGATGCAGGCGGCGAGATTGTAGCGCGCGAAGGCCTCGTTGATCCGCCACAGCCGGCGCTGCAGGACCAGCGCCTCGTCCCAGCGCTTGGCCGCGCACAGGTTGTAGAGTTCGACGCTCTGGCGCGGGACGACGCAAGCCGGCCCCGCCATCCACCCGACCCCGCCGATCAGCATCACCGCGGCAGGGATGTGCGCCGAGGCCGCGAACACGCGGATGGCGTCGCCGCAACGGTTCATGATCGACAACAGCCGCCCGGTATTGGTCGAGGCATCCTTGATGTAGCCGATGCGCGGATGCGCCGAAAGACGCGCGATCACATCGAGCGACAGGTCCGAGCGCTGGAATTGCGGATTGGTGTAGATGACGACGGGGATATCGACCACGTCCGCAATGCTGCGGAAATAAGATTCGACGCTCGCATCGCTGAGCGGGAAATACGCTTCCAGGATCGCCAGAATGCCGTCGGCGCCGAGCCTCTGATAGGCCTTGGCCTGCGCCACCGCGTCCGCGGTCGACGTCGAGACCACGCCCGCGACCACCGGCACGCGGCCGTGTGCCGCTTCGATCGTGGTCTGCACCACGCTCGCGCGCTGCGCGGCATCGAGATAGGCGAATTCTCCGGTCGAGCCGAGCGGCGTCAGTCCATGCACGCCTGACTTGATGAGATCGTCGCAGAGCCTGCCCAGCACATCGGTGCGTATCCTGCCGTCGGCGTGAAGGGGCGAAACGAGATAGGGGAAAACGCCGTGGAAATCAGCCATTTCAGGCACCGAGCCGCTGCGACGAGAGATGATCTCGTGTCTTGGCCCGCGTCCGCGGTCGAGTCAATTCGGCTCCCGTTCACCGAAGAAGGCCCGATCGCCCCCGAATGGAGCGGCCGGGCCGTCAACCCTCGTCTGTCCGCGGACTATGACAGGAAGCTGCGGTCCAGCCCCAGCTGCCCGGCAAAGGGCGTCTCCCTTTTCAGCGCTTCACGCAAGGGTTCGAGTGCGAGGATGTCGGCCGTGTACCTCGCAAGCTTCGGATATTGGCCCGGATCGATGGTGAAGCCGAGATACTGATAGTTGATCAGGTTCGACACGATACTGATATCCGCAAGGCTCAAGGCCGGTCCGGCCAGGAACTTGCCGTCGATCCGGGATTCCAGATAGCCGAAGATCTTCGGCCGCTGCTGCGCCAAGAGCTCGTCGATCAATACCTGATCGGTCGCGGCCCTGTAGATCTGGGGACTGATGATCCTCTGAAAGAACAACCCGCGGCTGAAAGTGCGGAATATCCAGCCCGAATAGCCGTCGAAGAACATCGCCCGACTGAATTCCCTGTCGCCGTCGGGCAGGATCGGCGGCGCCGGCTTCTTGCGTTCCAGGTAGACGCAGATGGAGGTGGATTCGGCGGTCGAGAAATCGCCGTCCTGCATCACCGGGATCAGTCCGGTCGGGCTCAGCGCTGTCCAGTTTCGCGGCGGAATGAACGGAATCACCGCCCCCTCGAGCGAGTAGTCGATGTTCTTGAGGATCGCGGTGACGATCACCTTGCGCGTGTGAACCGAAATCGGAATGCCGTAGATCTTGATCATGAATTCTCCTGGCATTGCCGACGCGGGAGATCGGCGCAGCCGATCGCGTTGCCCGGACGCATATTGCTTCCGGGTTGGGTTGGACGACGGATTTCAAAGCGCGCTTAAGCGGCCTTGAGGACCGGAAACTGAATCTCCACCAGCGCGCTTTCGAAACCGGGCGGCCCGATCACCGATTCCAGGAACACCTCGCGGCAAGGACCGGCGACCTCGTAGCCGTTGGCCTCGATCCACATGCCGATCGTGCCGAACGCAGAATGACTCGCCACATTCGTCCCCGGCCGGACGATCGTCGCCATCGTATCGACTGCCGGCAGCTCGCCGGCCGTCAGCATATGGCTACCGGTGATCCGCACATTCGCATTCGAGGCGCGCGTCAGCGAGAAGCCGATTTCGAGATCGAGCTTTTCGCCGTCGAGGTCGTTGCGCGCCACCGCGATCAACTTGTCGCGCAGCGCCGGGCGGATCAGCCGGGCACCGTCCTCGGCGACGGTGCGGACCATCTGCACCGCTTCATCCAAGTTCTCGCAGGTGCAACTCAGCGACAGAAAAGGGGTGGCGGCGACCTGTTTGACGACGACGTCGTAATCACCGATCCCTCCCTTGCGATCGATCTGCGCGATACGGGATTCGATGTGGCGCAACCGGCTCTCCTCCTCGCGCAGCGACTGCGCGAGCTGGGCCTGCTTCATGGTGAGCATGGCGCGCAGCTCGGTCGGCGAAACGCCGTTCTTCAGGAGCGGCGCGATCTGTTCGAGCGATAGACCGAGCTCCTTCAGCGCGAGAATGCTGTTCAGCCGCGGCAATTGCCGGATGCTGTAGTAGCGATACCCGGTCTGCGGATCGATATGCGCAGGCTGCAACAGGCCAAGCTGGTCGTAGAACCGCAATTGCCGCCCGGAAACCTGCGCGATCTGGGCAAATTCGCCGATACGAAACATACTTCTGTCCGCCCTCCTGCCGCTCGTCTGGGGCTGATTATCGCGGTTTGACGCTACGTCAAAGTCAAGCGGAAGTTTTTCGGACCCGCCCGCGAGTCGGGTGAACGGGCGAACCATGCGATTCCCACGAAATCCGATAACGCCCTGTAGAACCTCGATAAATTGGCAAGGATCGGCCATATGTGGAGCAGTCAGGGCACCCGCCTTCGTCTGTCCGCGGCCTACGACAGAAAACTGCGGTCGAGCCCCATCTGCTCCACAAATGGCTTCTCGTCCGCGAGTGCGCGCTGGAAGGCATCGAGTGCTGCGATCTCGCGCAGATATTTCGCCAGTTTCGGATACTGCCCGGCGTCGATCTTGAACCCCATATACTGATAGACAATGAAGTTCGAGGTGATGGCGATATCGGCCAGCGTCAGCGTGTTGGCGACCAGGAATTTCCCGTCGATCTGGCAGTTGAGATAGCCAAGAATCTTCGGCTGCATATTCTTGAGAACGTTGTCGACGACAGCCTTGTCGGTCGGCACCTTGTTGATGTTGGGGCCAACGATGGTCTGATGAAACAGCGGATGCACGACGTTGCGGAAGATGGTTCCCCCCGCATAGGCGTCGAACCAGAGCGCGCGGCCGTAGTCCCTGGCATCGGCCGGCAGGATCGGTGGGGAAGGATGTTTTTTCTCCAGATACAGGCAGATCGCGTTTGAATCGGCGAGCGTGTAGTCGCCATCCTGCAGAACGGGAATCATGCCCGTCGGGCTCAGCGTATTCCAGTTGGCCGGCGGATTGCCGGGCACGACCGGAATCACGACCTCGAACTTGTATTCGATCTTCTTGAGGATCGCGGTGATGATTGCCTTGCGGGTATGAACCGATAGCGGGACGCCGTGGATCGTGATCATGACTTCTCCTTGTATTACCGCGGGCCCAAATTGGCGCAGCGGATCGCATTGCCCGGACGCGCATTGCGTCCGGGTCGGGTTTCCACGATGGACTTGAGAACGGGCTTAAGCGGCCTTGCGGACCGGAAATTGAATCTCCTAGCCGGCGATGAAGGCCGTCAGATCGCCGCTGACGCGGTCACGTTCGGTGAGCACGATACCATGCGATGCATCCGGATATTCGATCAGCTGGGATTGCGCGATCCCGGCGGCGGTTGCTTTCGCCAGGACGAACGGGACCGGATTGTCGGCGGTGCCGTGCAAGACCAGCGTCGGCACCTTCACCGATGCGAGTTCGGGCCGGAAATCGGTCTTGCCGAAGGCGTCGACACAGGCCGCGGTCGCCGCGACGCTGGCCTGCATCGCCATGGCGAGCGCGGCGTCGACCATTTCCGGTGTAACCGGGTTGGTCGCGGGCCGCTTGGCGTCGAGCAACACGTCCCTGAGCAGACCCGCAAGATAGGCCCTGCGGTCGCCGAGCACGCCCCTTTTGATGCCGTCGAACACCTCGCCGTCGATGCCGCCGGGGTTATTCTCCGTTTTCAGGAGATCATACGCGGCCGCCGCCACCAGCGCTGCCTTGGCGACGTTGCGGCCCTGGTGGCGCGAGAAATAACGAACGACTTCGCCGCCGCCCATGGAATAGCCGACCAGGGTCGCATCGCGCACGCCGGTCTGCTCGATCACGGCGGCGAGGTCGTCGGCAAAGGTGTCGAAGTCATAACCCGACGCGGGCTTCGAGGAACGGCCGAAACCGCGACGATCGTAGGTGATCACCCGCATGCCCGCCTTGGACAGCGCCGCGGCTTGATAATCCCAGACATCGGCGTCGAGCGGCCAGGCATGCGTCATCACCACGGCGCGGCCGGTTCCGCCGGTATCCTTCACGAACAGTTCGGTGCCGTCCTTGGTCCTGATTTTTGCGCTTTGGGCGCGCGCCAGACCGGGCAGCGTCAGCGCGGAAGCGGCGGCGAGAGCGCCACCAAGAAAGACACGGCGGGTTGTCATGTTCGGGCTCCTCTGGTGCGAGGAGCGCGTTATGCCGGTTTGACGCCGCGTCAAAGTCAAGCGGGAATTTTTCGGGGCGATGGGCAGTCTACGGACCGAGGCGAATCATGTGATCGAGCGGCCGGAATCCCAGGAATGCTCTGCAAAACCTTGATAAGTCCGGATGGATCGAGCATGCCAGCGGCCATGCTGCGTCTCCCGTTGAAATTCGGCTGCCTGGCGATCGCTCTCCTTTGGCTCGAGGCCGCGCAAGCGAGCGAATGCCCGTCGTCGGGATCGGAGATCGCAACCGATCGTCCCGATGTGACCAATTCCAGCCTCGTTGTGCCGGCCGGCAGCATCCAAAGCGAGAACGGCATCAATACCTCGCGCCAAGGCGCGGGTGCCGGATTTGACGGCACCAACAGCCGGTTGAGATTCGGCGTCGCGCCTTGCCTGGAAGTGCTGGTCGATATACCGAGCTACGTCGGGCGGCTCTCAGGCAGCATCGACACCGGCTTCACCAATGTCACACCCGCCATCAAATGGCAGGTCAGCACGCTGCCGGAGCAATCCAGCCTGTCGGTCGTCGTGGGTGCGGGACTGCCGACGGGAACGCCTGCCATCACCGGCCCCGGCCTGCAACCCTACCTGCAATTCCCGTGGGCGCATGAACTCGGCGGCGGCTGGGGGATCAGCGGCATGTTCACAAGCTTTTTCCGGCCTTCGGACTTCACCAACCATCAAACGAGCGAAGCAACGTTCGTCATCGAGAGAAAAATCAGCGAAAAGATGTCGATGTTCGCCGAATATGTCGGCGACTATCCGTCACGCGGCGCCAGCATCGCGCTGTTCAATTTCGGCGGCGGATATTTGTTGAGCCGGACCCAGCAGATCGATTTCCACGTGGCGTTCGGCCTCAACCGCAATTCACCGAACTACATCATCGGCGTCGGCTATTCGTTCCGGCTGGACAATGTGTTGAACTCGGCGCGATGAGTGCAACGGTTACGCCAAATCCTATTTCAGCCCGTCCAGCTTGTAGGACGCCTGCAGGAAGGCGCCAAAGCGCTCGGTGCGAACCGGCAGCGTCTGGCAGGGACAGCCGAGGCTGAACGTATCGGAGTTGCCGGGCGCCCACATCGCCCAATAGCGGCCGCCCGCGCCGACGCTGAACGATCTTGCGATCGCATATGACAGGATCGCTTCGAGCTGCACGCCGCGCCCGGCGGCGGTCTCGCCGGAGATCGTATTGCTGACGTCGCTCCGCAGCAGATGATTGTCGGTGCCGGCGAACGACACGAACGGCAGGTAAGCGGCGTCGGAGGTCAAGGTCAGCCGGTCGGTGACCTTGACGACGCTGTTGATGCCGATCCGCATCGAATTCCATTTGTTGTCTTCGGTGATGCCGAGGACGGAATTCGCAAGCGCGGGGACACAGTCGGAATTGCTGTTGGCGATCTGCACGCAACCAAAGGCCTGCTTGTTCTCCCGGAAATAGTTGTAGCCGATGAAGCCGCCGACATTGGCGCTGGGTCCGCGGAACACCGAATAGCCGACGTCGAATGTGGCGTAGGCCAGGTCTCCCTTCACCGTTGAAAGCGTATTCGAATAGGGAATGGCGTCGAACAGCAGCCAGTCCTCGTCATGCATGTTGCCCGACAACAGCTTGCCGCCGCCGACAAAACCTTTCAGAAAGATATTGGTCGGCGTGTCGACGCGGCCGAACACTTCACCGGATGCCGCCGTCGAGTCATAGGTCAGCCGCGATATCAGCTGGTTCTGCTGCGCCGGATCGAACGATGCGCCGAGATCCTTCTGGAATTTCCCGGAAGAGTAC
>Ga0210406_10001195_pt1 | contig 32850 bp, 29 predicted proteins | sample IncBWC30MmetaG_FD_155454 | JGI IMG/M metagenome (GOLD analysis project Ga0210406, IMG submission 155454) | Forest soil microbial communities from Barre Woods Harvard Forest LTER site, Petersham, Massachusetts, United States - Inc-BW-C-30-M | ecosystem: Environmental > Terrestrial > Soil >... | reverse complement strand
TCAAGCGGTCGAGACCATTCTCGCCACGCTGCCGGCCTTCGGCGTGCATCTGCTGTACGGCGTGACCGGCAGCGGCAAGACCGAGGTGTACCTGCAGGTCATTGCAGCGGCCCTCGCGCAGGGAGGCCAGGCATTGGTGCTGGTACCTGAAATCGCCTTGACGCCGCAGCTCGTCGACCGCTTTCGCCGACGTTTCAGCGGGGGCGTCGCCGTCGTGCACTCCGGACTCACCGACAACGAACGCCGCGATGCGTGGCGTGCCGCGCACAGCGGGCGGGCGCGGATCGTCATCGGCACGCGCTCCGCGGTGTTCACCTCGATGCGCAAGCTCGCGTTGATCGTCGTCGATGAGGAGCACGACGCATCGTACAAGCAGCATGAAGGCTTTCGCTATTCGGCGCGAGATCTCAGCGTCATGCGGGCCCGCGGCGCCGGCGTACCGGTCATTCTCGGCTCCGCCACCCCCTCCTTGGAAACATTGGAAAATGCGGCCAGCGGACGCTATGCGAAGCATATCCTGCCGCAGCGGCCCGGAGCCGCGCAGCCGCCGCGCATGTCGCTGGTGGATCTGCGCCGGCATGCGGCCGAGCAGGGCCTGTCGACACCCGCGATGCAGGCCATCGATCAACATCTCAAGGCCGGCGGCCAGGTCATCGTGTTCCTGAACCGGCGCGGCTATGCACCGAGCTTGTTCTGCAACTCCTGCGGCTGGGTCGCGCCCTGTGCGCACTGCGATGCGCGCATGACCTTGCATCGCCGGGCGCTCAAGCTGCGCTGTCATCACTGCGGCGCGCAGGCGCCGGTGCCGACGATCTGCGCCAGCTGCGGTCAAGCATTGTTGGCCGTGGGCCAGGGTACGGAACGCATTGAGGAGACCCTGACGCGCCTGTTCCCCGACGCGCCGCTGGCACGCCTCGATCGTGACACCGCGTCCGCCCGCGGGGCCATCCAAAGCGTGCTGGAGCGCGTGCACAGCGGCGACGCGCGCATCTTGGTCGGCACGCAAATGCTCACCAAAGGACATCACTTCCCCGAGGTCACACTGGTGGTGATTCTGGATGCCGATCAGGGACTGTTCGCCAGCGATTTCCGCGCCACCGAGCGCCTCGCACAGACCATCACGCAGGTGGCGGGACGAGCGGGGCGCGAATCGAGGCCCGGAGAAGTGATGATTCAAACCCAATTTCCCGAACATCCGCTGCTGCAGCGGCTCATTGCCGAAGGTTATGAAAGCTTCGCGGCCAGTGCGCTGGAAGAGCGCCGCGAGGCCGGATGGCCGCCTTTCTCGCGCCTCGCACTGCTGCGTGCCGAGGCCAAGGACAGCGCCGGACTGGACTCATACTTGCGCGCCGCCGCAGTGTTGGGCCATGCGCTCAATGAGTCCGTCGCCAATGAATCCGCCGCCAAAGAGTCGGCGGTCAAAGAGTCCGCGGTCAAAATCTTAGGTCCCGCGGCCGCCTTGATCGCGCGCCGGGCCGATCACTACCGAGCGCACTTGCTGATCGAGACCGCGGTCAGATCTTCTTTGCAGCGCTTTCTGGCCCGCTGGTTGCCGCAGGTGGAAGCGCTTGCAGGTCCCAAGGGTCTGCGCTGGTCCATCGACGTGGATCCTCTGGAAGTCGATTGAGCGCTTTGCGGTAAACTGCGCAGCCTTTGTCACTCTTGGAATCCCTTTGAAGACCTTGATCGAAGCACTGTTGCAGCGCGCACTGGATTCGCTGCCCGAGGACCTGGTGGCCGGCACGGCCCGAGGCGTCGGCATCGAAGTCGAGAACACGCGCGATGCGCAGCATGGCGATTTCGCCAGCAATCTCGCCATGCGCCTGGGTAAAGCCACCCGGCAGAACCCGCGTAAAGTGGCGCAAGCTCTGGTCGCCGCTCTACCTTCGAGCGATGCGGTCGACAAGGTCGAAATTGCCGGCGCGGGCTTCATCAATTTCTTCTTGAAGGGCGACGCCTACACCCAAGAGATCGGCAAGGTCTTGAAGGAGGGCGGGTCATACGGTCGCTCAGCTGTGGGCGCCGGCCGCCGCGTGCAGGTGGAATTCGTCTCCGCCAACCCCACCGGTCCCTTGCACGTTGCCCACGGCCGCCATGCGGCATTCGGCGCATCGGTCAGCAATCTGCTCGAGGCCGCGGGCTACGATGTCGAACGCGAGTACTACATCAACGATGCCGGCCGCCAAACGGATATTTTGGCGCTCAGCGCCTGGCTGCGCTATCTGGAGCGCTGCGGCGAGCATTTCGCTTTTCCGTCCAATGCCTACGTCGGCGAATACCTGGTTGCCGTCGGCGAAAAATTGTTCGCGGCCGAAGGGATCGCCTTGAAGCATGCCGCTGCGGAGGTATTCAAGGGCTTGCCGCCGGACGAGCCGCAAGGCGGCGATAAAGACGTGTACATCGATGCGCTCATGACGCGCGCGCGCACGCTGATCGGAGAGGCCGCCTTTGAACGCGTCTTGAAAACATCGCTCGACGGCATCATCGGCGACATTCGCGAAGATCTCGCCGAATTTGGCGTCACCTTCGATTGCTGGTTTTCGGAGCGATCTTTGAGCGACAGCGGTGCGATCGACCGATCGATCGAGACCTTGAAGAAATCGGGACACGCTTATCTTGAAGACGGCGCGCTGTGGTTCAAGAGCACGGATTTCGGCGACGAGAAGGATCGCGTCATCGTGCGCGACAACGGCATGAAGACCTACTTCGCGTCGGATATCGCCTATGTCCTGAACAAGCTCGAACGTGGTTTCGAGCATTTGATCTACATCTGGGGCGCCGATCATCACGGCTACATCGCCCGCCTGCGCGCAAGTTTGGTGGCGCTCGGCGGCCCGCCCGAACGCTTCGAAGTGCTGCTCATGCAAATCGTTTCGCTGTTTCGCGGCGGCGAAAAAGCCAAGATGTCGAAGCGATCGGGCGACTATGTCACCTTGCGGGACCTGCGCAAGGAAGTCGGCAACGATGCGGCGCGGTTGTTCTACGTGATGCGCAGCAACGATCAGCACCTGGACTTCGACATGGAACTGGCGAAGTCCCGCTCCAACGAAAACCCGGTGTACTACATCCAGTATGCGCACGCGCGGGTCTCGAGCGTCCTGCGCCAGCTCAAGGAGCGCGGGCTCACGCATGACATCGGTCATGGCATCGCGTCGTTCGCCAGGCTCACGGAACCGCAGGAGCAGCAATTGATCAAGCGCATCAGCGCCTACCCCGAAGTCGTCAAGCAGTGCGCGGCGCAGCGCGCGCCGCATTCACTCGTGCACTACTTGCGGGATCTGGCCAATGATTTCCACACGTACTACAGCGCGCATCAATTCATCGTCGAGGATTCAGGCAGCCGCGATGCGCGGCTCGATCTCGCATTGGCGACGCAGACCGTGATTCGCAACGGCCTGAAGCTGTTGGGCGTCTCCGCACCCGACACCATGTAGCCATAGCCCGCCCAAAGTCATGCCTCGAGACTACAAAGCCAAACGCAACCAGCCCGCCGCCTTTTCCGGTTGGATCGGTTTCGCCTGCGGTATGGGGTTGGGGCTTGCCGTGGCCGGCATCGTGTATTTGAAGGATCATCGGCTCGATGTGCGGCAGGCCGGCCCGGACAGGGTGATCAAAAAGAGAACCCACGGCAACGAGCCGCCCGAGGCCGGCGATGCGGGAGCCGATGAGTCGAAGTCCTACGCTTTCTACGAGATGCTGCCGAAATTCGAGGTGGTGGTGCCCGAGAAGGACAAGGACGTGAGGCCCGACATCAAATCCATCCCTGAGACGCGCCGCGGCACCTACGTGCTCCAGGCCGGCTCATACAAGAACTTCGCCGATGCCGACCGGGTGCGCGCCAAGCTGGCGCTGCAAGGCATCGAATCCAACGTGCAGAAAGTCACCGTGGACAACGACACCTGGCATCGTATCCGCATCGGTCCCATCTCCAAGCTCGACGATCTCAATCGGATGCGCCAAATTCTGCGCAAGGCCGACGTCGATGTGCTGGTGATTCGGGTGGGCGACTAAGCCGCGAGCCGGCTGTTGCCCGCCTAACCCGCGAGACTCTGGAACGCCCTCGCGATGTGCATCCAAGCCGGCGTCGCAGAGAGCGCCACCGCCCCCACTTGTTCGGCAACGAGAGCCAACCCTCCATACACATAGACCGGATGCGGCCGGCCGCGCGTGCGCCAATCGTGAACCATGGCAACCACCAACAACAAGTCCGCGACCAGCCCTGGAGGTATGGAGACGAAGGGCGCCGGCGGGCCGGCGAGGCCCGGTGGGGCGAAGAAGGTGATGAATACCCGGGCGATCGCCGGCGTCATGATTCCGACCATGAGCAGCAGCATCAGCCGCTTGTGCACCTGCGGCTTTCGTATGTTGACGATGGCAAGGGTAAAAAACGCGGCCATGAGCGGCCAGGCGATCAGCGTCACGGCCGCGAAGCGGCGCGCCGCATCGCCAAAGCCCTGCGCCTCGAACCGCTTCAGCACGGTCGCCTCGCCGACCAGAATCGAACACATCATGACGCTGAACAGTGATATTCCCGCGAGCCCCCAGGCGCGGTGATCGAGAATGCGCCCCGACGCGACCAGGGCCGTCTGGACAAAAAAGAAACAAGTCCAGGTGAACAGAAAAATGCCGTGGATGTGAATGATCGGTTCTGCGTGGAAAGTGCCGGCCGCGACCTTGGCCCAGTAGGTTGGCGTGAAGCCGCCGAATGCAACCAACAGGAAGGCTCCGGCCATCCACACATAGAAACTGCGGCTCTCGGCGCGCAACACCGCTGTGCCCGCTACGCTCGCTTCCATCCTAATCCTCGCCTAATTGACGAAAATCGACGCCTAATGCCCGCAATTTGCGATATAGGTGCGTTCGCTCCATACCCACTCGCTTCGCCAATTGGCCCACCTTGCCGTTGCAGAGAAGCAGTTGCTGCTGCAGATAGGCGCGCTCGAATTGCTCGCGCGCCTCGCGAAGCGGCAGCGCCAGCAGGTCTTGCTTCACCAGGGGCTCATCGACCGCCATTTTCACGGCCAGCTCACGCTCGATCTCCTCGAGCCGGATCTCTTCCCCCGAACCGAGGATCAGCACCCGCTGCACCAGGTTCTTGAGTTCGCCCACGTTTCCCGGCCAGGGATAATTGCGCAGGCGGTTTTGCGCAGCCACGCTGAAGCGCCGCAGCGGCAGATGCTGCTCATCGACCAGACGGTCGACGTAGTAGCGCAGCAGGTCGGGCACGTCCTCGGCGTAATCGCGCAGCGGCGGGACGCGCAATGTAATCACATTGAGATGCGCAAGCAGATCGCGTCGAAACGGCTCCGGAGCGGCACGCAACTCGAAGCCTTCTTGTGCGGAGCTGATCCAGCGCACATTGAGCTGCAGGCGCTGCCGGCCGCCGACGCGCGTGTAGCCATTCTGCTCGATGGCCCCGACCAGGGCGCGTTGTGCGTTGACGTTCAAATCCTCCAGTCCGCTGACGTACAGCGAGCCCCCGGTCGCCTGATCGAACGCGCCCGGCTCGACTTTACCGTCGCGCTCGCTGCCGAATAGCGCCGCCGTCGGATCCTGCGCAAGACTTGCCGCCACCACGGTGAAAAATGGCTTCGCCGCACGGGCGCTCAAGGAGTGCAAGTAGCGCGCGTAGGCCTCGCGCCCCGACCCCAGCTCGCCGACCAGCAGCACCGGGGATGAGCTCGAGGCGGCCTGCTGCACCTGTTCGCGCAGCGTCTGCGTGATCTTGGCCTTGCCGATGGGTACGGCCAGGGCCGACCCTTGACTGCGCGCCGACAGGCGCTTGCGCCGTCCCGCATCCAGAGCCCTTTCCACGGTGCGCAGCAGCTTGGTCAGAGACAAGGGCTTCTCGACGAAATCAAATGCGCCGAGACGGGTGGCCTCGACGGCGGTCTCGACGGTGCCGTGCCCCGACATCATCACCACCGGGCAATCGTAGCCGTCCGTGACCGACCATTCGCGCAGCAGCGTGATGCCATCAGTGTCGGGCATCCAAATGTCCAGAAGGACCAGGTCCGGGACCTGCGTCGCGCGCGACGAACGCGCCTGGCTGGCGTCCGCTGCGATTTCCACGTCGTAGCCCTCTTCCGAGAGAATCTCCTTGAGCAGGCCGCGGATATCCGCCTCATCGTCCACCACCAGTATTCTAGAAGCGGTCATACGCGTTCTCTCCTGTGTTCACCTGTGCGCGGCTTGACGGGGCCCGCGGAGCGCGCGCCGTCGCCGAGAGGCAATAGAATTCGCACGCGGGCGCCCCCCGAGCGCTGATTATCCGCCTCAATTCGTCCGCCGTGTTCTTCCACGATCTTTTTGACAATCGCCAGCCCGAGGCCCGTGCCTTTGGGTTTGCTGGTGACATAAGGATCGAAAACGGTCCCGATCAAGTCGCGCTGAAATCCGGGGCCGTTGTCGCTCACCACGATTGCGACCGATGTTCCCTGTTTCTGTGCATCGTCGGCGAGCTGGGTTTCGAGTTCAATGCGCGCGCCGGCCTTGCCCTCGAGGGCTTCCAGCGAATTGGTGACGAGGTTGTTCAGGATTTGCCGGATGCGCATGCGGTCGGCCGAAATGAGCGGCAGGCGCGGATTCAACTGCAGTTTCATTTCCGCGCCGCTGGCCTGGACCCGGTAAAGATCCACGACCTCGGTGATCAGCTGGTTCAGGTCGAAGCGCGAGAAATGCATGTCGGGTGCGCGTGCATACTCGCTGAACGCGTTGACCATCTGCTTCATCGCATCGACTTGCGCCACGATGGTGTGGGTCGCGCGTTCGAGGATTTGGGCATCTTGCGCGTTCATGCTGCCCAGGAATTTGCGCCTCATGCGCTCCGCGGAAAGCTGGATGGGCGTCAGCGGATTCTTGATCTCGTGCGCCAGGCGGCGCGCCACTTCGCCCCATGCGGCATCGCGCTGCGCCTGCAGCAATGTGGTGATGTCGTCGAACACCAGCACCACGCCGGCGGCGCCCCCGGCATCGTTCGGCAGCGCCGTGCAGGCACACATCAATACATGCTTTCCTGACTCCGACAGCAGCTCGATTTGTTCGCGCCAATCCAACTGCTCGGGTTGCAGGCGCTGCTTGATGGCACTCAAGAATTGCGTGAACAGGGTGTTGTCGCTGATGGAATCGTCGAAGGGCTTGCCGATGGCTGCTTCCAGATCGACGCCCAGGATGGCGCTCGCCGCCTGATTGGCGGTGCGCACTTTCAGATCCGGCTCGAGAGAGACAACGCCGGTGGAGAGGCGCGCGAGAATGACGGCGAGTCCCGCGCGCTCGGCTTCCACCGCCTGCTGACTGCGGCGCGTCTCCTCGCGAGCTCGCCCTAGGCGCTTGGTCATGTCGTTGAAGGAGGTCACGAGAAACCCCAGCTCATCGCGTCCCGGCAGCGGCAACCGTGTGTCGTAGTTTCCCTTCGCCACCGCGCGCGTTCCGGCGATCAGGTCCTGCACGGGCTGCACCAGACGCTGCGCAGCGAAGAAGGCGCCGTACACGGCGGCGATCAGCGACATCAGCACGACAAAACTCAAGATCAGGACAAAAGTCGTTTTGAGCGGCTGCCTTATTTGCACCAGATGGGCGTAGGAAGACAGCGAACGCTGCACCGTATCGGCCAGCTGGCTCAACTGCAGCGGCACCGGATACAGCGCGATCAGCACCCGCGGACCGGCGCTGCTGTCCTCGATGGGCGCCGCGGCGCGTATCAGGTAGCCGCCCACCGAATCCGTGTCCAGGCTCACGTACGGGCGGCCGCGCCGCAACTGCAGCAACATCTCGTCCGTCGCGGGAACGGGCAGCGCATCCATCGGACGGTCCGAGCTGGTGGCGACAATTCGCGCCTGCGCGCCGATGACGGTGAATTCTATTGCGGTGCTGTCCTGCCGTTGGCGGTCCAGCGAGCCCGCGAGCTGATAGTTGGACAGCCCCGACAGCGAACGCGCCACCAGTTCGGTGTGCTGCAGGAATTCGCGCACCCGCACGTCGAGGGCGGCATGCGACAACTCGCGCGTATCTTTCAGGCTTTGACTGACCTCGTTCTCGAACCAGCTGTCGATGCCGCGATTCAAGAATTGCAGCGAAAAATAATAAACCACCAAGATCGGCGCCACGGCCAGCGCGCTGAATATTGCAACCGTGCGTCCTTTGAGACGCGAACCGGGCACATGCCGCCGGTAATCGCGCACCAAACGTGCGAGCTTGCCGGCAAGCAGCACGGCCAGCGTGATCATGCCCGTGATGTTGATCAGCAGCAGCCACGGCAGCCACTTTTCGAATTTGTCGGAATTCTGCGCAGCCGAAGCCAGCATGAACAGCGCGGCTATCCACAGCGCGACACCGATGCAGCCCAAGACGGTCGAACCGTATTTGCGGATCATGGCTGGAAGGTCCACGCGTACCAGTCGCACTCACGATGCCAATCGCTGACCCAGAACATCAGCAGCCGCATGGTGAAAGGCACGCTGCCGAAATCGATCTTGGCGCGCACATTTGCCTCATAGCGGCGGTCACGCGCAATGAGCGCCTTGTCCAATGCCGGCAGGCTGTGCACTTCGGAAAGATGTTCGATCGCCTCATCGATCGTGCCCAATGATTGTTGCTGGCCGCTGTTGTCGTTGCGCAGGATGTAGCGTGCGCTGACGGCGTTGTATTGCAAATGGTAGCGCTGCGTCAGTTCGGCCACGCTGGAATTCGGCAGCAACTGGCGCACGCGCTTGATGTCCAGATCGAGCTCGAGGGACAGCGGCACCCCTTCGGTCAGGCCGCGCCGCACCGCGTCGCTGATGGGCAGGTCCAGGCGTGCGTTCAAGTGGTAGACGCCGTCCCTGAGCTCCAGGTCCGCCGAGCGAACCTCGAAGCGACCCTCCAAGCCCTCGGCGCGCAACGGCTGCACCCACACCGCCGCGAGCAGCGCGCACGCCAAACCCGCCAGGAGTCGTCCTCCACGGCGGTCAAGGCCCTGCTGATTGAAGCGCGTGGCGGTCATTGTTTCGTTAAAGCAGCATAATAGAAGCCGTCGGCACCCGCCTCACCGGGAAGTATCTGCCGGCCGAACTCGTCGGCTTCGCCGAAACCCGGCCAGCCTTCCCAGGTCTCCGCGGGAAGAATGCTCGCGGCGGGATGGCTCTTTAAGAACGCGGCAAGCACATCGCGATTTTCGCTGCGTGTCACGGTGCAGGTGACGTATACCAGCCGGCCGCCGGGCGCCAGCAGATCCCACGTGGCCTGCAGCAATCGTCCCTGCAAAGCGGGCAATTTATCGATATCGGACGGGGACTTACGCAATCGAATATCGGGATGACGGCGTATGACACCCAAGCCCGAGCAGGGCGCATCGAGCAGTATTCGATCGAACGGTGCGCCATCCCACCACTTCGCGGGGGTGGTGGCATCGCCCGCCAGGACTTCGGCCGTCAAGTTCTCGCGGCTCAAGTTCTCGCGGACCCGGCTCAACCGATGCGGGTCAATGTCGATGGCCACCAGTTTTTCCAAGGAAGGTTCCCTTTCCGCGATCAAGGCGGTCTTGCCGCCCGGCGCGGCGCAGGCATCGAGCACCCGCTGATGGGGTGCCAGCTTCAGGGGGAATGCCACGCATTGCGCCCCCAAGTCTTGAACGGAGACCACGCCTTCTGCGAAGCCGGGCAGCTCATGCACGTCGCAGGGCGAATCGAGCACAATGGCATAGGGCACGCGCTCTTCCGCGCGCGCGCCGATTCCCGCCTGCTGCAGTTGCCCGAGATATTCGGCGGTGGTTTTGAGGCGGCTGTTGACGCGCAGCCACATCGGCGCGTGGCTGTCGCTTGCCGCCAATAACTGCGTCCAGCGCACCGGCCAATCGGCGCGAAAGCGATCCGCCAGCCAGATCGGCGCCGCGTGGCGTGTCGCCGGCCGGCTCGCGATCTCGGCGTCCAACGTCTTGCGCTCGCGCAAATAGCGGCGCAGTACCGCATTGATGAGACCCGATGCCCGCACGGCATCGGTGGCCTTGGCCGTCTGCACGGCCGCATCGACGACCGCGTACTCGGGCGTGCGTTCGTCTTCGAGCTCATAGAGCGCCACGGACAGCAGCGCGCGCACCAGAAAATCCAGGGATCGCACCGGCGTCGAGAGCAGCTTGCCCAGAATGGCTTCGTGCCGAAAGTAGCCGCGCACGGCCCCGTAGCCCAAGGATCGCACCGGCGAATGGAGTTTCGCGTCCGCGGCGACCAGCGCATCCTTCAAGGCGGCATCCAGCGTCACGCCCTCGCGCAACAACCGCGCCACAGCGTGCGCGGCCAAGGAACGCGCGCTGGCGGCGGCGCCTCTCAAGTGTCCCCGAAGCGCATGCCGTCGAGGCGCTGTCCTTGCAGGAATTGCCCCGCCGGCAAAGGCTTGCGGCCGGCCAGTTGCAGCCGAAGGATTCGCAAGATACCCGTGCCGCAGACCACATCGACGCCCTCCTGCGTCGCGGTGAGCACGCTTCCCGGCCGCATGGTTCCGCCGCCACCCGGCGCTTCAATGGGCTCGGTGTCCCAAACCCGCAGTTGCCCCCCGTTGAAGCGGGTCTCCGCAATCGGTGAAGGGTTGAATGCGCGCACCTGGCGATGGATTTGTTCAGCGCTCTGCTGCCATTGGATCAGCGCTTCGGACTTTTTGATCTTTTCGGCGTACGTGACTCCCTCGGCAGGCTGAGCGACCTCGCGAATGCGCCCGCCGCTGAAGTCATCCAGTGATTCGCAGACAAGCAGGGCGCCCATTTCCGCGAGCCGGTCGTGCAGGCTCCGGGCGGTGTCGGTCGGACCGATGTGCGTGCTGCGCGAATTCAGCATGGGACCCGTGTCCAGGCCGGCCTCCATGCGCATGATGGTCACCCCCGTCTGAACGTCGCCTGCCAGCAGCGCACGTTGAATGGGTGCCGCTCCGCGCCAGCGCGGCAGCAGCGATGCATGGATGTTGATGCAGCCCCACTTGGGAATTTCCAGCGCCGCGATGGGCAGAATGAGCCCGTAAGCCACCACGACCAGCGCGTCAAGGTCAGCCGCCCGCAGCAGCGCGAGCGCCTCGGGCGACTTGAAGGTCGCCGGTTGATGTACGGTGAGGCCGAGGTCAAGCGCGCGGCGCTTCACGGGGCTCAAATGCAGCGTTTGGCCGCGGCCCGCGGGGCGATCCGGCTGTGTGAATACGGCGCAAATTCGATGCCGGGCAGCCAGCCGATTGAGCGCAGGAACGGCGAAGTCAGGCGTGCCGGCGAAGCCCAGCTTCAAGGAGGAAGCAGCGGCGCTCAAAACTCAAAGAGCCCGCGCGTGAGCGCGTGAATCGCTGCTGGTGGATCTTTGTTTACGCTCTTTTTCCAAGCGGCGCCGGATCAGTGTGCGCTTGAGCTCAGAGAGGTAATCGACAAACAACCTGCCTTCAAGATGGTCCATCTCATGTTGGATGCAAACACCGAGCAATCCATCCGCATCCATCTCAAAAGGCTGACCGTCGCGCCCCATCGCGCGCACGCGAATACGCGTGGCGCGCGATAACTTGTCGAAGATGCCGGGGAGCGACAGGCATCCTTCCTCCACGGGGGCCTCGCCCTCCTTGCTCACGATTTCCGGGTTGATGAGCACGAGCGGCTGGTCTCGAGTCTCACTGACATCGAGCACGATGACCCGTTTGTGAACGTCCACTTGGGTCGCCGCCAGTCCCACGCCGTTGTGCGCGTACATGGTTTCCAGCAGGTCATCGATAAACTGCCGCAATGCATCATCGACCGCCGCGACGGCGGCGGCCTTCTTTCGCAGCCTGGGATCGGGATACTCGAGAATTACGAGCTTTGTCATAGGAGTTATGAGAGCAATATCGTGTTTTTGGCTGAGGAATGTTGCTAAAGTTCCGCCGCTGCTTAACTTAATGCTTTGACTCGCTGCGCGTAAGGCATTGGGCAAAAGGCAAAAACGGGCGGTGCGTCCCAGTCTTAAGCGGCAGGGCGGAAGTATACCAGTCAGTCTGCAACCATAAGCTGACTCATGGGAGCGAAACGAATGCAAGGTCATCAGTATTTAGGCCTATTACTATCGGTTGCGGTGGTCGCTGGGTGCCATACGGCGGCATCGAGACCCGAAGCTCCTGCTCCGGTGGTCTCGAACGAGTCCACCGCGGAAGGCACGGTGGTGGGCGATGAGAAAACGGCGATAGAGTCGGCGATCGAGGGCGGAACCTCCCGTGCTGAATCCTCGGAAGCACCTCGCAGGGGCATCCCGCTGGCCGACAACGCACCCGAGAGCTACGTGGTGAAGCGTGGCGATACCCTCTGGGGTATCTCCAAGGTCTTTCTGCGTGATCCCTGGTACTGGCCGGAAATTTGGCAGGTCAATCCGCAGATCCAGAACCCTCATTTGATCTATCCGGGCGATACCCTGCGTCTGGTCTTTATCGATGGTCGGCCGCAAATCTTGTTGCAGCGCGGTGATGCGGTGCGCGTAGAACCGCGCGTGCGCAGCCAGCCGCTGGAAGCGGCGATTACGACCATTCCCTACGCGACGGTGGCGGCATTCATGTCCAAGCCCACCGTGCTGGATCGCGACCAAATCAAACACGCGCCGTATTTGCTGGCGACACGCGACCTGCATGTGGTCATGTCCGAGGGCGATACGTTGTACGCGCGCGGATTCACCAGTCCCGCCGATTTAGGCACTCATTACAATGTGGTGCGGGTCGGCGAGCCGTTGATCGATCCGGACGACAATCGCGTCTTAGGCTATGACGGCATATATACGGGCTCCAGCCATGTGACCCGTCAGGGTGATCCCACCACGCTCATCATGACCGAATCGACTCAGGATTCGCGGGCGGGCGATAAATTGATTCCTGGCGGCGTCGAAGTGCCGCTCGATTTCACGCCTAGCGCGCCGCGGGTCAAGACCAACGGCCGCATCATTTCCGTGTCCCACGGTGTCACCGTCATCGGACAGTATGAGGTGGTGGTGGTCAATCGCGGCGCTCGCGACGGCCTTGCGCCGGGCAACGTGCTCGGCGTGTTCGACACGGGTCCCATCGTTCTCGACACGGACAAGAAGGGGTTCTTCAACCTCAATAAGTTGGGCGCGCAGAAAGTCGCTCTTCCGTCGGAAAGGACCGGCACCTTCATGGTGTTCAAGACCTTCGACAACATCAGCTACGGGCTGATCATGGAAGCCACGAACCTGATTCGCGTCGGCGACAAGGTCCAGAACCCTTAAAGGGTCGGCGAATCTCTACAATCGCGGCGTCTTTTGCGGGCGGCGCCCGTTTGAGTCCTGCGCGACAATCGGTTCGATGCAACGAACCGACGAGGCATTGGCGTGGATGGCGCTGTCGCGCGCACCCGCTCTCGACGTTGCAATCCTGTCGAAGGCCTTCGAATCCCTCGGCGGCGTTCACGGCCTCTTCAATTCCTCGGACGCCGAGCGGCGAAGCGCCGGGGTTCCTGAGGCGGCGCTTGATTTTCTCCGCAGCGCGAGCGCTCTGCCCTGCGCCGCGGAACAGGCCTGGATAGAAGATCCGAAGCATGACGTGCTGCCGTTTACCGACCCGCGTTTTCCCCGCGCGTTGCACGCGCTGTCCTCGAGTCCGATTGCGCTCTACGTGGCCGGCAACGCCGAGGTCTTGAACGATCCGCAACTCTCCATCGTCGGCAGCCGCAACCCCACTCCGGCGGGCCGCGACATCGCCTTCGAATTCGCGCAGTCTCTCGCGGCCTGCGGCCTTGGGATCACCAGCGGACTGGCCGAAGGCATTGACAGCGCCGCTCACCGGGGGGCGCTGGCGGCGCAGGGAGTCACGCTCGCGGTGTTGGGATCCGGTATTGACATCATCTATCCGAAAGACAACCTCGCTTTAAGCGAGCAGATCCAATTCCAAGGCGCCTTGATCAGCGAATTCCCCTTGGGGTGGCCGCCGCGGCGCGAGAATTTTCCGCAGCGAAATCGCATCATTGCCGCATTGAGTCTGGGTACGTTGGTCGTCGAGGCCGCGCGGCGCAGCGGATCTTTGATCACGGCCCGGCTGGCGGGCGACCAGAATCGGGAACTCTTCGCGGTGCCGGGCTCGATTCGCAACCCATTGAGCCGCGGCTGCCACGAGCTCATTCGCCAGGGCGCAAAATTGACCGAATCCGCGGCTGACATATTGAGCGAGTTGAACTTTTCGGCCTTTTTCGACCGGCTACGCGCGGTGTCGGGGGGCCTCGCGGCACCCCCGGGAAATGAGGCGGGCATGGACAAGGAACACAAAATCTTGTTAGATGCGCTCGGCTTTGATCCCGCGGACCTCGATATGCTGGTCGTTCGTACCGGATTCAAACCAGAAGCCGTGTCCTCGATGATGCTGATACTCGAGCTCGAAGGCCACGTTCAGGCCGCCCCCGGGGGCCGTTACTCCCGAGTCGTTAGGAGCCGGAGGTGAAAGATAACGTTCTCGATCTGCTCATTTATCTCTTCGAGAATTACATGAGTGCCGACGATGAGCCGCGGCCGGATCGAAATACATTGAAGCTCGAATTGGACAAGGCTGGATTCGCGGAGCCCGACATCGAGCGGGCGCTGGAATGGCTCGATGGCCTGTCGGGCGAACAACTTGGCAAAGTCGCCGAAGCCACGGCCCGGGCCGTGCGGGTTTTCAGCAGCCAGGAGCTGGTGCGGCTCGACACGGATGTGCGAGGTTATTTGATGTACTTGGAAAACGTGCGGATACTGTCGGGCGCCGAACGCGAGCTGGTCATCGACCGCTTGATGGCGCTCGAGGCCGATGAAATCGACATCGAGCAGGTGAAGTGGGTCGTGCTGATGGTGCTCTTCAGCCAGCCCGGCCAAGAGTCCGCTTACGCTCAAATGGAAGACCTGGTCTTCGAAGAGCGCACCGACGCGTTGCATTAGACGACTTTGAGCAGCAATCTCGTTATCGTGGAATCGCCTGGAAAGGTGAAATCCATCAAGAAATATCTCGGCAAGGACTTCGAAGTGCTTGCCTCGTACGGCCATGTACGCGACCTCGTACCCAAAGAGGGGGCCGTCGATCCCAAACACCACTTCGCCATGAAGTATCAGGTGGTCGAGCGCAATCAAAAGCACATAGACGCCATTTCGCGCGCCCTGAAGAAGGCCAAGTCGCTGTATCTCGCGACCGACCCTGATCGCGAGGGTGAAGCCATCTCCTGGCATTTGTACGAGCTCTTGAAGGCCCAGGGCGAGCTCAAGGGCAAGGATGTGCGCCGCGTCGTGTTCTACGAGATCACCAAGAACTCGGTGCAAGAGGCGATCGCGAGCCCGCGCGAATTGTCCGTGGATCTGGTGAATGCGCAGCAGGCGCGTCGCGCCCTGGACTTTTTGGTGGGGTTCAATTTATCGCCGCTGCTGTGGAAGAAAGTCCGGCCCGGACTGTCCGCGGGGCGCGTGCAGAGTCCGGCGCTGCGCATGATCTGCGAGCGCGAGGATGAAATCGCCGCGTTCGTGGCGCGCGAATACTGGAGCATCGACGCCGAATTGGAACACTCGGAACAAAAGTTTCCGGGCAAATTGGTGGAGTTTCAGGGCGCGAAGGTCGAGCAATTCAGCTTCACCAACGAGGCCCAAGCCCGCGATGTCGAACGTGCGCTCACGGAAGCGGCCCGGGGTGAACTCACCGTACTGACGGTGGACCGCAAGCAACGCAAGCGCAATCCCGCACCACCGTTCACGACCTCCACCTTGCAGCAGGAGGCGGCGCGCAAATTGGGCTTCAGCGCGCAAAAGACCATGCGCGTGGCGCAGCAGCTCTACGAAGGCGTCGACATCGGCGAAGGCCAGGTGGGCCTGATCACCTACATGCGCACCGACTCGCTCAATCTCGCGCAAGAAGCCATCGGCCAGATCCGCGACGTCATCGTGCAGCTCTACGGCCAGGCCGGTTTGGCCGAAGAGCCGCGCATCTTCAAAACCAAATCGAAGAACGCGCAAGAGGCGCACGAAGCGATTCGTCCGACCGCGGCAGGCGTACTGCCGGCGGATATCGAGAACAAGCTCGAGTCCGATCAGTTCCGGCTTTATTCCCTGATTTGGAAACGCACGGTCGCGTGTCAAATGGCCCCTGCGATCTTCGACACCGTCACCGTTGAAATGCTCGCGGGCGTTGAGGGTCCGAAGCGCACCGTACTGCGCGCCAACGGCTCGACCTTGGTCAAACCCGGCTACATATCGGTATATCAAGAAGGCTTGGACGATGCCGTCCAGGACGACTCGGATCACGTACTGCCGCCCATGAAAGAGGGCGACCGGGTCAAATTGGTCGGTATCGTGCCGAGCCAGCACTTCACCGAGCCGCCGCCGCGCTTCTCCGAGGCGTCTTTGGTCAAAGCGCTGGAAGAATACGGCATCGGCCGTCCGTCGACCTACGCCTCGATCATCTCGACCTTGCGCGACCGCCAGTATGTCGACATCGAAAGCCGGCGCTTTACCGCCACCGACATCGGCAAGATCGTCAGCCGATTCCTGACCCAATACTTCACCACCTATGTGGACTACGACTTCACCGCGAAGATGGAGGACTCTTTGGATGCCGTTGCCAGCGGCGAGCAAGAGTGGGTGCCGTTGCTGGAAAAATTCTGGAAGCCGTTCATTGATCTCGTGAATCACACGGAGAGCTCCGTGAGCCGCGAGGAAGTGGCGCAGGCGCGGGACTTAGGGCCGGATCCGGTGAGCGGCAAGCCGATGAGCGTGCGCATGGGCCGCTTCGGACCGTTTGTGCAAATCGGCACCAAGGATGACGAGGACAAGCCGCGGTTCGCGGGCCTGCGGCCCGGCCAAAAAATGGATCAGATCACGCACGCCCAGGCGATGGAGCTGTTCAAGCTGCCGCGCAAGCTGGGCACTACGCCAAGCGGTGAAGAAATCACCACCAACGTCGGGCGTTTCGGCCCCTACGTGAAGTACGGCGCCAAGTACGTTTCGCTCAAAACCGACGATCCGTATGAAATCACGCCGCAGCGCGCCCTCGAAGTCATTCGCGACAAGGAAATCGCGGACGCCAATCGGCTGATTCTGGATTTTCCCGATGCCGGCATCCAAGTGTTGAACGGCCGCTATGGTCCGTACATCACGGACAAGGCGCGCAACGCGAAAATACCGAAGGACAAGGAACCCAAGAGCCTGACGCTGGAAGAATGCCAGGCTCTGCTGGCAGCGGCGCCGGAACGCGGCAAGTGGGGACGCAAGGGCGGTAAGGGCGGTAAGTTCGCCCCGAAGGCTGCCGTAAAAGCCGCGAAGGGCGGAAAGGGCGCGCAAACGGCGCCGCAGGCACCGGCCTCGGCGCCGGTCCGAGTGAAGCTCGCCGCCAAGGGCAAGAAAACAGCCGTTAACAAGCAGGCGCCGGTGGAGCCGGCAGCGCCTGCAAAGGCCAAGGCCAAACCCAAGGCCGCAAAAGCCAAGGCCAAGAAGAGTCCCGCAAAAAAGAAGACGTAGGGACGGGAGCCTAAGGCAATGACTCAGTCGGCAGACGCGTCCGCGGTCAAAAGCTACCTGAGCGGATTACAGGATCGCATCACCGCGGCGCTGGAAAATGTCGATTCGGTGAAATTTCAGCGCGACCTGTGGGAACGGCCCGAAGGCGGCGGGGGCGAAAGCCGCATATTGAGCGATGGCGCCGTATTCGAGCGGGCGGGGGTGTCGTTTTCGCATGTCCTGGGCGACAAGATGCCGCCCTCCGCCTCGAGCCTGCGTCCGGAAATTGCCGGTGCACCCTTCGAAGCCATGGGGCTGTCATTGGTGTTTCATCCGCGAAATCCGCACGTGCCCACGACACATTGCAATGTCCGGTTCTTCGTGGCGCGGCCGGCAGGCGCGCCGGAGGTCTGGTGGTTCGGCGGCGGCTTCGACCTCACGCCCTACTACCCGCACGACGAGGACGTGCTGCACTGGCATCGAACCGCGCGGGACGCGTGCCATGCGTTCGGCGCTGATGTATACGAGAAGTACAAAGGCTGGTGCGATCGCTATTTCTACCTGCCGCATCGAAACGAAACCCGCGGCGTCGGCGGATTATTCTTCGACGATTTGAACGAAAACGGTTTTGACCGCTCATTCGCATTTCAGCGCAGCGTCGGCGATCATTTTCTGCCGGCGTTCATGCCGATCTTGGAGCGGCGCAAAGACCATCCGTACGGCGATCGCGAGCGGCAATTTCAACTCTACCGGCGCGGTCGGTATGTCGAATTCAACCTGGTCTATGACCGGGGCACCTTGTTCGGATTGCAGTCTCGAGGGCGCACTGAATCCATACTGATGTCGATGCCGCCGCTGGTTCGCTGGGAGTATGATTGGCGCCCCGCGCCGGGCTCGCCCGAGGCGCGTCTTTACGAAGATTTTCTGCGTCCTCGGGACTATCTGAGCGAACTCGTCCCGAAGAATGAATCGACATCAAGATGACATCGGTGCGCTGCTGTTGAGCGCGCGCAGTCGGTGTCCGTTGCGTTGACCTAAATTTCTGCCCCGATGGTGAGCCGCTCGACGGTGCTGGTAAGCGTTTCGGCACCCAGCGACAAATACACGTGACGATCCGCCACGGTGAGCGCGAATTCCATGCGCCGCGCGAGTCTCGATGCGAGCGCCGCCAGCCACTCGCGGTCCATGGCGTACAACTCCAGCGCCTCTGCGCGATGAATTTTTTCGCTTCGCAGCCGGGCTGCCAGCTGCCCGGCGTCCTTGTGCGTGTAGACCGCGACGCGCGGCGCGAGCTTGGCGGCCCGATGCAGCCGCGCCGCCTCCGGCGCGCCGACATCAATCCACACGCGAAGTGCGCCGGTGAGATCGCGAACCGAAATGGCGGGCTGGTCGGGTTCTGACAGCCCGTTCGAAAGACTGATCCCCTCGGTGTACTCGAGACAGTAGGCGATGACGCGCGTCAGCACGTGATCCTCGGTCTCCGACGGATGGCGCGCAACGCGCAAGTCCAAGGGCACGTAAACGCCTCGATCGGAATCGGCGAGTTCGATTTTGAATGAATAAACGGTAGCGCCGAGCGCCATGAGCCTTTCTTTAGCCGGCCAGCGATCGGGTCAACGCCGCAGCAGGAATTGCCCGGCAGCCGCTGGCATTTTGGCCGCACCACAGCGGCGAGAAATCGCCTTTTCCCAAGCTCTCCGCTTTCTTGCGTAGCGCGGCGAGCGCCGCGCCGGCCAACGGAAAAGCCGGCGCCGCGGCATTGATTGGACTTAAGTCCGCCATCAGCCGATTCACAATGCCTCGCGCAGGCCGTCCGGTAAACAAGTTGGTCAGCGCGGTATGCGCGGCGCGATCGCTCTGCAGCGCGGCGCGATGCACCGCGCTGGTCGTCGCCTCCGGGCACAGCAGGTACGCCGTTCCCGGCTGAACACCCGCGGCACCGAGCACCATGGCCGCCGCCACCCCTTTGGCATCCGCAATGCCGCCGGCCGCAATGACCGGCACCCTGACTGCTCGGGCAATTTGCGGCAACAGCGCAAATGTACCGACCTGGGTGCTCAGATCCTCGGACAGAAAAATACCGCGATGGCCGCCGGCCTCGAACCCCTGCGCGATGATCGCGTCGACGCCGCGCCGCTCGAGCCATAGCGCTTCCTCGACCGTGGTGGCCGACGACAGCACTTTCGAACCCCACTCTTTCGCCCGCTTCACGAGGTCGGCCGCGGGCAATCCAAAGTGAAAGCTCACGACCGCAGGCTTGAACGCTGCCAACACATCCGCGGCGGCCGCGCTGAACGGTGTCCGCGCCGGCGCGGGTGCATCGCCCAGATCGATGCCGAACTCCTCGAGGTATGGCTGCAGCAATTTGCGCCACGCCGCTTCCCGCTCGCTGTCGATTTCAGGCGTCGCGTGGCAAAAGAAATTCACGTTGAACGGTTTGGCTGTTCCTGCGCGAATCGCTGTCAACTCCGTCTGCATCGCCTGCAAACTCAGCATTGCGCAGGGCAACGAACCCAACCCGCCCGCGTTGGATACCGCAACCGCCATTGCGCTCCCTTGATAGCCCGCCATGGGTGCTTGGATGATGGGAAGCTCTATCCCGAAGAGTTCTTGAAAAGTCATGGCTGACACCTCGGGCGCTATTCTAGCGGGCGATCGATGCGCAAATTGACAAATTCCGGGCAGGTGCGGCGTAATGTTGAGACGGTGCCACATACCATCCAGATTCGTTCTCTACAGACTGTTGAGGACCGCGAGATCCAAGCCTTGAGCGAGGTGTTGATCGACTGCGTCGAGGGCGGCGCTTCCGTCGGTTTCATGCAGCCTCTGTCCCGTGCTAAAGCGAACGCGTTCTGGCTCGGGGTGGCCGCCGGTGTGGCACGCGGCGAGCGGCTATTGCTGGCCGCAGCGGATGCGGCAGGCGCCATCTTGGGCACCGTGCAAATTGTCTTCGCTCCGTTCGAGAATCAGCCGCATCGCGCAGACATCGCGAAGATGCTGGTCCATCGGCGGGCGCGCCGGCACGGCATCGGCGCCGCATTGCTCGCGGCCGCCGAGCGCGCCGCTTTGGGCGCGGGCAAGACTCTGCTGGTGCTCGATACCGCAAGCAGCGAGGCGGAACGCTTGTATGCAAGACTAGGCTGGCAGCCCTGCGGCGTCATTCCCGGCTTTGCCCTGCTGCCGGGCGGCGGCTTGTGCGACACGAAATTCTTTTACCGAGCGCTCAAGGAGCCTGTCTGAACATGCCGGTGACCATAGCGGGGCACGTCGCCCGCTTCGATGCTTCGGGACAATTGCTGCCTTGGACGTCGTGGGCCGCGGCACTGGACCGGGAAATGAATTTCTATCAACAGTGCCCGTTGACCCAGGGGTATCCGCGTTTCGCCTGCGAAACCTTTCTGGATGCCGCCTGGACGCCGAGTACGGAGCGCACCGACATCATTCCCGCCACCCAAAACGGCATGGGAATTCTTTCGTATTTGAAATTCTATGGGATGCGCGGCGAGCAGCAGCCCGGGATGCTCGCGACGGCGCGATTGATGGGCGACTATTTGCTCAAGGAAACCCTTACGCCGGACGCCGGCAAGTATCCCTGCTTTACGCGCTCGACCGGGAAGCGCGGACAATTCCCGCAACCGGCCGATTGCGGTTCGCAATCCGATCGGCCGTATGAAATAGAACCGGACAAGGGCGGCATTGCCGGCCATGCGTTGGTGTTGCTGTTCGAAGCCACCGGCGACTCGAAATACCTGCTGCAAGCGTTGAAAAACGCGCGCGTGCTTGCGGCCAATCAGCAAGCCGGCGACGCCACGCACTCGCCCTGGCCATTTCGCGTCGATTATCGCAGCGGCGCAGGGCGCGGTCCGGTGTCGGGAAACATGACTTACATCTTGCGGCTCTTTGACCTGCTGACAGAGCACGGCTACACGGAATTTTCCAAGGCGAGACAATCGCTCTGGCGGTGGATCAAAGACTACCAAGTGCCGAGCGCCGCAGACGGGGGCGGCCTGTTCGCACAGTTTTTTGAGGACCACGACACGCCCACCAATCGCACCGCATGGGCTCCTTTGAACCTGGCGCGCTATCTGCTCGAAAAAAAGGACTCGGTTGATCCGGACTGGCTCACCGGTTGCGGCTCCTTGATTGAATTTGTCCGCGCGAATTTCACGCATCGGGAATGCGGCGTGAACGTGTGTCATGAGCAGGATGAGGACAAACAGGCTTGGGGTGGCGTGAATTCAACCTACGGTGCGGTCCTCGCCCTGTATGCAAAAGCCGCGCACTTGCCGATCCTGGCGGGCGAAGCGCGCCAGGCGCTGAATTTCACGCTCTATTCGATCGACGAGCAAGGCCGCCCGCGGGATGTGTCGCTCAGCAATCAGCCGGGGGGTTGGCAGGAGGACGCGCACACCGACGTCATCCACAACTACGTGGATGCCTTGAGCGCCTTTCCTCACTGGGGGAGCGCCGAGGCGGCCACGCAGGATTTTCCGGAGGCCGGCTCAGACGGGAGTTTTTAAAATCGCCGCGATGAATGCACTGGTCGCCGCGTCCGTCTCGCCGAAGCGCACACCCGCCCGAAAACGGCCGTTTCCCATGGGCACGCAATAGCGCACTTCCCCAGGTATGTGGAAAGTGCTGGTCTGCCCGCACGCTTCCAGTTCCAGATCGATGATGCATGCCTGCCCGTGCGCGAGTTCGAACGGCACCGTGATGCTGGCCCCGGCGCGCGACATATCGACGGTGTGTCCCGGCAGCACGGACATTCCGGGCACCGTGACTTTGGCGTGAATCGCGACGGACTTCCGCTCGTAGCCGCGGCGCTCGAGTGTCGCCCGCCGGACCAGCTCGTCGCCATTGTATTCGTGCGCCTCGACCAGGATTTCCGCTGCGACCGTGCTCATCGCCCTCTCCTACTCAAGAATAGCCCCTGAATGGTAGCCGATGCCGCGCATCGACGACCGCGCCAAGTGTGAACTGGCGCGCGAATCCAAGCGCTGCTTGCGGAAGATGTTAAATGACGGACGCAGAATCGCCGTGACCGGCCACGCTGCAGCCGCGTTCGATCGGGCGCGATTTCTCAGCCCTTCATGAGCAGATGACTCATGGCCGCGAATGCCGGCAGGGTGACCGGATCATTCGCGGCGCTCGAGGCGATTGGGTGGGAACAAAATCGTGCAATCACCAGTTCCGCTTTCGGCGCAATGTACAAGCGCTGGCCATGGATGCCGCGCCCTTCGAATACGCCCAGAGAGTTATGCGACACCCACCACATGTTGCGGTAGGAATAGCCGGGCAGCAGTGTGTACTGCGCCATGGCAAACTTGGACGGATCGGAACCGCGGCGGATATCCGCAATCACCTGCGCCGGTATCACCTGCTTGCCAAGCCAGGCACCCTCGCATCTCATGAGTTCGCCAAAGCGGCATAGGTCGCGAAGAGTGGCGCTCAATCCGGCGCCGCCCATCGCCACGCCGGTGGAATCGACTGTCAGGTACCCATCTTCTTCGCAACCGATCTGCGACCATATTCTCTGGCTCAGCATGTCCGCCAGGGCAATGCCGGTGACCCGTTTCATGACCCAGCTCAAGACTTCCGTGTTGATGGTCTTGTAGGCAAACGCGACGCCGTGATTTCCTTCCTTGCGCAGCGTGCGCAGGTACTCGTAGAAATTTCCCGGCCCTGAGTAATCCGCTGCGCGCGGACGCAGTCCGCCGGCCCGGCCGTAGTCCCAGATATGGGCCTTCGGATCGGCATACAGCTCCGAGTACTCCACGCCGACCTGCATGTCGAGCACCTGGCGCAGCGTCGCGTCTTCGTAGGCCGTGCCGGCCATCTCCGGCAGGTAGTGCGACAGCGTCTTGGCCTCATCCAACGCGCGTTCATGAAGCAGCGTCGCCGCCAGCGTCGCCGCATATGATTTGGTGATCGAGAAGCAGGCATGCGGCCGCTGCTGCTCGAGCGCTCCGAAGTAGCGTTCGTAGATTCGGCGGCCGCGATGCAAGACGACAATGCCGTCCGCATAGGTGTGTTTGAGCGACTGCGCCCAGGTGAGCCGACGGCCCTGCAAATCCTCAAACGCGAGCGCGTCGATCGCAGCCTCGAGACCGTGCGGCGCTTGCCGAAGGTCGCTGGGTGCGGCGCTGCCCCGCCAAACCGCGGCCGTCGGCGCCAGTTCGCGCATGTGCGACAGGGTCCAGCGGATTTGGGGGAACTCCAGGAACCGATCATCCTGGAAGCGGATCAGTTTTGCCGGCGGCGGCGGTGAACCCTGCATCCACCCCAGGGAATTGGGGTCCGAGGCATCCGCGTCGGGATATTCGACGCCCTCGATCTCGAATATTCCGCTTTTCATTGAAGTGCGCCCTGCAAATGACCGATCAACCAAGACTGCACACTTGCCGGTTGGTACGCAAGGAGGCTGTCTTGGAGACAGGCTCCCTGGCTTTTGGCGCCACTGGCGCGTGCAAACACAGGCAGAATGCACTCATGAATTATCGGCACATCTATCATGCAGGCAACTTTGCCGACGTGGCCAAACACGTCGGACTGCTCTACTGCCTGCAGGCATTGAAGCGCAAGGATGCGGGGTTCTTCGCGCTCGACAGCCATGCGGGCCGCGGCTACTACGACTTGCAGGCCCCGGAAGCGCAGAAATCCGGCGAGGCGGAGCGCGGCGTTCAGCGCCTGATCGTCGCTGCCCTCGGCAATAAATTCCTGGCTGACTATTTCACGGCGATACACGCGCGGCGGGGCAAGCGGCTGCCGCGCTATCCCGGGTCACCGGCATTGATCGCGCAAGAATTGCGCCCGCAGGACCGCGCATTGTTCGTCGAGCTGATGCCGGCGGAGGCCCGCGCGGCGGAGCGCGAGATCGACTCTCACGGCCGCGTGCGAACGGAAATCGACGACGGCTACGCGGCGCTCAAAGCATTCCTGCCGCCGGACGAGCGGCGCGGGTTGGTGTTGATCGATCCGCCCTACGAGAGCCTCGATGAGCTGAAAACAATGCTGCAAGCCTTCAAGGACGCCTATCGGCGCTGGCCCGGCGGGATTTACCTGATGTGGTACCCCATTCGCAGCGCCGCACAGCGCAGCATGGTGCATGCGCGCTTCGAGGCTTTGCGAATTCCGAAAATGCTGTTGGCGGATCTCGCGATTCACCCGGACGATGCTGGTTTGGGACTCGCTGGAAGCGGGCTGCTGATCGTGAATCCGCCGTATGGCGCGGATCAGTTTCTTCGCGACGCCTATGGCGCGATTCACCAGGCCATCGCCCCGGCGGGCTTAGGTTACGTCGAAGTAGCCCGCCTCACGCCTGAACGAATGGCACAATAGGGCACGCTCTCCTCGAGGATACGACCATGGACGAAAAGACCTTGCGCGAACGGCTCGCCAAACTGCACGCGGAACTGGCCAACGCGCATCAAGAGAATCCCGCGACGCGGCAATCGTTGGGCGAAATTCTTCCGGACGTCAAACGCATGGTCGATGAGCCTGCGGCCGCTGCCGACTCTGCCGTCGACAAAACCCTTCCCGATCGCTTGGAGCGGGTTGCGGTGCAATTCGAGGCCGAACATCCCAGGCTGGCGGCGAGTGCGCGGCGGCTCATCGACCTGCTGAGTGAAGTCGGTATTTAGGAGACTGTCTCCTGGGAAATTCAGCGCGTCCAGACGAGCGCATCGTCAACTCGCGCGGCGATGCGTTCGACATCGCCGCTGCCCGATTCGCGGTCGCGCATGAGGACGGCGATGCTGCCATGGCCCGGCACGGGCACAATGGTCCCGCGATAGCCTTGCTCGTCGAAATGCTTCGGATTGCGCACCGCTTCATGCACCAGCACCATGACCGTCACCGGTCCTGACGGCGTTTGCACCACCAGGTGCGGGACCTTGTGTCCCCGGAATTCGCAGCTGCTGGCGTAGCTCACCATACCCGCGTCGGGTTTCAGGCGGAGTTTCGAATCCTTGAGCACCGCGTTCAAGTCAGCGTCAGGGACCGGTACGTCGGTGCGCAGCCACGCATCCGGCTCGCCCGCCATGTGCGCAACCACGGCGGCGGCAAGACCGCGCTGCGGCAGCGTAAGCCAGACTCCTGCGGCAGTCACCAGCGCCAGCAACAGGCTGGCGGCCATCGCCATCCAGCGCCGCGGTCCCTGCGCGGTCTTTCCTGAGCGCGCGAACGGCAGCACGGCCGCCCGGGTCGGGATATCCACGAGCAAAGCGCGCTCGAGCCGCGCTTCAAAGCGCAGCAGCTGCTCGGTAAATGCGCGGCACTCGGCGCAAGACTCGCGGTGCGCGAGCAACTCGGGATCCGCGTCGTGCGGATCGGCCATCATGGCGGACCGATAGTGTGCGTGGTCCGTCATTCTTGCGGATCCTGGGTCAAGTCTTCGCCGCAGGCCGCACGCAGCTGTCGGCGGGCACGGTGCAGCCGCGTCAGCACCGCCGGCCCCGACAGATCCAGCTCGCGGGCAATCTCCGCCGTCGAATAGCCCATCAAGACCTGCAGAATGAGCGGTTCGCGGTATTCGTCGGGCAATTTCATCAAGGCGGCGCGCACGTCGCTGATGTTTTGTTCCTCGGCCGCAGCCAACACCGGCTCCTCGTTGGCGATCAGTTCGTCGACGTTCACGGTGGGGAAGCGCTTGCGCTCGAAGGTGCGCGCATATTCCCGGCGAATGATGGTCAACAGCCAGGGTTTGGCCGCTGTCTCGTCCAACAGCGAGTCTCGCGCCTTCCAGGCCCTCAGCATGCTCTCCTGCACCACGTCCTCGGCCAAAGCGCGGTCGCGGGACAACCAGAACGCAAATCGCAGCAGGTCCGGACGCAGGGACTGGCATAGCGCCTGAAACCGGGCGCGTCTCTGATTTCCGCCAACCTCATCGTTCATGTATAAATCAGCACCCGGCTTGAAGTTTAGCCCAGGCGATATTACCGCGTTATGCCGGCGGCGCTTGGGGTGAAAAGCCCGGACAGGGCTTGGGCACAGCGAAGATACCGCGGCAAGGTGGATCATGGGAGTCACATCGAAGATGACCGGCATTGGCGTCAATTCATTTCCAAGCACCCGCATGCGGCGCATGCGCCGCGACGAGTTTTCGCGCCGCCTGATGCGGGAAACCCACTTGAGCGTGGACTCGCTGATCTACCCGATTTTCGTGGTCGAGGGCCGCGGCGATCGGCAGCCCGTGGCCTCGATGCCCGGCATCGAGAGGCTCTCTGTCGACCAATTGCTGCGCGAATGCGAGACGCTGGTGCGGCTTAAGATTCCCGCCATCGCGTTGTTTCCCGTCACCCCCGAGGGTAAGAAAACCCTCGACGCGCGCGAGTCCTGGAATCCGGACGGCATAGCGCAAGCAGCTGTCAGAGCCGTAAAAAAGGAATTCCCGAACTTGGGCGTGATCACCGACGTGGCGCTCGATCCTTTCACCACGCACGGGCAGGACGGCCTGATCGATGACAAGGGCTATGTGATGAATGATCTCACCGTCGAGACGCTGGTGCGCCAGGCGCGCTCACATGCCGACGCGGGGGCGGACATCGTCGCCCCTTCGGACATGATGGACGGACGCATCGGCGCGATTCGCAATGCCTTTGAAACCGCCGGACTGATCCACACCCGAATTCTGGCCTATGCGTCCAAGTACGCATCGAGTTTTTACAGCCCGTTTCGCGATGCCGTGGGATCGGCCGCGCAACTCGGGGGCGGCGGCAAGCACACCTATCAAATGGACATCGGCAATTCCGACGAGGCGCTGCGCGAAGTGGCGCTCGACATCAGCGAGGGCGCCGACATGGTCATGGTCAAGCCGGGCCTGCCATATCTCGACATCGTACGGCGCGTCAAGGATCGGTTTGGAATGCCGACATTGGTCTACCAGGTCAGCGGCGAGTACGCCATGATCATGGCCGCCGCGGGCAACGGCTGGCTGAATGAACGCGCCGTCGCCCTGGAAGCGCTGATGTGCATCAAGCGCGCCGGGGCCGACGGCATTTTGACCTATTTCGCAAAACGCGCGGCGGAGTGGCTCACCCAGGAGACAGGCTCCTAGTGAACTCGACCGCAGCTTCAGAGGCGCCTGATCAATATGGGGTTGCGGGTCATCCCATCGCCCATAGCTGGTCACCGTTCATTCACGGCATGTTCGCGAAGGCCACCGCTCAAAATCTCGTGTATCGGCTGTTCGATATCCCGCCCGATGATTTTCGTCGCGATGCGCTGCGCTTGTTCGCCGGCGGTCTCAAGGGTCTCAATGTCACCATGCCGCATAAGCAGGCGGCCGCGGAACTGGTGAATGAGCTCACGCCGCGCGCGGAGCGGGCGAAAGCGGTCAATACCATCGCCTTTTTCGAGCAGACGTCGTTGTTGGGCGACAACACCGACGGCCTCGGGCTCACTGCGGATCTCGAGAACAATTTAGGGCTCGCGCTCGTGGGCAAAAGGGTCCTGATTCTCGGCGCCGGCGGTGCGGTTCGCGGCGTGCTCGGCTCCCTCATGGAGCGTGAGCTGCGCGAGGTCGTGATCGCCAATCGCACGCCGGAACGTGCCCGCCAGCTGGCGGCGGAATTCACCGACCTGGGCGAAATCGCGGGCTGCGGATTTTCCGAGGTGCGGGGGCCGCCCTACGATCTCATCATCAACGCCACCTCGGCCAGCTTGCAAGGAGAGATGCCGCAGATGCCGGCGGGACTGGTGGGCGAGGAAAGCTTTTGCTACGACATGGCCTACGGCCGCGGTCATACACCCTTTACACTCTGGGCCAAGTCCCTGCATGCGGCGCGCACCACCAAGGGATGGGGAATGCTGGTCGAACAGGCCGCAGAGTCCTTCTTGCTCTGGCGCGGAATTCGTCCCGACACCGCGCCCGCTCTGGAGGCGTTGGCGCAGCACGCCTAACGCATCGTGACCAATTCCTCCGCGCTGGTCGGGTGGATGGCCACGGTATCGTCGAAATCCGCCTTGGTCGCACCCATGCGGATCGCCACGGCAAATCCCTGCAGCATTTCGTCGGCGCCGTTCCCCAGGATGTGGCAGCCGACGATTCGCTGTTCGGGACCGACGCAGACCAGTTTCATGTCGGTATGCGTTTTTCGCGTCGTCATCGCGTGATACATCGGCGTGAAATCAGCCACGTAGACTTTCACGGCGTCACCATATTGCGCGCGCGCCTCCGCCTCGCTGGCTCCCACGGTGCCGATGGGCGGGTGGGTGAAAATCACCGTCGGAATCATGTTGTAGTCCAGATGCCGTTCAGGCTTGCCGCCGAAGAGCCTGTCGCTCAGCCGCCTGCCCGCTGCGATCGCCACCGGCGTCAGCGCTGTCCGGCCGGTGACATCGCCGATGGCGTACACGCCCGCGACATTGGTATTTTGAAAACCATCGGTGATGACGTAGCTCGAGTCATCGATTGCCACGCCGGCCTTTTGCAAATCGAGCCCCGCGACATTCGCATCGCGGCCGATTGCCCACAACACGCAATCGAAGCCGGGAAACTCGCGGCCGTCCAGAGCCACCAGTGTTCTCTTGCCCGACACAGCGCGCAGTGCAGCCGGCACCGCGTTCTCCTGAACAGTCATTCCCTGGGAGCGAACCTCCCGCATCAAAGACCTGCCGAGCATGACGTCGAAGTTGCTCAAGAGCCGGTCCTTGCGGACGAATTGCTCCACTTGACTGCCGAGCTCTTGAAAGGAGGCCGCCAGTTCGCAGGCAATGTAGCCGCTGCCGACGACGGCAACCCGATTGGGGCGGGTCTCGAGATCGAAAAAGCCGTCCGAACTGATGCCAAATTCCGCACCGGGGATTTTCGGCAGCGTCGGCCTGCCCCCGGTGGCAATGACCATGTGCCGTGCGCTTAAGAGCCGGCCGTTCACCTCGACCGTATGCGCATCCACGAAGCGGGCGGCTCCTCGCACATACGCGACGCCCTTGGCGGCAAGATTGCGTTCGTAAATTCCGTTCAAGCGCAGCACGTAGGCATCGCGCTTGCGCTTCAATTCCGCCCAGTCGCTCATCCCCACTTTGACATCGAAACCGTAGTCGCCCGCATCTTGCAGATTCAAAGCGACGCTCGCCGCATTCCACATGATTTTCTTCGGAACGCACCCCACGTTCACGCAGGTACCGCCCAGGCGGTGCGGTTCGATTACCGCAGCCTTGGCGCCGAATTCAGCGGCGCGCTGCGCGCAGGCAAGGCCGCCGCTGCCGCCGCCGATGCTGATGAGGTCGAATGTTTGGGTGGACACTGCCGATTCCGTCCTTCAAAGAGAAGCGCAATGATACGTGTTCGCGGCCGCTCTTGCCCCCACGAGCCCGCAAGCCGGCTGTCGGCGCGCGTCTGCTAGAATTGCACGGTGAACAATCCACTCTTAGATATGGGCGCATTGCCTGACTTTGGGCGCATCGAGGCTGGTCATGCTCGTCCGGCACTGGAAAAGGTGCTGGCGGAGAACCGCGCCCGCCTCGCCGAGCTGACGGCGCAGGCCAATCCGACTTTTGCCTCGCTGGTCGTACCGGTCGAGGAACTGAGTTACCGCTTGAGCCGGGTGTTCAGCCCGATCTCGCACCTGAACGCGGTCGCCAATTCGGCGCAGATGCGCGAGGCGTACAACGAATGCATACCGTTGCTCACCGAGTATTCCTCGGAGCTGGGTCAAAACGCCGCATTGCAAGCCGGCTATGCGCGCGTGCTGAAAACCGAAGGCGCTGCGCTCGATCCTGCGCAGCGAAAACTGCTGGAAAATGCGCTGCGTGATTTCCGATTGGCGGGCGTCGATTTGCCGGCGCACCAAAAAACCCGCTATCGCGAGGTGGCGCAGCGCCTGGCGCATCTGGCCACGAAGTTTTCCGAAAACGTGCTCGATGCCGGGCGTGCCTATACACGCGGCGTCACCAACAGCGCGGAACTTGCGGGGCTGCCCGGCAACGCGGTCGATCGCGCCGCGGCCGATGCACGCGAGGCCGGTCAAGCCGGCTGGTTGTTCAAACTCGATCAGCCCACCTACATGACCATTATGGCGAGCGCGGAGAACGAACAACTGCGCCGCGACATCTACGAAGCCTGGATCACGCGCGCGTCGGATCTCGGGCCGAGCGCCGGTCGCTTCGAAAACTACGGCATCATTGCCGAAATTCTGCCGCTGCGTCACGAGCTCGCCAAGCTGTTGGGTTTTGCGAATTTTGCCGACTACGCGCTCGCCACCCGCATGGCCAAGAGCAGCAGGCAGGTTCTCGCATTTTTGGAGGACTTGGCGCGGCGCTGCAGGCCGGCGGCGCGCGAGGAATTTTTGGACCTCGAGGAATTTGCGGGCCGCAAGCTCAACGCCTGGGACCTGGCGTTCTACAGCGAGCGGCTCCAAGAGAGCCGCTACCGGGTATCGCAGGAAGCACTGCGCCCCTATTTTCCGCTGCCCAAGGTATTGGACGGATTGTTTGCGTTGACGCAACGTCTGTATGGCGTGAGTGTCCGGGCGCGCAGCGATATCAGCGTCTGGCATCCCAGCGTTCGCTTCTACGATCTGCTCGACCGGGACGGGCGCGCCGTGGCCGGTTTTTTCCTCGATCCGTATTCGCGCTCAGAAAAGCGCAGCGGCGCCTGGATGGACGAATGCGTCGTCGCCAAGGCGCTGCCCTCGGGCACGGCGCTGCCGGTGGCGCAGCTGGTCTGCAATTTCACAGCCCCCGTGGGCGCGCACCCCTCGCAGCTGACGCATGACGAAGTCATCACGCTGTTTCACGAGTTTGGGCACGGCTTGCATCACATGTTGACGCGCGTGGCCTATCCCAGCATTGCCGGCATCAACGGCGTCGCGTGGGACGCGGTCGAGCTGCCCAGCCAGTTCATGGAGAACTTCGTGTGGCGCGCGGAGGTGCTGCCGCTGATTTCGGCTCACATCGATACCGGCGAGCCTCTGCCGGTCGACATGCTGCAGCGCCTGCTCGGAACACGCACGTTCAACGCCGCGCTCGACACGCTGCGTCAAATCGAACTTGCCACCTTCGATTTCGAATTGCACGCAAACTTCGATCCCAAGCTCGGAGCGAATGTCGCAGAGACCCTGGCTGCCGTGCGGCGGCGGGTGGCCGTGGTGCCGGCGGCACCGTTCAATCGCATGCCCGCCAGCTTCGCCCACATCTTTTCCGGGGGCTATGCGGCCGGTTACTACAGTTACAAGTGGGCCGAAGTGCTGGCCGCCGATGCTTTCGAGGCGTTCGAGGAAGCCGGCGTTTTCGACGCCGAGACGGCGGCGCGGTTTTGCGAGTCCATCCTCGCCCGCGGCGGCAGTGTCGATGCGATGGACGCATTCGTTCGGTTTCGCGGACGCCAGCCCGACGTGCGGCCCTTGCTCAAACAAACCGGTATCGCCGCGTGAAGCGGCCGGCCGCACTGCTGCTGGCGCTGCTGGCGGCAAGGGGTGTGGCGGCCACGGCCTATGTGAGCGATGAGCTGGTGCTCGGCGTCTATGCCGAAGAGAACAATCAAGGTCAACGATTGGCCACCCTGCATTCGGGAACCAAGGTCGAAACGCTGGCGCAAGGCGGTGATTTCACCCAGGTTCGCTTGTCTGACGGAACGACCGGCTGGGTAAAGACGGCCTTCCTGACAGCCACCGAACCGGCCGTGGTTCGAGTCAAGCACCTGGAAGAGGAGCTCGATCGCATCCGCGCCACCACCCCCGCCCTGGCCGAAGCGGCGGCGCGCAGCGAAGTGGAGCGGCTCAAACAAGAACTTGCTGCGCGGGAAAGCGAGCTTGCTGCGGCGCGCGGCGACGGAACATCGCAGGCGGCGCCTTCGCAGCCGGCCCCAGGTCCGCTCGCGGCCATCCAGGCTCCGACCGGGACGCTGTGGCAGCTGATCGCGGGCATCGCCCTGGTCATCGGGTTGGCATGCGGCTTTTGGCTGGGCTATGCGACGCTGGCGCGGCGCGTCAAGAGCAAATTCGGCGGGATCAAAGTTTACTGAATGCGGATTCCTTGGGGTCCATGGGACTTCATATTTGACTTAATAATGTGAGCTACGTCCATAAGGAGAGGTAGTTGCGTGGCACCGTCAAGCCTTTAGGCCTAAACTCCTTGCGATGTACGACCTCCGACGTAACGACTTCGACGTTGCGAACTCCGTCCAAGTCAGCTCCACGGCTGCTGTAACCGCAGCGGTCAGGGAGCTCTTCACGACGGCGTGGCCTTCCGACTCCTTCGACAAGGTCGCGGTCGCGTTCGAAGATTTCGACAAGCTTTTTACCGGCCGCATGCCCGGCTATCACGGCGTTGATACCCTCTACCACGATCGTCAACATTCGCTCGACATGACGCTGGCCATGGCGCGGCTTTTGGTCGGCTATGAACGCACCGTCGAGAGCCGATTGCGCTTCGGCGGCGAGCTCGCAGGAATGGCGCTGGTGACATCGTTGTTTCATGACGCCGGCTACATCCGGGAATT
>Ga0210406_10001194_pt1 | contig 32852 bp, 31 predicted proteins | sample IncBWC30MmetaG_FD_155454 | JGI IMG/M metagenome (GOLD analysis project Ga0210406, IMG submission 155454) | Forest soil microbial communities from Barre Woods Harvard Forest LTER site, Petersham, Massachusetts, United States - Inc-BW-C-30-M | ecosystem: Environmental > Terrestrial > Soil >... | reverse complement strand
ATCCCACCCGGCGGTTGGAGCAGATTGAAGTTTATGGAGAGGTGGCCGAGCGGTCGAAGGCGCACGCCTGGAAAGTGTGTAACACCTAACCGTGTTCGTGGGTTCGAATCCCACCCTCTCCGCCACTTTAAACGCAACTGCTTGAAACGCTTTGGACTCTAGAATTTAAAGCCTATTCGCTTAACCCCCTGGTACACCGCGGCAGTACACCGCATAAAAACAGGGGTTGGCGATGGCACAGACACATATCCGGCGGCGCAACGGCTGCTTCTACTACCGGCAGAAAATTCCGGCCGATCTGCTCGTGCACTTCGGCAAGGGCGAAATCGTTCGCAGCCTGCGGACGAATAAGCCCCGCGAGGCGAGCGCCGCGGGCTACGAGCAAGGCCACACCTGGGCCCGAGAGTTCGCGAGGGTCCGGGCAGGCGGCCTCCAGACGGTTCCTAGAGCGGTAGCCGAGGCGCAAGGCTTGCTGGACGCCCTGGATGCCTTACCCATTGAGCAAGCCGGGGAACGGCCCCAGCCGAAGCAGGCGAAGGTTTCGCTCCGCAGCATTGACGATGAGTTTGTCACGAAGACCTGCGCGACGTACCTTAATGAGATCGACGGCGCTGACGCCGAGATCCGGGCAAACCGCGGAAAGTATGGAGAGATCCACCGTCTTTGGTCCGAGCTTAATGGAGGGCCGGCGCTCAAGGATCTGGAGTCGATGTTGTCGGTAGGGCCGATTGCGCAAACGGTCCACGATCTGCTCTCCGGATTTCTATCCGATCATAACTACGCAGCCGGGCGGGACGTTCCGGGGTATTCGAAACTCTGCGTGCGCTTCCTGGAGACTTTGATCCGGGCCAGAAAAATCGTTGAGGATCGAAACGCCGGGCGACCACCGAACACTGAGGGAATCGCTCCCCTCGCGCTGACGTTCAAAGCCAATGCTGATTCGCATGGTCTAACGATTGAAGGCTTGCACGGGATTTGGGCGGCCCGACAGAGCGGAACGCCGAAAACGACGGATGAGTTTCTATCCATCATTCGACGATTCCAGGCTTTTGTGGTTGGGCAATTTCGCACTGACCAGGCTGCGAACGTGAAGCAGGTCCATGTGATCGCTTACAGAAATCACTTGACTGAAGAGGGATTCAAGCCCAAGACGATCACCAAGCAGCTGTCAACGATCAAGACCCTATTCAACAGCGCAATCGAGGACGGAATGCTTTCACCGAGTGAAGTGCAGTCGGTCAAAGTGGGTAAGCCAAAGAGGAGGGGAAAAGGGGGCACCAAACCGCGACTTCCATTCGAATTGGCGGAACTCGAAAAGATCTTTTCTCCTGCAATTTATTTGAAGACGCCTGGAGCAATCAAGGGTAGTCGCACAGAATATTGGGGTCCGTTAATCGGGTTACTTTCAGGGATGCGCATCGAAGAGATCTGCCAATTGCGAATCAGCGATATTCGAGAGCACCGAGGGCGGCCATTCTTTTCGGTAATCGACGGCGAGGACCAGGAACTGAAAACCGAGACCTCCCGTCGGAACGTCCCTGTTCATGGGGAACTCATCCGTTGCGGCTTCTTGGACTTTGTCGAGGCTGGGCGCAAGGCGCGAAACGAGTGGTTGTTTCCCGAGCTCGAAGCAGATAAGTACGGTAGGAATTCCAGTACATTTGGTAAGCGATGGAATCGGAAGCTGCGCCGGGTCATCTCGTTGAGGGAAGCGGATCATACGAAGGCCTTTCACAGTTTTCGGCACCTGTTTAAACATGCTGCCCGCCAGTGCCGTATCGAAGAGGAAGTCCACGATGCATTGACTGGGCATAAATCGAAGGATTCGGAGGGAAGGAAATACGGTGGGTTGAGCTATCCGGAGGATCCGCTGTTCGAGGCGATGAAGCAGTTCAAGATCGAGGGGTTGGACTTGTCGCACCTATATGTGGATTCAACACAACACAGGGGCAACGCTTGAACACAGCGCGTCTTCGGTTCGACGAGCGAATGCAATTGATGCCCGGCATGTTGTGGATACATTTGGCAGAGGTGCGGACAAGCCGGCTAGCGAAGGGCAAAAAAGGCCAAAATCATGAACAGGGCACACAGTCCCGCAAGGCAGAAAATCGGCGCCAAGCCTTCTCCTTGTGCTTCGAACGCAAATGGAATCTTCACCTTGAGCTTGTTCGCCCTTGCAAATACTACTTTGCGATCCGTCATTCGTCGTCCAACGCCTCGCCTTGGCGGCGGCTCAGCGCGATGTTTTCTTCGGCCGATTTGCGGACACAATCGTAGAGTTCGTAGGCAGGAGACAACCGTGAGATTTGAACCAGGGCATCCGCGGCTTTTGCGCGCTGGCCGATGTCCTGCGGGCTTGGATCACCGAGAATACTTGAGTGAACCCCCGAGATTGCCGAACCGTAGAGGTCGCCAATCACACTCTTCACAAGGTCGGGGCTAACCGCCTTGCAGCGTTCCAAAAGCCGCACGACAAATGGGCGATGCACGAAGATGAAGGCATTGTCGGCTTTGTGTAACAAGCGGGACATGAGCAGGAGTTCATCGCTGGAAGCGGTCTCAAGCTGCCCTTCGAAAAACGAAACTAAATCGGACTGTTTTCCTCCGAACATCGCATCGAAGACATTCGCTGCATGTTGCTGAAAGTAAAAGTCGTTGCGATCGGAGTTGTTGCGCAGCCACGACCAGGTGCGTGCGAAGATCTCGGATGCGGCATCGGACTCGTGAATGCGCAGCGGGATTTGAACGTAGGGCCCATAGTTGGCGGGATGGAACGAAAAGGATTCGGTTTGGGCGGCGATTTCGACGCGGGCGATCAAGAAATCGGCAAGTTGTCGGGGAAACCGGAGCGATATTGAAGACAGGAACTGCTGGGTCCAATAGTCCTCCAACCGCGGGATGTTTAGCAATCTTTTTAGGAAGTGATCGACGTCTTCGCTCGTCAACTGGTTCAAAGGGCCGTTGTCGGCTTCGCGAAATAACTGGAACAGTTCATCCGCCAAGCCAGGTAAGGCTTCGAAATGCACCTTTTTGCACAGATCGATCAGCTGACGTACGTTTTCTGAACGCCATCGCCAGAGGCAATGGACAGCTGCGGTCACAACGGTACCATCGTGGGACGCGAGTGCCATACCGATGAGGAAAGCATCGCGCTCGTCATAGTCACGGCGGATCCCCGAGAAGGAAGCTGAGGCGGCTCGAGACAGGGAGGCGTCTCCGGAATCGAGAAACTTCTGCGCTAACGACTGCCCCTCGTTAGGATCCGCGTTTGATAGTTCGCCTAGGGCGTGAGGCAGAAAGGCCCGCGTATGTGATTCCGGGCGTGCGCGTGCATCGTCAATGAAGATACGCGACAACTTCACGTCGTCACGTAGGAGCCGACTGATGAGAATATGTGCGCCGTCTCCTTTTACGCCGGAATCTGCCACTTCTGTAAGGAGTCTTTCGATCAAGCGGTGTAGTTCGATCGGCGCATAAGCTACTTTGAGTTCGGTGGAAAGGTTCGTTAGCCACGCCTCATGCCTTTGCTGCCAGTTATCGGTGAAACCTGTTAGGTCAAGGATGGGACCAAAGCCTTTCGTAAGCGCAGCGAGAGATCGGAATTCAAGACTTGTCGGCAGCGCGTCCTGCACGGCTTTGGCTGCAGTTTGAACACTGCCTACACCATATTTCGCGTGCCAGGAAGTAGAGCCGGCAAGTATGATAGCGACGATCGGCTGGATCTTGCTGTTGGCCAGCAACTCTCTCACCGCGAGAAGCGTGCGTTCGAATTCGAGATCATATTTGTCTCGAAGTTCACGGGGCACTGCCATGCCCATAGCGCCCATTGGGTAAGTAAGAGCGCCATGAAGAAAGAGAGCGGCCTTTGTAGCTATTCTCGTTCTGGGGTGCCGCAGAAGCCCCAAGGTGCGCTCGATCAGCTGTTGGCGCAATGGTCCGACAACGTCGGGATTCACCAAAAATGGCTTCATCGTAAGTTGACGACCGGTAGAACGAGTGGTTACGCCTTCGGCGCTCAAGACAGGACGCAAAATATCGAGTGGCGAATAATGAGAGTCCCACGCAGTGTCCCGGTCTGCCAAGGTCATTGCGAAATGGAAGACATGCTCGGTAAACACCAACGGTTTGCGCTCTTCAAATCCACAGAGTTCAGCCAAAGCGCGGATTGGATGATCGGGATGGGCGCCGAGCTCTCTGCGGTCGTTTCGACCGAGTTCCCACAGCACCTCGCAAACCTCAGGTAGGTAATCGGTGTTGTAGGCAATCCTCCGAAGGATCGAGGAGAAATCCTTTGCAACTACGCCGTGACGGATGCGATCAGTGACAAAATCTAGCTTTTGTCGCGGCTGATAGATGGCGACAGCGAGAACTGCATTGATCCGCTGGTCATAGAGGCCGTGATTTTCGCGAAGTTTTTGCCAGACGCCATCAAGAAGTTTGCTTTCGCCTGGCTGGCCACCTTTTAACCGCCAATCCAATCGACCGAGGTTGACAAGGAGATTCTCAAGCTGCCTTGGTTCAACGAGGTCGAACGCGCGCAGTGCGAACGGTGATAGTTTCTCGTTAGGACCAATGCAGCTATTTTCTATGATGTAGTCCCCGAGAAGATCCGGCATGAGCCTGTAGTGGTGGCCGCGCCGATATATGACTCCGCCGTCCACGAGAAGCTTAAACAATCGCGCGGCGTCGATCGCGTCGATGTTCTTGAGCGCTTGCAGTAGCGCGATTAACGCTGGATCTTCAGTATGAAAAGGTTGGACGAGCGCAAGGATTTCCAATATGTCCTTGATGGCTTTTTTGTCGCCAGGGGAACCTAGTTCTCCAACAATGATGTCTTCAAATTTTGCGAGAATGAGGTTGCGAATGCCGTCATCATTTTTTGCTGCTTCAAAACTAACGCGTTCCTTGGCTATTACGCGCGCCGCCATCACAGTTACCAGCGGACTATCACCCGTAACCCTCGCCAGATCGTTTGCTAACTCGGTGGGCGCACCGGCTTCACCCAACGCTGCCTTAGCGAGATCGATAGTTTGTTCACGCGTGAGCCGTTTCAATTCAATAGTAGGCGGATTCTCAATCGCTGTACGCGCAGCCTCCCTTTTGATGCGGGACTCGGCGTAGAGCCTGGTTGCGAGTAGAAGCCGCGTTTGATTCTCCGGGACTGCTGCGTACTCTAGTAGACCGCCCAGCCCATCGCGGTCATGTGCATCGTCGATAACGAGAATTTTGCAGACGTCTCCAAGGGCTTCAATGTTCTCTCGTGTACCTTCGCCCGAACCGGACAGAAAACGGATACGCACCAGCGGATGCACCTTGGCGAAAACACCTAGCGCTTCTTTCAGAAGACGCGATTTTCCTATCCCACCTGGTCCCGTGAGAAGGACGAGCGGCGCGTTTTTCGTTTCTAGCGCGTCGGTCAACAGGGCAACGTCACTATCCCGGCCTTTCAAGGTCAAATCGTGATTGAAAATCGTACCGCGCCCCACAAAGGGCGCGAAGAATTCGTCTCTAGTGAGCCACGGGCCCGGTTCGGACCGGCCCAACAAGCTCAAACGCTGACCTCGAAAGAAAATGTCCACCAATCGATTCTGGTCGTCGCTAGTCAATTCGGTGCGAATGAGGCGCGACACGTCCTCCTTGCCCCAAATATGCCAATCGGGGAATTTTCGAATTGCGTCTTGGGTTTGCGGGCTCGGCACTCTGCTGAGCACCAAGTATTTCTCGTCGGCGACGGCGGTGTGTGCGGCAACGGCACGTTCGACGTCCGCAGGGCCAAATTGCTGGACTCGTTTACACTGGTAACTAAAGCGAGTACCGGCTTGAAACGTGACGGTCAGGTCGAGTCCGTCCTGCTTATGACCGGATGCGCCAGCGCGGCAGACGACCGCCTTTCCCCGGTAAAGGCATCCTAAAAGAAATTCAACGAATCTCTCAAACGTGTCCGCGTCAAGGCGATCGACGGGAAAGGGTTGCGCGTAACTTGTTACAGTCGGCGCTGCGTAGCCTGCTTCATCCAGCAAGAAGGCCGGCTTCAGCTTGAGCGCCCTCGCGATTTTGGGGATTTCACCTGCCCTTGGTCTCGAGTGGCCCGATTCCCAGCGACTTATAGTCTGCTGCGTGCAATCGAGAATAAGGGCCAGATCAGACTGATTTTCAATCCCAGCGGTAATCCGTGCTTCCGCTAGCAGGCGACCGAAGGAAGCGTATTTTGAGCTGCGACTTGGCATGGCAGTACACATTAACTGTGTATAAGTCGCAATGCAACTCACTTAAATTGTGTGAAATAGCTTGCAGAGGCCAAGATCGGGCTGGTGCCACGTCGGCGGTGCCACCGCAATTTCGAACGCAATCGCCGGGCATCACGTCGAAAGACCTCGCAAGCTATGGAAAACAATAGTTTTTCTACGATTTTCCACAATTTTCTGTATAGTTTTGCGATGCAAAACCTGGGCGGGTTGATACTGGCGAGATTCAGATGATCCTGGAGGGTGCCGAGGTTCCCAAAAATCAACGGCAAACCGCCCATACGCTCACGGCGAACGGGAAAATACCCGGATATAAGGTTGCCGTGACCCACGGCTAACTCGATGAATCGGATTTCGACCGACGATCGAAGGACCGCGTGTGGCGACAAATGGAAGTGAAGCACGATGGCTGAAGCGAATCAGAATCCTGAGCAAATTGCCCGAGACCAGATCGACAAATCTCTGGAACAGGCTGGCTGGATCATCCAAAGCACCAAGAAAATCGATCTAAACGCCGGGCGTGGCGTCGCTGTCAAAGAATTCCAGACCGATATTGGACCCGCAGACTACGCACTTTTTGTGGACAAAATGGCTGCGGGTGTAATCGAGGCCAAACCCAAGGATTGGGGCCACAAGATCACAATGGTCGAAGAGCAATCGAGTAGCTACGCCGCCGCCACTCTGAAGTGGGTAAACAACAAGGAACCGTTACCTTTCGTGTACGAGAGCACCGGCATCATCACGCGATTCACAGATGGCCGCGATCCTAAACCTCGGTCTCGTGAGGTATTCGCTTTCCATCGGCCGGAAACCATGGCCGAATGGCTATCAAAGCCGACCTCGCTACGCGCTCGACTCCAAACCATGCCGCCGCTTGGCCACGCCGGTTTGCGCGATTGCCAGATCACGGCAATCGAAAATCTAGAAAAATCCTTCAAGGACGACCGGCCTCGCGCCCTTGTGCAAATGGCAACAGGCTCCGGCAAGACCTACACCGCTATCACGTCGGTCTATCGTCTTCTCAAGTATGCGGACGCCAAGCGCATTCTTTTTCTCGTGGACACAAAGAATCTTGGTGAACAGGCAGAGCAGGAGTTCATGGCCTACCTGCCGAACGACGATAACCGGAAATTCACGGAACTCTACAACGTGCAGCGTCTCAAATCGTCGTTCGTCGCTAAGGACAGCCAGGTCTGCATCAGTACCATCCAGCGCATGTACGCGCTGCTGAAGGATGAGCCGCTCGACGAGGCAGCCGAGGAGGCGAACCCGGCCGAATTGATGGTGAGACCGAAGCAACCGCTCCCTGTTGTCTACAACAGCAAGATACCGCCGGAATTTTTCGATTTCATCATCATCGATGAGTGCCACCGTTCAATCTACAATTTGTGGAGGCAAGTGATCGAGTATTTTGATGCCTACCTTATTGGTTTGACGGCAACGCCGGACAACCGGACCTATGGCTTTTTCCGAAAGAACGTCGTCAGCGAGTACAGCCACGAGAATGCGGTCGCCGACGGCGTGAACGTCGGAAACGAAATCTATGTCATCGAGACCGCGCGCACTAAGCAGGGTGCCACGATCAAAGCGAGCCAGCAGGTGGAGAAGCGGGAACGGTTGAGCCGCAGGAAGCGCTGGGAAACACAAGACGCGGATGAAACATACTCCGCAACACAGCTTGACCGCAATATCGTCAACCCCGATCAGATCCGCACAGTCATCCGCACCTTCCGCGACAAGCTGCCCGAGATTTTTCCGGGGCGACAGGAAGTGCCGAAGACCCTTATCTTTGCGAAGACTGACAGCCACGCGGACGACATCATCCAGACGGCACGGGAGGAGTTCGGGCAGGGAAACGATTTTTGCAAGAAGATCACGTACCAGTCCAAGGAAGACCCAAAGTCGGTCCTTGCGCAGTTCCGCAACGACTACAATCCGCGCGTCGCCGTAACTGTCGATATGATCGCGACCGGCACCGACGTGAAGCCGCTTGAATGCTTGCTTTTCATGCGTGACGTTAAGAGCCGGAATTATTTTGAGCAGATGAAAGGCCGGGGAACGCGTACCCTGGACCATGATGACCTCAAAAAGGTCACGCCGTCCGCGGCTACAGCGAAGACGCACTATGTAATCGTTGACGCCATCGGAGTCACAAAGTCCCTCAAAACCGCAAGCGAACCGCTTATCACGAAGCCTACTGTTCCACTAAAAGACCTTGCCATGGGCGTCATGATGGGTGTTCGCGACGATGATACAGTCAGCTCTCTTGCCGGACGCCTCGCGCGCCTGAACAGCCAGCTCGAGCATGGGGATCAGCAACGCATCAAGGCGAAATCCGGCGGCGTGGCGCTCGCCGATATCGTTGGCGGCTTGCTCGCCGCCATTGATCCGGACCGGATTGACGACAAGGCCCGTGAAATTGCAGATGTCCCTGCGGGCGCCGATCCCGGCGGCCAAGCGCGCCAGACTGCACGAGAGCAGCTTGTCGGGGCGGCCGCAGGCGTCTTCAACGGTGACCTGATCGAACTTCTTGACTCAATTCGCCGTGATAAAGAGCAGACCATAGACCACGACAACCTTGATGCTGTATTGCGGGCCGAATGGGAGGGCGATGCGACAGAGAATGCGAAGCAAGTCGCACAAGACTTCCGCGGGTATCTGGAAGGCAACCGCAACCAAATCGAAGCGCTGACCATCTTTTACAGCCAGCCCCACCGACGTTCTGAGCTGACCTATGAAATGATTCATCGGTTACTGGCAAAGCTCAAAAGCGACAGACCTCGCCTCGCACCGCTGCGAGTGTGGCAGGCTTATGCACTACTCGACGAGTACAAGGGAAGCCTCCCCAGCAGCGAACTAACCGCGCTAGTTGCGCTGGTCCGCCGCGTCTGCGGCATCGACGCAAAAGTGTCGCCTTATTCGGAAACAGTGCGCAAAAACTTTCAGAATTGGATCATGACGCGCCACAGCGGCGGCGGAGAGAAGTTCAATGAGGAGCAAATGGAGTGGCTCCGTATGATCCGGGACCACATCACTAGCTCATTCCATCTCGCGCTGGACGATCTCGACATGGCGCCGTTCGACGCGAAGGGCGGGCTTGGGCGAATGCATAAATTGTTTGGCGAAAAGATGGATAGAGTCATCAAAGACATGAACGAAGTGTTGGCGGCATGAAGGAATCCCAATCTACCGTGCTGCCAGATGGCTGGGCATGTACCCGAGTGGGTGATGTGTGTACTGATATTAACTATGGATACACCGCGTCGGCATCCGAAGAAAGGCGTGGTCCACGATTTCTACGTATCACGGACATCCAAAATGGCCAAGTTCTGTGGGCGTCCGTCCCCTATTGTAATATTGAGCCGGAGCAAATAGCTAAATATGCTCTACACACCGGCGACATCGTTTTCGCTCGAACCGGTGGAACTGTTGGAAAGAGTTTTCTTATCACATCCGTACCGGAAGAGTCGGTGTTTGCTTCTTATTTGATTCGCCTTTCTGCACATACGGAAACTCTGCCAAAGTACCTCTACTATTTCTTCCAATCCGGAGCCTACTGGGAGCAGATTGGAATAAAGAAAGGAGGCCTGCAGGGAAATGTAAACGCTACGACACTGTCGTCGTTAGAGTTCCCCATTTGCCCATTGAACGAACAAGCTCGAATCGTTGCCAAGATCGAGGAACTCTTTTCAGAATTGGACAATGGCGTCGAATGCCTGAAGATGGCGCGACAGAAATTGCAGATTTATAGACAATCACTTCTCAAGAATGCATTTGAAGGGAAGCTCACGGCAAAATGGCGCGAGACGAGCGGCCACCAGGTGGAAGCCGCATGCTGCCTCCTTGATCGGATTAATGACGAGCGGCTCAGTCGATATAGAAATGACTGCCGAGAATGGAGCGCAGCCACTGGTTTGCGGGAAACATCGAAACAAAATGGCCGCCGCCCGCATGAACCTATACAGCCAGCGAGAGTAGTGCCCATTGAATCAATTGATGGCCTGGAATTGCCGAAACTTCCGCATGGTTGGCTTTGGCTACGGTACGGCGACCTGTGTGCCCTTGTAAGGAACGGAATTTCAAAGAAGCCAGATGCCACGCAGGGCGACAAAATATTTCGGATCAGTGCGGTTCGCCCTATGGAGTTTGATCTAGGCGATTTCCGCTATCTCAAAAACCCGAACGGAGAATATGACTCCTACTATCTCGCGACCGGAGACTTGGTGTTCACGAGGTATAACGGGTCTCGAGCGTACGTTGGGGTCTGCGCTGAATACAAAGGAAGTGGAGACCATCTATTCCCTGACAAACTGATACAAACTCGCCTGTCATCTCCATTGGCGAGTTCTGGGTTCCTGGAGAAGGCATTAAATTGCGGCTCGTCAAGACGGTTCCTCGAGACAAAAATTCGAACCACCGCTGGGCAATCTGGCGTCTCCGGTGCCGACATAAAATCGATTCCGGTTCCAATCTGCGGCATTGCGGAGCAAACGCTTATCGAGGAGCGGCTGGCTTGCGAGCTTACGAAAGTGGCGTATCTTCGGGATACAATTGAGGATGCACTTGAGCGGACAGATGCGCTTCGCCAGAGTGTTCTAAAGAAAGCGTTCTCCGGCAAGCTCGTCGCGCAAGACCCCCTTGATGAGCCCGCCTCCGCCTTGCTGAACCGCATCAGGGGCTGCAGGGCCAAGCAAGAGAGCGGCAAAAACAGGATTAGAAAGAGAGATGTCGCATGAATGCCGCGCCAATTATTTCCAAAGTGTGGAGTTTTTGTACGACGCTACGCGATGACGGGGTTAGCTACGGCGACTACCTTGAACAACTCACATACCTCATCTTTCTCAAGATGGCTGATGAATACGCCCAGCCTCCCTATAGCCGCGATGTCGGAATAGCCGCTAAGCATAACTGGCGAAGCCTCAAATCCAGACGAGGGGCTGAGCTGGAGGTTCATTACGTCACCCTTTTGCGCGAACTTGGAAATCAGAAGGGAATGCTTGGACAGATTTTTACGAAGGCGCAAAACAAGATTCAAGACCCAGCAAAGCTCTCCCGCCTTATCGATATGATCGATGATACCGAGTGGGTGACGATGGGCGCCGATGTGAAGGGCGATATCTACGAAGGTCTGCTGGAGAAGAACGCCGAGGATACCAAGTCTGGCGCGGGGCAGTATTTCACCCCGCGTGCCCTAATTCGGGCAATGGTGGAGTGTGTTAAACCGGAACCGGGTAAGACCATTGCCGACCCGGCCAGTGGCACTGGGGGTTTTTTCCTTGCCTCATACGATTTCATGACCAATCCACAGAATTATGAACTCGATAAAAGGCAGAAAGAAATCCTGAAACACAGTACTTTCAGCGGTAACGAGATCGTTGCCAATACGCGGCGCCTGTGTCTCATGAACATGTTTTTGCACAATATTGGCGAGATAGACGGCGAAGCCATGATTTCTCCCAATGACGCACTAGTTGCGCCGAGCGGCAGGAGCTTTGACTACGTGCTGGCTAATCCGCCGTTCGGTAAAAAAAGTAGCATGAGCTTTACGAACGAAGAAGGCGAGCAGGAGACAGACGATCTCACCTATAACCGCCAGGACTTCTGGGCGACAACGTCGAACAAGCAGCTCAATTTTGTGCAGCATATACGCACGATGCTGAAAACAAGCGGAAGAGCTGCCGTGGTCGTTCCCGACAACGTACTTTTTGAGGGCGGCGCCGGTGAAATCGTTCGCCGCAAGCTTCTTGAGACTACCAATCTTCATACGATTCTGCGCTTGCCAACGGGTATCTTCTACGCGAACGGCGTCAAAGCGAATGTAATATTCTTCGATAACCATGAGGCCAGCCCGAGGCCGTGGACAAAGGAAGTTTGGTATTACGACTACCGCACCAATGTGCATCACACCCTGAAAAGGAAGACGATGGGCTTTGATGACCTGGCGGATTTCATCAAGTGCTATAACCCCGCTAATCGGCAGAAGCGAAAAGAGACATGGAATGCCTCCAGCAATACTGAAGGCCGTTGGCGCAAGTTCAGCTACGAGGAGCTGAAGGCGCGCGACAAGACGAGCCTAGATGTGTTCTGGCTGCGGGACAAGAGCCTAACCGATCTCGATAACTTGCCTGAGCCGGACGAGCTCGCCGAGGAAATCATCGAGAGCCTGGAAGCCGGACTTAGCAGCTTTCGCGAGGTTCTGGTGGGTCTTGTGCGGGCGAGCTGATGGATCCGGGCTGCTTCACATACATATGCCGTGAGAGACTAGAGCCGGTGTCCCCTCAGCAGTTCGGTCGGGTTAAATGCATCTGTAAGTAAAAGCACGTGGTGCCGCGCGCGAGTGATGCCAACGCGGAGGAGTCGGCGACATCGCGTGTGGGGCTGACTCTCATTGAAAAAAACAAAGGGACTGCTGTTCGAATCGTCGAACAAGACCACCGCGTCAAATTCCTTACCTTTAGATTTGTGCATTGTCATGACGTGAATTCCCGAAAGGTCGTCCTGCGACTCAAATAGCTGGACTTCGGCGACAATGGCGTCAAGCACGGTACGAGCGCTGTTATAGCTCCCATTCGTTTGCCATAGCTCTGCCAATCCATTGCCAATTCGTTTACTCCGCTGAAGTCCGGCAAGTTCCTCAGATGCCGCCGCGATTTCTCTAAACGGTGCGGCGCCGCAGTCTCGTAACGACTCGCGTGCAGAAACCCAATCGCGCTTCGGATCGCCGGTAAAGCGATGTGCTCGCATCTGACGTAGGCAGGCGAGTAATTTGGCAGCTACCCCAGCCGGGGACATGCCACCGCGACACTTTGCGGCCGCCATGGCAAGTTGCTGTCCCTTTTCGAGGTTGGATTTGCCGCCACGAGATCGAAATACATTGGCGGCCAACTCCAAGGCGGTACAAAGTTCTGAAATCTCGCCTTCGGGTGCGGCTCTGGGCTCCAGAAGGAACGCGATCATCCGGCTTGATAAAAGCGCCGGAGCTTCATCAATCAGCACCTTATGGCGGATTTCCTTGTTGGTTCCGTCTCCGACCAGCGCGCGCGATATTACGTTCACACCCCGTTTCCTAGCGGTCAAGAGGGCAAGGCTTCCGATATCGTCAGACGATTCCTTGGCTTTGTTGATCGCAATGCCGACCGCTTGCCGTATCGCCCTATCGCGGTTGACTTTCTGCGCCCGGAAACTCATACGTGAGACTCCTTTGTAGGCGGAGCCACGTGGCGTTTCTAGCAATACATCGTTGGCAAACTGAAGAATTTCCGAGTTGGGGCTGCGATGGTTTTCTCCTTGCAGATCAATCCGCAATGGATTGAGGGCTTCCATTATGTGAGCGACGCGTTCAGAACTTACTCCCGGTCGAAAATCGAAAATTTGTTGCTCCAGGTCCGCCAAACAGACAAGTTGTGACCGAGAAGAGAGGTATCTGACGCATTGCCACTGATCTTCGGCGGTATCCTGAGCCTCATCTACGATGATTAGTGGGTGACGCATCGAATAGATTGACCGAAGACGAGAAGATGCCCGCAGAAGGCGCAGTGCGCTTTCCGCAAACAAATCAAACGCCACGACGCCCTCTTCGCTAAACAAGCGATTCCTTTCAACCGTCCAATCCATTCCTTGCGCTTTGATTAGGTGGCGAAGTGCGTCTTCGTCATGCGGAAGCAAGATTGTTAGAGACCGGGGTGCTCCAAGCAAATATCCGTATGCGCGAAGTATGTCCCAAAAGAAAGAATGGAAGGTTTGTATGGAGAGTCGTTGCTGACCTGACCTTGGCAGTGACTTGCGGCTCGCCTCGACAATGCGGGACACCGCGTTGCGCGAAAAGCTTAAAAAGAGAACGGACTGGCCCAGCGCAAGCCCTTCTTCAATTCGGAGCCTCGATTTCTCGAGAGCGATGGTCGTTTTCCCTGATCCGGGTCCGCCCGTAACCAACACAGGTCCTCGTGCATCAAGGATGGATTGTCTCTGGGGGCAAATTGTAATTAGCACCGCTAATCACCCTCGCTCTCTTCTGAGACCTTCGCTGACAACGAAAGCCAATCGTCGTTCTCGGCGACTGAAGCTGTTTTTGGTTTGCGCTTGGGCCGAGGAAATCGAGAGTAAATATCCTCCAGAAAAGCTCTTGGCGTCGCGGGAAGTTCTGTGATAGCGCACCTGTTGAGGAGACGGGCAGCGCCACCGTCACCCTTTTGTGCCTTAAGGACTTCGCACGTAAGGTCTCGGAGTCTTTCATCCTCGGGTCGAACGGACGGTATTTTGAAGTTGGTCTCGTCAGCATTGTCCCGTAGTTCGACCAGATACTCCCATTGACGATAAAGCGGAGTCTCGTTAACTATTAGACGTTCAGACCCTTTGAACGGAATTTCGGTCGCCACGACGAACAAGCTGGACAATGCAGCTGTCTCGGCTTCGCTACGCTTCTTTTTGTCGTAGAAAGCAAAGGCGGGAATGTCGATAGCTTTAAAAAACTCGCCCATTTTTTCTAGATTGCCGTCACCATCGGCATTGACAACGCATACGCCCGCAACGTCGAACGGAAATAGAGTGTCATCCGAAGACTCAAGCCTGTGCGCAGTCGCAAGTAGGAGGTCCTGCTCTGTTACCCCCTCGCCGATGATCACGCCGCGACTTAACATAGCTTCGGCGAGCGCACGTCGGAAGTTGTGGCGATAGCTCTTTGCTCTCATGGTTACTGGAAGAGCGACCGATTGTCCTGTCAACTTTCCTTGTAGGTCACGCTTTAGTTTAATGATTCCGTTTGGTTCGAAGTGCTCGATTACGTATGGTGAATGTGAAGTGACGAAACACTGTGAGGTTTCCTTTAGCAGGTAATTTGCGATGCGCCTTTGCGTGTGGGGCGGTAGCGCGATTTCGGGTTCTTCCATCGCGAAGATGACATTGTCTTTCTTAATATCCGCAATAAAGGTGAGGAGCGCGAGGACTAGGGTATTAAGGGTGCCTGTGCCGGACCGTTGGAATGGCACGGCGGATTCGTTAGGCCCCATACTGAGGAAAAAGGATATCGTTTTGCGCAAGTGTTCTCGAGTCAGCTGCGACACAAATAGTCTTGTTGCGCGGCCGGTGCCGCCGGGCGCAATGTAGTCTGAAAGCCTAGTCTCTATTTCTTCTAGAATGGGACCTAGCTCAGTGGCGTCGGCGTCGATTGGAGGGCTCAGCGTCTCAAGTCGCGTTCTTATACCTTCCCACATTCCCGCGCGAGCTTCCTTCATACGAAGGATGTTGTCCAGCAAAGAGCCGCGCTCCAGACTTAGGGCGCGCGAGCCAGTGCGAATAGCTCGCAAATATAGAAATCCGATGGACCGTTTCACATTGCGCGGGATGGCTTTCCTATCGTCCTCTGCTTCGTCAGCTCTGCCGTACACGGTCTTCGCTACGAATTGGTCATCCTCCGCATCGTATTTGGCGATTGTAATCAGTCGTAAGCAGGGCTCGACGTCCGGGTGATCTGCTAGGTCGATTTCGCCTTCGTCTAGAAGGCGCAATTGTTCTCTGTTCCAGAATTCAAGGTTATTTGCGCATAGCGTTTTGACGTCGTCCGTTAGATCGGTGAGGACTGCCTCAATGCGAATGGGAATCGGCGTAACGCCGTCTTTTGCGAGATAGTTGGCGTTTCGGAAATCAAATTCTTCAACTGGCGGTGATCGATAAAGGCGGTCGGGCCCAAGGACGAGGTCGAGCGCTTCGCAGACAGTGCTTTTTCCAACATTGTTGCCGCCGATTAGCAGCGTGTGTCTGTCAAAGTGGAGTAGCGCGCTTTCTACCGCGCGGAAATTGCTGATTCCAAGCCTAGTGATTTGCATCCTGCCTCCAGCAACCGTAAGTATTGAAAATGACCCGTTTGTCCTACCGAACTGAAAGGCCATTGATTCTCCGGGGAAAATTGTTCTATTGACCCGCTGTGAACAATGGCTCATTATACTCACATGCATAACGTGAGGATAGTGAAATGCGCTTTCGCATGAAAGAATTTGCGAGCGACGGCATTCTGGCCGGGTCGCAACCCGGCAAGCGTGCATTTGCTGCCCTTGTCGGTATGACTGAGGTTCCCAACAAGCCAGAGGTTTGCTTCCTCGATTTTGATGGGGTTTCTGTTGTGACGACGTCCTTCATGCGCGACAGCGTCATCGCCTACCGCAATCACTCGCGTTCGGCATGGCCTCGGCTTTACCCGGTTGCTGCCAATCTCGCTTCCGCCGTTCGTGAGGAATTCGAAATATGGCTCGCCGAGACGAACGACATCTTTGTTATCTGCAACCTTGATGAAGCTGAAGGACCGAGTAACGTGACAATGCTTGGTCAAATCGACGGCAAGCAGCTTGTCGCGCTGCGCGGTGTCATCGACCTTGGTGAGACTGATGTCTCGGGTCTTGCCGCCCACGTTGGAGAAGACGTCGCGCCGACAGCGTGGAATAACAGGATTGGTTCGCTTCTGGCGAAGGGATTGGTGATCGAAGTGTCTAACACCGGGAGGAACAAGCGTTACCGCCCGATCCTTGAGGGCATTAGTTATGGGGCTTGATTTCTTACGCCGCACAGCAAAATCGTCTTCGAAAGCTTGGGATCGCGGCAAAGCCGATCTTTCGATACCTTCTTTGTTTGGTCTGCAAGCGGAACGTCAAACGCGGACCGTCCTTGCCGACTACGACGACGGCGTAAAGCTATCGAGTGGTGAACCATTGACCTTTCAACTGCGCGATCAAAACATGCTTGTGGTCCGTGAGAACACCCGCATCGGAGAGATCAAAAATCCACCGCCGGACATTGTCGCCAAGATTCGCGACGCGGGCGGCTGCGCCCTCGGTCAGGTGCAAACCGTCAATCAATTGAGCAGGACCGCCGATGTCGAGATCAAGTAGAACCGCACCCATCGAGAAATTTCAGTTTCCCGCTGCCGCGACGCATTGGCACGGTTCAGACTTCACGAAGTCACTGGGCTGCCAGAAATGTTTTCATCATGACGTTTGTGGTGGTTTACAGGTAGAGGCAGCAATCTTCGACTGCCTGACCTATTGCCGTTGCACGGATAAGACGACTTGCGACAATGTCTGTCCGCGCAACCCCGGGCATCAAGTCGCCCGGACAAGCGAGGTCAAAGGGTTCGATTTTCGCAATGTTCCCGCTGCTGCACTGGTCGTGGCTCCGGACCTTCCTCTCGTCGTGCCGATGATCTTTCACAGCTATTCGCGCAGTCGCCCGCCGCTGACAAAAACGGTTGCCCTGTCGCTGTATGAAATGTTTGACAAAAAGACCGGAACGATCCGGTTTGCAAACCGCCGTGCGCTCCTCGATCACTTCAAGCTCGCCGATGACACGGTGATTATTCTCAGCGGAACACAGGAAGATTTCCAAATCGAGCGGTGGTGGAACCTGGCCAATCGCGAACAGGTCACGCGCGACCTGATCGACCTTGGCGTATCAATGGTAACGACCCCGAATTACAGCCTATTTGGCGATGTCCCAAGGCTTGATAACCTCTTCAACATGAAGCGCATAGCGCTCGTGTGGTCAGAAATCCAGCGCGAGGGCATGCCCTGCGCCATCCATCTTAACGCCAGGACAGATAAAGACTTCCAGCGATGGGTTGAATTTCTCCGCGACCATCCTGAGATCACTCACGTCGCATTCGAATTCGGGACCGGTGCCGGAGCGCCAAACCGAATTGGATGGCACGTTGATCATTTAAATAACCTCGTACGGGAAGTATCACGCCCGTTTCATCTAGTTATGCGTGGCGGTGGTGGTGAACTCCGTGCGCTTCGGAGCGCGTTTTCAGGGATCACCCTTATCGATACCAGTCCGTTCCTGAAGACCCAACAAAGGCAGCGCTTGGTTATGACCGGGAATGGTCTCAAATCCGTTTCTGCCCCAAGCCCAAAGGGGGCACCGCTCGACGATCTTCTCGATGAGAACGTCGCTGTGTCCAGAGTGGCTGTTGAGCGCAATACGACTCAATAACTATCAGTTTGACTGGCCGGTGGAATGCGGGCGGCAAACAATACTGGCGGCAAATCCCTGCATCGACGTTTTTTGGCGCAGCGTCGATTTCACAAGTTCGGGCCCCACACCTTCGATGGTCACGGCTTGATCGTCGCTTCTAAACCGTAGCTCGCCATTCAGACTCGCGAGGTTGCGAAACAGATTACGAAAGCCGTATCCGTGATTTTGCTCGATGTGGCTGAGCCGCGATGTGCCATCTTGCAGAGCAAGGCGCAACGCCTTTCCCGCATCATCGAGGCTCGCATAGTCGGGCGAGGTTCGCAGGCTGGCCAACATGCCGACACCGCTATCAGCAACGACGAACTCAAATTCTTCGGCTGAGCCCCGGAATGCCACTATGCCCGTATCAGGCCGCCCACTATGGAGATGGATATTTTCTTCGATCTCGGTCATCGCTCCCATAAGGCCTTGAGCAATCGGCTTTGGCAGAGACAGTTCGGCGGCCCGTTGAGCCTTCTGCCGAAACTCAAGCCAGCGCAATTCCTCGTCCGGCTCCGGCGTGGCGGTATCGCGACCGGCTGTGATAAAGCCGATGGTCGCCGTGTCCGATGATCCGTATATAGCACGGCAGTTGTTGGCCGGTGAGAGCGCCCCTGTCAGGGTGTGAATCGTTTGGCAGTCGGGCAGTGCGCGCAGAGGCAATTTGCCGTCGCGGTCCAGGAGCAACAATTCAAGAAGGGGGCCGACGCGCCCGACATGACGTGAGGCCAGAAACTCATCGGCTGCAACCCGCCCGCGCACGCTGGCGCGGGCCAGTTCGTCGAGCAGGTCAAAGGTCAGTTCGCTTCCGTATTCGTCCATTTACCCAGTCAGGCCTTTCCTTGGCGTAGTCCATGTTTGACCCTATAGGTGAGCAGTGTGCGGATCAACAACACCGGTCACACGGCGGCATAAACGTCCGACCGGCCGACGCTGATGACCGGAAAAAAGGGCATCACCCGCCCAGAGGTTCTGGCGTAAGTCATTGAACCGTATGGAGTAGATGAAATTGGGAGGCGAAACTCCTGGCCGAAAGCCCCTACACGGCGAACTCGGATATCTCGCGTACGATCTTCGCCTGATCGGGATCATTCTCGCGATTTCCCGAAGCTGAATCCGCTGCGCTGATGTAGCCGTAACTTCTGCCGCCCGTTTGCTTCTGCATAGCGCAGATTGCCTAGAGAGGCACGAGCATCATCCCGGCGTCGGAAATCCGAAAACCTCTTCTTTGAATTTTGCGAGCGCTCCAACTTGCTGCGAGTAGTACTGGGCGCGCGGAGATTTCAAAAATGTGTGCAGCCTGAAGGCGCAATCGATGACGGTGGTCAGCAGCGCGTCGTAGTACATCGCTAACTGGCCCGGCCGATTGTTTTTGAACACCATGATTTGCAACCTGCCGTCTCTTTCGCCGAAATGGCGATCCTGCAATGCGCTGATATTGTTGTGGGCGTCCAGGCTGAGCGAAAAGTAAAGCGATTCGTAGATGTGTGTCAAGCCAGCAGCGGCGAAGCGCTCATCATTTTGAAGCGGCTTGATTCCCATGCCGCGCATCTCCGCAAGCCTCGCCGTCATCTCGGCGAATTCCTTTCCTGCGTCGATTGTTTTGGCCAAAGTCTCGTGGTGCGGATTACTTCCCTTCGAAGCGCGCATGTTCTTCGCCAGGCGCTTCCGCTCCTTGAAAAAAGTGGCTGTCATGCAGAGGGCATAGTGCTCATCCTCTATTAGCGCGCAAAGATCGGCGTAGGACTCCAGCGCTCCCCGAATCATTCCCCCGACGCACGTGACGCTGCCGGACTTCTCCAGCAGGTCCAGGCACTCAGCAGCTGTCTGCAGGATCGTCGCAAATATGCAGCTGGCGATCAGCTGCTGCGTATCGGCCGTATCTATCGGCGCGGTTGGCATGTCCGCCAGGCAATCGTCGATCGCCTTTTTAAGCGCGGCGTGCTGGCGTCCGAGTACCGAATCCCAATCCATGGAGGCTTCCCTTCCCGCATCCCATGACGAGGCCATTCTACCCAATGGCCCGGGGCACCAGAACGGGCCTCCTACGGCCATTTTCGTCAGGCTGATTCGCCTGCTGAAATAATCGATGCGACTCCCCGATTTGAACCTACGGCTCTCGAAGAGCATCACGTCTCAATTTGGTCGGCGCCAATGTGCCAAAGAACCGGCTGCGCCCTAGGGTGTGACTCACTTGCGATCCTTGACCCCTCCGGACGACGTATCGTGATAGATCGCCATCCCCCAAAGTATAAAACGCGTTCGCTAGACGCTCTGCGAGCAACACAAAAGCTCTGCGTTTAATGCCCTCCGGTGCCTCACTATTACCAAGGTGATGCTGTGATATAAGCACCCCTCAAAGCCTATAAATATAGGCAAAACAGGGAGTTTTATGTCAAACGATGATTACGGCAGGTCGTCCCCACTTAATTACTCGCGGGGGCGGCTAAAAAGACGTAGGGCGCGGAAGGGATCCCACGTCATGTCTGCTAAAAATATCGATTACTCCCAGCTCAAGGCGATCATGCCCGATCGCGTCAATCTTAAGAATATGCCCAAAAAGGCTTCCCTTGCGAACGCGATCTCTGCACTGAACGATTTTCTGCGAGAGCGCAAAATATTGCCCTCCGCTATTGTAGGTACCACGCTGCGCTTGAGTTTCTACGGGCTGCGTACCGAGCACCTGGCGGTGCTGCGGGCCTTGGGCCGAAGCCTCGCGTACCTGAAAGCGCGCAAAAACTTGCTCGGCTATTGGCACAACCTCGTCGCGGCGCTCGATCACGAGGCCGCCGTGCTAGACCGCGTCGATACGCCGTTTCAATCGGCGCTGTTCGAGTTGATGGATGGACGAAAGCATAAGCCCACGTGTCGGCTTATCGGACTGTCGCCGGCTGCGCTGACCCGCTGGAAGCAAGGTGGCACGCCACGTCCTGGGGCGGCAGCGTGCCTGACGCGGCTTGAGGAGCTCACGGGTCGCCCGCCTGGGTATCTCACGGATCGGCTGCCTCACAACCCCATGCGCCGGCTGGATCAGAACCAAAACGGCGTAGCCCCGATCGCCTATCGGGTGCGACATGCGCTGCTCATGAAGGATCGCTATTTGATCAAACCGAAGGATGCGCTTCCTTCGCTGATTGCCGAGTGGCGAGCGCTCCTCGCATGGCGGACCACCCTTCACGCCCCAGAGCCTACCGCCTCGGCCGCGGCGCAGTTTCAATCAGTCTTGACTACCACTGAAGCCGCTGAAAAGACGGGTTTTGTCAAGAAGGCGCGACGAAAATGGCGACTCGTTCCGCCCGATCGGTCAGTGAACCTCGAGAACCGCTGGGTTGACATCATCGATGGCAGAGTATGTGTCACGGCGGATTTGTGCTTTAACGCTTATGTGGCGCCATTTTGTGGATGGGCGCAACTATCAATCGAGCGCGGAGGTCTTGGTGTACCCGGCGAAAACACCGACGCGCCCAGAGTCCCGATGACGCCGGAGCAAGCACAAACGCTGCTCCTGTTTGCTAACAAAGAGGCGATCTCTAAATTCGTCGCATGGAAGATCGCGCGATCCGAAGTTATCAACTCATGGGTTCCTAGTTTTTTCGTGTTCGCGAAAACGCTCTTACATCCGACGACGGGCTTTCTCACCGCGAACGTAGATCTCGCGGCTCGCGCAGGTTTCGATGATCTGGTGAAGTGGAAAGCGCACTGCGGCGCTATGCATAAATGGGTCGCGGAAGTGAATTTAAACACGCTGCCAACGGTGAAACGGGGCCGCGATCCTGTCGATCCGCTTCGCTCTTCGCTTGATCTGGAGTCTCCCCTTGACAATTTTATGATCGCGATCCGCCGTCTCGAAAGCTGCCGCCCTTCAACGGGGGGCCTAGTCGAGGCCATATGGGCGCGTGATTTGTTGCTGCTGGCGCTGCCGACGTCGAATCCGCTCCGCGAGGGGGATCTGCAGAAGCTCACCTACTACCCCGATAACAGCGGGAGCCTGCGTCAAAATGCGGCCGGTGAGTGGCGGCTGTTCATTCTTAAATCGAAAATGAAGAACCACACCGGCGGCGCTCAAGGAAATTACGACCAAGCGATCCACCCGCGCGTCTGGCCGCACATCGAACGCTATCTCAAAGATTATCGGAAGATGCTCGGTGGTCCTCGATCGGAGCTTGTCTTCGTTTCTCACGAGCGAAACGACCGGTTATGGGAGAACTTAAGCAAGCGGTGGTGCGTGTTGACGAGGCGCTATGTTCCGGGCTCGCCCGGATCTGGGATTCACTCTGCGAGACACCTCGTGGCTTCTCACATCATCATGACTCTCGTCATGGCTGGCAACGGTTCCACCGAGAAAGCGATTATGACCGCTGCAGCGGCCCTCCATGACCTGCCTGCCACAATTGCGTCTCACTATGAGCACTTGCTTGCGACGTGGGCGGATCGTGCCCGCAGGGCAGCTACAGGCGGCGTGCTGGACAGAATGGCACCTCCGAGATTTGTGCCTATGAGCATCGAGCAGTCTCTCCCTGCGTCTTAAGGGGGCTGTGTGAAAATTCCGACGGCCTAGAATCGGTTATAGGCGGCGATTCGGCAACCCGGGATCAGTTCTCTGGTTGCCGTTTTCATTTCCACTGCACCTCGTTCAAGAGCCGTACACGCCGGCAGCGCCGTTCTTTCTCGGGAAGCTCGAATCAAGTGCGTTGATTGCTATTCTGCGGGGTGTGTATCCCAGAATATCAAAGCAACCAGCAGCAAATCCGTCTGGAGTTCGGCACGGCAGAGCCTCAAATACGTCTGGCGGACCGACTCTTTAAGCGCAAAGCGTTCTCCAAGCGATCCACAAATACAGCCAGCGTGATCCCAAGCGCCTCGCACCATTCGCGAAGCTGGATCAGATCGATACGCTGCTCGCCCATCTCAATCTTTGAGACAGTCGATTGTGTTAACGAGAGCCTTGCGGCGAGTTCCTTTTGCGTCATCCCTGTCGCTTTTCTCGCGTCCTTGAGAGAACGCCGAAAAACGTCATATGGTCGGGTATGTATTGTCTTCGGCACTACGGACTCTGATGTTTGAGTCGATAGGCTGAATGCGATTTGAGAATATTCCAAAATAGAATATAATCGAAGTTTTACGAGTATCAAAAAATGCCAATCACCTTGCGGGGGCAGAGTGCTGAAATTCGGTTGTCAAACGAGGAAGGTCAGCTGATTGAGGGATTGTCGAGGCGTCCCCGATACCGTGAGAATGCAAATCTTCGGGACGCCATTGAATATGCACAGCAAATAGTCCGTGAGCAAAACGACCGCGAGCCCGATGTCACTGAGAAAAAATCGCTATTCGACCCACTGATTTGCAGGCCCGTCGTTTTCTCGGAAGAAAAGAGAACTTGGCTGCTGATCCGCAAAACTCGAGATGGCTGGATATTGGTCGGCGCGCTATATGAAGCGGAGGAGGAGGACATCAACCAAGCGATGCTTGAGGGGTTGGTCAATCGAGCGAAGAATGAACGAGGCACTTAGTTCGCGTCGGGACGTCTGGGGCGTACGGCTCGCCGGTTCGTCGCCCATGCGGCCGGCGTCTCTGATCGCTCCGTGACCACCGTCGAGCGCGCAAATGCCCACGTATCGACGCCCTCATTGACGCGCATATTGCGCTTCGAGGTCGAGAGGAGAGAGATCGAATGGACGTCGTAGACCAGGTCGCGGAGAGCCTTCGCATTGAGGGCATCGTTCGGCCGCCGACCGAGGATGAGATAACGGAGCACAAAAGGTTCACGCACCTTGAGTCGCTCTCGATTTCCGAACTCGAAGCTTTTTTAAGGGTATTCAGCCCGGGAGCGCGCTTGAGGCTCTACCCTGGCCAGGACAACATCCGCGTCGGATCTCATGTTCCTCCGAAGAGTGGAGAGCATATCGCTGCGCATTTAAAAGCACTGCTTCTGGAAATCAATGAAAAAAAAATTGATTGGTGGCATGCGCATATCGAGTTCGAGACGCTGCACCCTTTCAGCGATGGCAATGGGCGTTTAGGTCGAGGGATCGCGATCAACGCGCTCCGCGCGACAAGACCTTCTCGAGCGCATCTCGGTTTCCTCCATGCGTTTTATTTGCAGACGCTCAACAAGTGCAACACAGGCGTCGAAAAGTTTTTAATTCATCCGGATTTAGTTAGGAACGCAATAGTGGAGTGGCCTGATGTCGATCTCGACAAGTGAGGTACGGCGGCTGCCGCCGTTCCATCACCTTATGGCGTTTTTGCCGGTTGGGCTCCTCTTTGGTGCGGTGGACCACTCTCGAACGGTTCGGTGTCGCATCCGACGAGATGACGCCCCTCCCTTCAAGGGCCGAGGCCTTGTACCATTCGAGGCATGAAGAAGCGCTCTCCATCAAAGGCCCTGGGCGCTTTCCTTGCCGACTGGGAAGCCCAACATGGCCCCCTCACCCCGGAGGAGCTGGCTCGAGCACGCGCCGAGCTGAAACTGCCCATCTTTCGCGGCAAAGGCGAACTGCTACCAGGGATCGACCCCACTTCAAATCGCTCGATGCTCGACGCTGCCGACGCCGAAGAGCCGCCTCTCTCCAAGCCCTCCCGGAAGGCTCCCTCCGTCAAGCCCCGCCGGGAGAGCGCCCGTCCGACGCGCGGGCCGCGTGGGGGTGGGAGGCCTGTGCCATCAAGGTGAGGGGCCTCTTCCGGCGAGGATGCGGAAGGCGAGATACCAGCGCCGGCGCGTACGGGCGAACGCCTTCATGGCTGCCTGATAGGGTGAGAGCCTCATGGGTCCTTTAGGCCTTGAGGGGAGAGGGCTTTTCGTACTCTCTGGGGTGAGGGGCCTGCACTCGAATTGGAGAGCCCATCCTAGGGCTATGCCAGATGAACCAAACGTAGCCCCAGGGCGCCCCCGTGCAACAAGAACCCGTTGCAAAAGCCCCCTCGGGAGGTTGCAAGGGAGATGCTTCCGGAGGGAGGGAAGTTTCTCATCAGCCCCGAGCTCGCGCGCAACGCGATCATCGAATGGCCGGATGTAGATCTGATCTAACTGAATTCGGTTAGCGTTTAGATTATACCTTCCCGGTACATTGTTAAGCGGGAGTGAGTGGTTGAGACGGTATTTACCGGCTCTTTCGCCAATGTACTGACAATGTATCGCGTACATTTATATACATTCGGGAGGCGCCAGGACCGGGATCGTGGTGGCAAGAGCGTAACTATTCCCAGTTAGTTTCCTAACTGGTCTCGGTTACCCGGCCGGTCCCATTCGAATCGTCACGATTTTTGACAAAATGACCACATGAAGAACGCTGTGCGCTCGCAGACAGCCGCCCGCTGAATGGCCAACGGCGCCGGCAACGTTTTGGTGGGGCCTCTTTCTGGAAGAAGCGACGAAGAACTATGGGCATGCACGACGAACTCTACTGCGACGCCGAATTGCCGGATGCTGATGTGCCGGCTGGGGCCATTTTTGAAACAAAAGCATTTCCCCACGCGTTTTTATTTCGATACAGGATCACTAAGGCCGGGCGATTGATCGATGCTTGTTGTCGTGACTTGGATTGTGATGGATACCTAGAGTTCTATCATTACTTGGACCGGTCTGTTGAAGATTGCAGTTTGGCGGAATATCGAGCTCACTTCTGCCGCGGCCAGTTGAACAACATAGTCCGCGTAAAGCGAGAACCGGAAGTGGCGGACGTACGGATTATCTACGGACTTAGCCGCATATCGCGTTTTCGCTCTCGCGGCCCCCTCCAACTTCATGAGCGATACAGGCGAGGACGTGGCTTCCATCGATCTACCCGTAGATGATGGATTTAGGGGGGATTAATAAAACTAACGGCTTTTGGTTAGGCGATCCGTCGGCGCGAGGACGGCCAGGGCGTGTTGTTTGCCGTGACGACTCGAAAAAAAGCCGCCCATCCGGGGCGGCTCTCAGGCCGGAGCATTTCCTTCGGAACGTCAGCGGCTAGCTTCCGGCGTCAGTCATCCAACCGCTCTAATCGGTGACCATCGGCATCCCGAATAATTGCCTTTGCGTACGGCGCATTCATCGAGGCATGGTAATAAAATGTATCCTCGGCTTCGACATCGCGCATGCGAGTGGTCGAGTCGTATGTGGCGATGATGGTCCACGCCTTGCCATCTAATTCCCACTTGAGCGTAAAGCAAGCGTTGGCGTATTCGCAATATTGCCAAATGGCCCCCAAAGCTTCTCCGAGGGTAACGGCTTTATTAATGTCAGACCGAGAATAGACCGAATTATCGGTCTCGGACGGCCCTGCAACAGCCTTTGATTCCAAAGAACTCATTCTTAATTCCCCAATTTATATTTGTTTTTTTAGGAGACATGGTGATTTTTCACCACGTATCATTCTACCAAATTATCAGCGATTTCGCTACCTCCGCAGCGTGCGCCAAGCAGCTAATGATGGCTGCCTTTTTGTCCGACGACATAACGCACCCCAACCGGAGGAGTGAGTGCAGGGCGTAAGCCTTTGGGTAGCGGGCCTTCGAAAGTGCTGAATGCGTCATGAGGCGGCAGGCGGCCACAAGCGGAAGCACACCAGAATTAAATGCCTTCTGGTTTGCAGTGATTCACAACGGTGCGATGTCGCTGGCCGCGCGAGCGCATGGCGGCGCTCGGCTGGTACTTCTATCGTCGTTTGCAGGATGAGGAATGAAAAAGGCGGCTCTAAGCACCTAGCCGTTCCGGTAAAGAGTTGATACGAACGGGCCGAAGCAGAAATATATAAATTTAATTCGGCCCTGTGACCTCATCGCTTGCAGGCCTTTTTTTCTTATCTTTTTGTGGGGCCGCTGTCGGCCCAAAACCGGTAGTAGAGGGATCTGAAATCGCAGCGGCAAAGCTGTCATAGCGATTTCAGGATTATGCTCAGGTCCCCGCTATTTAATGAGATCGTCGCTAAGAACTACTCTGTCGAAATACAAATAGGCAGCATGCCACGGTCAAGATTGTCGCTGTCACAATAACGAATCGCCCGCTGGCACGCGCGAATTGCTTGGCGAAACCGTAGCCTGCGTCCCAAAATAAATGGCGGATGCCATTCAAAAAATGAAAGAAGAAACTCCAAAACCATCCGACGAAGAATATCTTGAACAGTGGGTGGCCGAATATCGTGAGAGCACGAGTGTAAGTCTGCGACCCACCCGCTATCGATACAAAGAAATAGCAAAGCGCTACCAATCCAAACGCGAGAGCGATTCCCGTTGCTCGATGAATAACCGACGGATTAAAAAACGTGTACCGCCAAGCATAGGCTGTAAGAAACGGGGACATTGGCCGCTGACGCTGATTCATCCATGACACTCCAAGCTTCCGTTTGGTAATAGAATCATCTTATTGCCGCCGATTCAATATCTCGGAAGCTGACGGTCGCCGGTGCCCGCAAGGGGTCGCGACGAGCCGGTGGATGACGGTAGCACCGGCAGCGGCTCGATCCCACCGACGCGCGACCATGGCGCGTCCATAGGCCGACCCCAAGCCGACCTTCGCGAGCGGCGGCTGTAGCTCAAGCCAACTAGCGTGTTCACCGCAACAATACCGCGCGCCCGAACCTAGTTTAGGCTACCACCGTTGAAAATACGCTCCAAGGAGACCGGCGCGCCAGCGGGACCATCTAGAATTTGGCCGCCTTTTTCAACGTGAGATTCGAGAAGTTGTTTGGCTAATCGCTGCGCCAGCATTAGAGCCTGGAATGAATCCACCCCGACTATTCCACGCTCTCTTAGGGAATGAAGACCTTCTAGGGCCATTGGGCAGGCCCAATCGCCCCCATCAATACGATACGGGGCGCCAATGCCTAGCTTTATCGGGAACTCTCGCCCGCTCGAATCGATGCCCGTTAAGTCCCGGGTCGCAATGAATTGCGTCGGTGTTTTGTTCACGTCACTCTCCGGAAGTCCTTGCTTTGGAAGGTTGCCGCGTCGCTCCCTACATCTGCTCAGTGGAATTATTCGTTTTTCGACTCTTCATGGAAATGACAATAATGATTATTCGAAATGCCAGGCTGTCTTGGTAACTGTTTCCGTTCTGCTCACGGCTATATATTTTCCGTCCGGCGACGCCGTTATGATCCTCCGTGGCATCACCACGAATCGATAGGGAGTGTCTGGTACTGTGTATTCAAACGAAGGGGTCATTGACAGCTGTGCTTCCATCGACATTTCCTTGGCAGGCTGCCAAGCCTTATCTCGAAAGATAGCCATCTTGGCGGACGTGAACGAGCGTCCGTCCTTATCAGGCGCCATTGCCAAGACCTGGGCCCGCATAACATCTGGAACTTCGACGCACAATTCACGACCAAACTCACCAAGGACGGTTGGGGCCGCGAGGAATTCCCCGTCCTTCCGAAAGATCACGGTGAACACCACGTCGGATTGCATAGCATCACTCCTTTGCAAGGTTCTCTCTGACTTATGACCCTGCAGCTACATTCAAAGTTGCAACAGTGATGGACCTAACCTTCTTCAGAAATGCCTCTCTACCTGCGCTTGCATCGTCGATTAAGGGGTCGTACGGATACGGAATATACGTATAGGAGATCAGGCGCTCGCCGTCGGAAGTTATCTCAAATATCCCTTGCCCGGCAGACACCACGCGGAATTGGTTCGGCGCATCTTCCCAGCGGTGCAAAAAGAGAATGTAGGTCGTGCCTGTCCGCAGACTCTTCCACGCGGGCTCGACCCAATTGACGATTGAACCATCTGAAAACGTGTACGTCCCGCCCTTCATCTCGAGCTCGTCGGACTTTGCGAACTCCCCTTTAATGGTTTCGATCACATTAAGCTGATAGTTGGTAAAGAGAAAACGGCCATCGTCTTTCAACACAGCGGTGGCGTTGGTCACGGTCGCGACGATAATAGTGGGACTGTCCGTGACCAGCTGATTCAAATCCGACATTCGATACTTCGGCGGCGAGCCAAAACCGGTACGGTAGGTACCGCCGCTGGCAAGAGCGGCTTTGTGCAATCCGTCGGGCTGCTGCTGCAGCATGTTTATGTCTAGATCAGACGACAGAGAAACCGTTGCGAAACTCATTGCTGCGGCTAGCGCAGTTAGATTAATGAAGCAGTAGAATTTCATTGCTCTTCACCTTTATTTGAAAAAGGAAATGTTAGGCCGCGTGTTCCCTCAGCGTCGCGGCAAACAATTCATCTTCGATAGGCTCATTGATTCGAATATTCGTTCGTGACTCTTCGAAGCTCGAGGTTCCGTGTTCGGATAGTAACTTTCTAAGTAAGAACGAATCTTTTTCAATCTGGTATTTATATCCAGATTGGTGATTCGGGTATCTGACCGCAATTGAATAGCAGTCGATATCGTCGAGTACGGTGTCATCATCGAATTGGGCGTCGATCTGCTCCAAGAGAGATACCGCACCCGTGTCCGCGAAAAGAAGGCGGCCAATCGTGATGGCGGCCCCGCACGAAATACCGGCAGCACCCGCTATTGCCAAGCCAGTGCTTTCAAGCGCTTCAGTTTCAAGCTGACCTTTGAAGCTCTTTCTGATTGCATACGCCTTGGTTCCGTCGAAACCCACCGCGTGCTGAGTCGTTACGTGACTCAAAGGTGGATGAGGATGCGGCACTTTGAAATCGAAGCGAAAAAGTGACGGCGCGCTGTAATAGGTCGAGAAAAGAGTCTTTGTGACGAAGTTGGGGTGAGTAAACGTCACCTGACCGGTATCGGAATAGGATCTAAATGCAACGTAACGTAGCACCATCTCTTCGATGACGGCTTGCGCGTCCATGTGCCTCCTATAAAGGGGTCAATGCATCCCCAAGGGATGTTCCGATCATTGGACCCGCCGTGTCTTCAATTCAAGAGTGCGACACGCAAAGATTTGCAAAGCACGAACGGCAGCTTTTAGGGATGGTTCGTTCAAGGCCATAAACGGCGGCAATTGGCCGGTCTCTGCCTGTGATCTGGCGGGCTACATCGAACGCGAACTCTCGTCGAGAGTACTCATTGACGCTTCGGCACGGCTCGGCAGGCTCAGATCGGCCACTATCAGTCAGTCGGCATGTTGATCTTAACCGCCGGTTGCGGTCATTCAGACCTTTCAGTAGGGTTGCTGAGTGGCTGCATTGTTCGCTTACAGGGAGGTATTTATGTTGATCAATTTCAGAGCGCAGGAATCGATAGAGCATCCGGGGGAAGTCACGATTTTCGCCGAGGACGGGAACAGGCGTACGGTATTCGGCGTCGTGGCTCGCGATGCATTGGCGGATGTATGGCAAACGACGATGCTCGATCATGCGATAGCGAAGCGCCTTGTTGAAACACAGCTCGCCAAGTTTGGCCGCGTGTTGTCTGCCAAGTACGGGAGGCGGCCTGAAGCGTTCGTGGCCAGCCACAGAAACCCGCATCAATTCGGAACGGTCCTAGCGACGGCAGATTTCCGGGCAACCGGCGAGAGCTTTCCGAAATCGGAACTTCAAGACGCCTTGGAATACTGTCTGCGTCGCAGCCCTCGCGCGGCGGAATGATGGTTTTTTGCGCACCGAAGTACCCCTGGGGTTCGCGAGCCCGATGAAGCGACGCTAGAAAATGGCGGGTACACATTTTTACTCGGGCGGATTGCTTGAGAGGGCGTACAAGTCCGTCGAGCGAACTCGCGAAAACGCCGTCAAAAATCTTTCAGATGACGCTCTCGTGGCTATCATCCTGGCTGCAAGCGCGGCGGAATGTTTCATTAACGACATGGCTGGGCTTGTCACAAGTTTGGCCAATGTCTCCCCGCATCCTGATGATCCCGGGTTCGAACGCCTGATTAAGATTGGTGAGGCATTAGAATCATTGGAAAAGGAAAACGTAGGCATTCTGCCGAAATATCGAGTTGCGGCCCTACTGCTCGATTCCAAGGCGATCGATGACGGCAAAGAGCCGATGCAATCGTTCGTTCAGGTGTCATCATTGCGAAACGGCATCGTCCATGCAAGGCCGGTCTCGACAGAGGAGAAAAGTAAGTACGCTACGATTGTCGCCAATCTGGCTCAGCGAGGGCTGTGCAAGAAAATCGACGAAGCCAGGAAAAATACAATGGACGCCGAAACGTGGTGGGTGGTCATGAGGACTCCCGAGTTGGCACATTGGGCGGTACGCACGGCGAATGAATTAATGCTTCAGCTGGTAACCGCAATGGCAGCAATCGGAGACTACCAAGGGCTAATCGCCGGATTCAGAGAACAACTACGTAGCCTGCTCGTTCTTCGTGCAAGAACATGGTAGACCTGCACGCCGATTTAGGATTCCCCTGGGGGCCCGCATCGGGGCCGCAGTTTGGACTGCGTTTTTTTACTGGTATCTCTTTTACAATCAAAAGGAGGCATTTGATCAAGAGACGCTACCTTTCCCATTGCTGACATTGGCGATAGGCAGCAGTGGGTCGGAACCGGAAAATGGATAAACGCGTAGACAGTGCAATGAGGTCAGGTTACCTATATGTGTTGGCGCATCCGTCCGATCCGGACCTTTACAAAATCGGAGTAACTATTCTTCACCCAGAAGAGCGGTTGGCGCAGCACAATAGCAACCATCAGGAATATGCGGGCAAGATCGCCAAAGAGACGAGTCAGAAATGGGAACTCAAGACCTTCATCGAGGTTCCCGATCCGTACTGGGCTGAGAGGGTCTTCTGGGGAGTCACGCATTTTTCAGAGTTTCGCGGCGTTGGCGGCATCGAAGTGCAGCGAATGAAATGGGAGCTGGTGCTGCGAGCCTTGGAGGCGGCTGCGAAAGCAGGCGTCCGACCGCCCGAGTCTCCGCGCAAAGTGAAAAACAGCGACTGGATGCGAAGCCAACTGGAAGGCACCGGGATAATCATGACCCGTCCGTACCGAGGACTGCTTACGCACATTGAGTTCCAGTGTGACAAGGGCCATGTGTTCACCGAGTCACCGGGCCTGCTCGCGCACCACAAGTCATGCCCGTGCTGCGTGGACTGGGGTGTCCCGTGGGGTTATCGCGCAGGCGTGAGGGCGAGTCTTCGGTAAGCGACCGACGGCAATTCTGCCTGGCTAAGAAACCGAATATTTGGTTGGGATTTTCGATTGTTGCCGCTCGTGACAGCCCTACTCGTCGCGCTTCGCTAATCGAACATCCCGGATGCTGACATGAAATTTGTGCTGATGATTGGTTTCTCCTGAGCGGACGGCCGTTCGCGGCGTGCCGTAGGTTACGCAGGTACGATCCAAGTGGCCTGGACGGCCCAAAGACTTGGCACGCTTTTGGTGCAGCCCGCCGGGCGGGGCAGCGTGTTCGTCGGCGTTAGCCATGACCAGATGGGCGTCGAACCTGTGCGCGAATGCAAGGTAGATGGCTCTGGTCCGGATGTATCTCCTTGTCTCCTCAATTTGGTTTAAAGTACACTCTTGCGGTACACCAGGGTGTTAGGGGCTTTAACAAGCCCGCGTTTCCAGACGTTTGCGTTAAATGTCAGAGAGTCCCACCCTCTCCGCCATAATGTTGAGCCACATGTCAGTTTATGGTGGCTCGCGTTTGCATCTTCGCGACGACTGGCCACGAACCCCGTCAGGCCCGGAAGGGAGCAGCGGTAGAGGCTTTAAGTCGGGCGCCGAAGTCCTGCTGGCGCGGGCCGCCTC
>Ga0210406_10001193_pt1 | contig 32882 bp, 28 predicted proteins | sample IncBWC30MmetaG_FD_155454 | JGI IMG/M metagenome (GOLD analysis project Ga0210406, IMG submission 155454) | Forest soil microbial communities from Barre Woods Harvard Forest LTER site, Petersham, Massachusetts, United States - Inc-BW-C-30-M | ecosystem: Environmental > Terrestrial > Soil >... | reverse complement strand
CGCAGCCGCTGATTAAACGCAAGAAGGTGGTCCTGAAGAACGACTACATCCACCATGTGGTCGACATCTACCACCTCTGAGCCGGGCGCTGCGGAAACGAGGAAACAATGGGCCACAGAATCGCGCTCAACTTCGAGGACGGCGTCACGCGCTTCATCGAGTGCCGTCCGGACGAGACCATTGCCGACGCCTCCTACCGCGTCGGGATCAACATCCCGCTCGACTGCCGCGACGGCGTCTGCGGCACTTGCAAGTGCCGCGTCGAATCCGGCAAATACGACCGCGGCAGCTACCTCGAGGACGCGCTGACCGAAAAAGAAGCCGCGGAGGGCCTGGCGCTCGCCTGTCAGACACGGCCGAAGACGGACCTCGTTGTCACCATTGCCGCGTCATCGGTAGTCTGCAAGACCCAGGGTCAGACGTATCGCGCACGCCTTCATTCGGTGGACAGGCTCTCCGAGACCGCGATTACGTTCTCGCTGGACAAAGCGGGTGCGTTTGCCTTCCTGCCCGGCCAGTACGTCAACGTCGTGGTGCCGGGCACGGATCAACGGCGATCCTATTCCTTCAGCTCACCGCCAGGCGCGGAAACCCTTAGCTTCCTGGTGCGTAATATTCCGCCAGGGGTGATGAGCACCTATCTGCGCGAAAAGGCGGTGCCTGGTACGCCCATTGAGTTCATCGGCCCGGCGGGCAGCTTCTATTTGCGTGAGATCAAACGTCCGCTGCTGCTCTTGGCGGGGGGCACCGGTCTCGCCCCATTCCTCTCCATGCTGGGGAAAATCGCCGAGACCGGGAGCGCACACCCAATCCATCTGGTTTACGGCGTCACCAACGACGTCGACCTCGTGGGCGTCGAGCGGCTGCAGGAATTTGCGATCAAAATACCCGGCTTCACCTTCGTCACTTGCGTGGCGGCCGCAGACAGCGGTCATCCGCGCAAGGGCTACGTCATGGCCCATGTCGAGCCTGGCCACCTGAATGGCGGCGACGTGGACCTCTATCTCTGCGGCCCACCGCCCATGGTGGACGCAGTCCGCGCCTGGCTCGGCGAGCACAGCGTGACGCCGGCGAATTTCTACTACGAAAAATTCTCGCCGAGCGGCGTGGTCGCAACGATGGGCCAGCCCGGCTGAAGGCACCCGCCGGCGCGCAGGCGCCGTGCGGCTGGGCCGCCGACGCCAGATCCTGAAATTGCCACGATGGCGTGATACGTATCATTTGTGCCGACGCGCTCCGGCGAGGTGCTGGGTAATGCGTTGATCGCATGCGGCGCACCCCGTTGTCCGTCGATCGTTACGACGACCGTCTCGTTCAGCGCATCGGCCAGCAGCGTCGGCCCGCTCTTAGCGCTGCGCCCGCCGGGGTTGCCGGACTACCCCTTTTGGAAGGGGGTGTGCAGCGGCGGCCTGCCCGGGGGGGGGGGGCGCCCCACCCGATAATCGCTGTCGCTGTCTGCCATTGGCACCTCGTCTCCGCCTTAGGAGCTTGCATTTATAGCCGATATGTGTTATTTTGTCAAAATAAAAACATGTGTTTTCCGTAACAACGATCCATCGCAGAACGATGCCAGATGCCGACGCAAATTCTCCCTGCAGCCTCCCTCAGGAGCGCCAACTCCTCCCTGCTGCCCGAACCCTGTCTTGGGTGGTTAACTCTTTGATCTGCGTGGCCTTATGGTCGATCGGACGCGCGATTTTCCGCGTCGCGTCGAATTTTCTCCCTGCTCTGAGGGAGAGACGCGCATTATCGGCAATAATGGCGGGCCCGCGGCGGCGGATCGAGCCTCGGGCGGACGCCGAGGGAGGGCAACGGCCGATGATGCGGAGGCTTCGGGTGTATTTGGCGGCGGGCGGGCTGCTTGTGGCGCCTCTCCTGGCCGGGACGGCGTTCGCCCAAAAGCCCGGCGGCATCTTGCAGATGCCCGACTTCGCCAGCCCGGCGAGCATGTCGATCCATGAGGAATCGACGATCGCCGCGGTGATCCCGACGATGGGGGTGTTCAACAACCTCGTCGTCTTCGATCAGCACGTGCCGCAGAACAGCCTCGCCTCGATCGTGCCCGAGCTGGCGACCGAGTGGTCGTGGAGCGAGGACGGGACGCAGCTGACTTTCCCGCTGCGCAAAGGCGTCAAATGGCACGACGGGAGACCGTTCACCGCGCAAGACGTCAAATGTACCTGGGAGGCGCTACTGGGCGTCTCTGCCGACAAATTCCGTATCAATCCGCGCCGGGCTTGGTATCGCAATGTGGAAAAGATCACCACCAATGGCGATTACGAGGTCACCTTCCAGCTGAAGCGCCCGCAGCCCTACTTGCTGGCACTGCTCGCCTCCGGCCAGTCGCCGGTCTACCCGTGCCACGTGCCGCTGCGCGACATGCGCAGCCACCCGATCGGCACGGGCCCGTTCAAGTTCGTCGAGTTCAAGCCCAACGAGCGCATCGCGGTGACGCGCAATCCCGATTATTGGAAGCCGGGACGGCCCTATCTCGACGGCATCGAGTATACGATCATTCCCAATGCCTCGACCCGGATGCTGGCCTTTGTCGCCGGCAAGCTCGATTTGATCTGGGTGGGTATCCCGCTGTTGAAGGACATCAAGAGCCAGGCGCCGCAGGCGAGCTGCGATGTGGTGATGGACAACAACAGCCGCGACCTGATCGTCAACCGTGCGGTGCCGCCGTTCGACAATCTCGAATTGCGCCGGGCGATGGCGTTGAGCCTCGATCGCCAGGCCTTTATCGATATCCTGACCGAGGGGCAGGGAGCCGTCGGCGGCAGCATCCTGCCGCCGCCCGACGGGGTCTGGGGCATGCCGCGCGATGTGCTGCACACCTTGCCCGGCTACGGCGCCAACGTAGAGAAGAACCGCGCGGAGGCGCGCGCCATCATGCAGCGGCTCGGCCACGGGCCGGACAAACGCATGGCAGTCACGGTATCGACGCGCAATGTCGAAGGCTATCGCGACGCGGCCGTGATTGCGATCTCCCAGTTGAGAGAAATCCATATCGACGGCCAACTCGAGCTGATCGAGACCGCCAATTGGTTTCCGCGGGTCATGCGCAAGGATTACACGGTCGGGGTCACGGTCGCCGAGGGCGGCCTCGACGAGCCCGACCAGAAATTCTACGAAACTTACGTCTGCGGCGCCGAGCGCAATTATAGCGGCTACTGCAACGACGAGACCGACCGGCTGATCGACCGGCAATCGATGGAAGCGAATGCCGAGAAGCGCCGCAAGCTGGTCTGGGAGGTCGAGCGCCGACTGGCGGAAGACGCCTCGCGGCCGATACTGCTCTATTCGCGCTTTGCAACCTGTATGCAACCACAGCTCAAAGGGCTGACGACGATGACCAACAGCCGCTTCAACGGCTGGCGTATGGAAGATTTGTGGCTCGACCGATAGCTGCTGCATCCCGTTCGGCCGCGGGCCGGGGCCGGCTTGCCGAGGTAGTGGCTGTAGCGATGGGATGCTCGGCTGGCGTCTGCCTCGGCTTCGCGGCCGGGGTCGCCGTGTCGCATGATGGAGCGGACGCGCTCGCAGCCTGGTATCGCTCGCTGACCACAGCGGATGGCAAATCGTGTTGCTCGATCCATGATTGCGCGCCGGCGGAGGCACGGATGAAAGAGGGTCGTTGGGAGGTTCTGATTCTAACCTACGAAGTCGGCGACGCCCGCTGGGTCGCGGTACCCGATCGCGCCGTGCTGCGGCGCGAGAACCCGGATGGGCGGCCGATCCTTTGCCGGACGCCGAATGGATTTATCCGTTGCTTCGTGCCGCCGGCCGGGACCTGAGGATGTCGCGATGACGAAGAAGCAAATGATGCGAGGAACTCGAACGTTCGCGATTGCCGGCGGACTACTGGTCGCGATGCTCGTCGCCGACACGGCACTGGCGCAAAAGCCGGGCGGGGTTCTGAGAATGTATCATTTCGACAGCCCGGCCAGCCTGTCGCTCCATGAAGAGGTGCTGCACTCGGTCCGGCGATGGGCCTCTTCAACAATCTCGTCATGTTCGATCCGCACATAGCACAAGCCAGCTTCGCCTCGATCGTGCCGGATCTGGCGAGCGAGTGGTCGTGGGACTCGTCCAAGACCGAGCTGCGCTTCCGGCTGCGCGAAGGCGTCAAATGGCACGACGGCAAGCTCTTTACCGCCAGTGACGTAAAGTGCACCGCGCGAGATGCGCAGCCAGCCGATTGGCACGGGCCCCTTCAAACTGGTCGAATTCAAGCCCAATGAGGGGATCAAGGTCACCCGAAATCGCGATTACTGGAAGTAATCGCAATTACTGGAAGAAGGACCGGCCCTACCTCGACGGAATCGACTACACGATCATCAAAAATGCTTCGACCCGGGTGCTGGCGTTTATTGCCGGCAAGTTCGATATGACGACGCCCTATAATCTGACGATCCCGCTGATGCGGGACATTCAAAACCAGGCGCCGCAAGCGATCTGCGAGCTCACTCCGACCAATGTCGCCCGCAACCTGATCGTCAACCGCGACAAGCCGCCCTTCGACGACCCCGAGACCCGGCGGGCGCTGGCATTGAGCCTCGACCGCAAGGCCTTTATCGACACGATAAACGAAGGCAAGGCCGACATCGGCGGCGCGATGCTGCCGCCGCCGGAAGGCATCTGGGGGATGCCGCCGGAGATGCTGAGCACGCTGCCGGGCTGTGGTCCCGACGTGGCGAAAAACCGCGGCGAGGCTCGCAAGATCATGGAGGACCACGGCTACGGTCGCGACAAGTGGCTTGGCATCACCGTGTCGACGCGCAATATCCCGCAATATCGCGATCCCGCGATCATCCTGATCGACCAGTTGAAACAGATCTACGTCGACGGCGATCTCGAAGAGATCGATACCACCCAATGGTATCCCAAGCTGACGCGAAAGGATTTTGTCGTCGGCCTCAACCTCGCCGAAAACGGCCTCGACGACCCCGACCAGACATTTTACGAAAACTTCGCCTGCGGTGCGGACCGTAACTATACCGGCTATGCAACCGCGAGCTCGAAACCGACTTCGACCGGCAGTCGATGGAGGCCGACCCAGAAAAGCGCAGGCGACTGGTCTGGGAGATCGATCGAAAACTACAGGAGGATGGCGCCCGGCCGATGATCTACCACAACCGCGCGGCAACCTGCCGGTAGCCCCAGGTCAGAGGACTGACGATAATGGTCAACAGCATTTACAACGGTTGGCGCATGGAGGATGTCTGGCTCGAGAAATAGCAGGCTTCAGCGATGGAGAAACCAATGACGAGCTGGCTTCGAGCATTCGCGGCTCCGGGCGGGTTGCTGCTAGCCGCGCTGATCGCTGACCCAGCATTCGCCCAAAAACCCGGCGGTGTTTTGAAGGTCCATCACCAAGACAGCCCGGCCAGCATGTCGATCCATGAGGAGGCGACCTACTCGACAGTGGTGCCGATGATGGGCGTCTTCAACAATCTGGTCATGTATGAGCAGGACGTGCCGCAGAACAGCATGCAGTCGATCGTGCCGGACCTCGCCACCAGCTGGTCGTGGAGCGAGGACGGGACCGAGCTTTCCTTCAAGCTGCGGCAGGGCGTCAAATGGCACGACGGCAGGCCGTTTACCGCGGCCGACGTCAAATGCACCTTCGACCTGCTGCTCGGCAAGGCCAAGGACAAGCTGCGGCTCAATCCGCGCAAGGCCTGGTACCGCAACCTCGACGAAGTCGCTGTGAAGGGTGACGACGAGGCGATCTTTCACCTGCACCGGCCGCAGCCGGCCCTGGTCACGCTGCTCGCCTCCGGGTACTCGCCGATTTATCCCTGTCACGTGCCGCCGCGTGAACTGCGCAGCCATCCGATTGGCACAGGGCCCTTCAAATTTGTCGAGTTCAAGCCGAACGAGCGGATCACGGTGGCGCGCAACCCCGATTATTGGAAACCCGATCGGCCCTATCTCGACGGCATCGAATACAAGATCGTGCCAAACCGCTCGACCGCGATCCTGGCCTTTCTCGCCGGAGAGTTCGACATGACCTGGCCCTTTGTTCTGACCGTCCCATTACTGAAGGACATCAAGAGTCAAGCCCCACAAGCGATCTGTGAGCTGCGAACGCAGAACGGCACCACCAATCTTCTCGTCAACCGCGACAAGCCGCCCTTCGACAATGCCGATCTCCGGCGCGCGATGGCGCTGACCTTGGACCGCAAATCCTTCATCGATATTCTGAGCGACGGGCAGGCAAAGATCGGCGGCGCCATGCTGCCGCCACCCGCGGGGCTGTGGGGCATTCCGCCCGAGCTGCTGAACACGATCCCGGGCTACGATCCCGACGTGCAAAAGAACCGCGGTGCGGCGCAGGAGATCATGCACCAGCTCGGCTACGGCGCCGACAAGCGGCTGGCACTCAAGGTGTCGACGCGCAACATCAACAGCTTCCGGGACCCGGCGGTTATTCTGATCGATCAGTTGAAGGAGATCTATATCGACGGAGAGCTCGATGTGGTCGAGACCGCCAATTGGCATTCCAAGGTGACCCGCAAGGATTATAGCGTGGCGCTCAACGGCACCGGCAGCGGCGTCGACGATCCCGACCAGCAATTCTACGAAAACTACGCATGCGGCTCGGACCGCAATTACAGCGGCTATTGCAATCCGGAACTCGACAAAGAGTTCGACCGGCAATCGGTCGAGGCCGATCAGGAAAAGCGCAAGAAGCTCGTGTGGCAGATCGACCGCAAGCTGCAGGCGGACGGCGCCCGGCCGATCATCTCTCACAACATCGCTGCGACCTGCTGGCAGCCGCAGGTGAAGGGGCTGACGATGATGGTCAACAGCATCTACAACGGTTGGCGCTTCGAGGACGTCTGGCTCGACAAGTAAGCCGTTTCGAGCGGGCGCGCGCAGTTTGCAATAGGTTCAAATATTCACTGCTCCGAGCGACAATGGGAGGGAGGGACCACGGATGAGAGGAATTCTTCGCGGGTCCGCGGCCGGAGCGCTGCTCCTGGCGGCGGCCGCCGCTGACCCGGCACTCGCCCAAAAGGTGGGCGGTGTTCTGAAATTGCCCGATTTCGACAGCCCGGCGAGCATGTCAATCCACGAAGAATCGGCAATCTCCGCCGGGATCCCGATGATGGCGCTCTTCAACAATCTCGTCATCTTCGATCAGCACGTGCGGCAAAACAGTCTCCAGTCGATCGTGCCCGATCTGGCCATGAGTTGGTCGTGGAACGAGGACGGGACGGAACTGAGCTTTCCGCTGCGCAAAGGCGTCAAATGGCACGACGGCGCGCCATTCACCGCGCGGGACGTAAAGTGCACTTGGGAAACGCTACTCGGCAGGTCGGCCGAGACGTTTCGTATCAACCCCCGTAAGGCCTGGTATCAGAACCTCGAAGAGGTCCGCACAGACGGCGACTACGCGGTCATTTTCCGTCTAAAGCGACCGCAGCCTTTCTTTCTCGCTCTGCTGGCGTCCGGGTTGTCACCGGTCTACCCCTGTCATGTTGCGCCGCGCGACATGCGTACAAAGCCTATCGGCACCGGCCCGTTCAAATTCGTCGAATTCAAACAGAACGAGTACATCAAGCTGACACGAAACCCGGATTACTGGAAGCCAAGCCGCCCTTACCTTGACGGCATCGAGTATACGATCATCCGAAATGTGGCGACGCGGATGCTCGCATTCACCGCCGGGAGTTTCGACATGACCTTCTCGTTCAACGTGTCCATCCCGCTCTTGAAGGACGTCGCCAGTCAGGCGCCTGACGCAATCTGCAAGGTGACCGAAGATAACAACAGCCGCGATCTGATCGTCAACCGGGCCGCACCTCCGTTCGACAATCCCGATCTGCGGCGGGCGGTGGCACTCGGCTTGGACCGCCTGGCGTTCATCGACATTCTCGTCGAGGGGCAGGGCGAGATCGGCGGGGTCATGCAGCCGCCGCCCGACGGGTTATGGGGCATGCCGCCTGAGATGCTGGTGACGTTGCCGGGCTACGATCCCGATGTCGCGAAGAACCGCGCCGAGTCGCGCAGGATCATGGAGAAGCTCGGCTACGGGCCGGATAAGAGGCTCGCAGTCACGGTGTCTACGCGCACATTCGCCACTTCCGCGGCGGTAATTCTGATCGGCCAGCTCAAAGAGATCTATATCGACGGCCAACTCGAAGCCGTCGAAACAGCCAACTGGTATCCCAAACTCAGGCGCAAGGACTTCGCCATCGGGTACACGCCCAGCGAGGGTGGTCTCGACGACCCTGACCAGAAATTGTACGAAGTTTATGCTTGCGGTGCGGAACGCAATTATACCGGCTACTGCGATGCGGAGGTAGACAAGCTGATCGAGCAGCAATCGATGCAATCCGACCCGGAGAAGCGCCGGAAGCTGGTTTGGGAGATCGATAGGGCGCTGGCGGAAGACGGCGGCCGTCCGATCCTCTTTTATGCCCGTGGCGCGACCTGCTGGCAGCCGCAGGTAAAGGGGCTGACGATGATGGTCAACAGCATCTCCAACGGCTGGCGCTTCGAAGACGTCTGGCTCGACAAGTAGACACAAGCCTTTCCGTCCACAGGGAGTCTGGGACAGCAATGAGAAGAGATTTTCGCCGTCTCGCGGCAGCAGCGGGGCTGCTCGCTGCCCTCCTTTCGCCGCACCTGGCAGTCGCCCAAAAGCAGGGCGGGGTTCTCAAGGTCTACTTTTTCGACAGTCCGGCGAGCATGTCGATCCACGAGGAGGCGACGATCGCGGCCGAAGGGCCGATGATGGGCGTTTTCAACAATCTTGTCATGTATAAGCAGGACGTGCCGCAGAGCGGGCTGCAGTCGATCGTGCCGGACCTCGCCAGCGAGTGGTCATGGGATGAGGACAAGTCGCAGCTGACGTTTCGGCTCCGCCAAGGCGTCAAATGGCACGACGGCAAACCCTTCACGGCCAAAGACGTCCAATGCACCTGGGATCTGCTCAGCGGCAAGTCGAGCGAGAAGCTCCGCATCAACCCCCGTAAGGCTTGGTACCGCAATCTCGAGGAGGTCACCACCAAGGGCGATTACGAGGTGACGTTTCGTCTGAAGCGGCCGCAACCCTCGTTCGTCGCGTTGCTCGCCTCAGGTTTCTCTCCGGTCTATCCCTGTCATGTGTCGCCGCGCGACATGCGCTCCCATCCGATCGGCACTGGTCCGTTCAAATTCGTCGAGTTCAAGCAGAACGAGTCGATCAAGGTCGCGAGAAACACCGAGTACTGGAAGAAGGGACAACCCTATCTCGACGGTATCGAGTATACGATAATCAAGAACCCGTCGACGGGTGTCATGGCGTTCGCCGCCGGAAAGGTCGACTTTACTTCGCCTTATTTCTTGCAGATTCCGATAGTGAAGGACGTGAAGACCCAGGCGCCTGAGGCGATCTGCCAACTGATGCCCTCGAACGTCAACCGCAATGCAATGTTCAACCGCGAGGCGCCGCCGTTCAACAACCCTGAGCTCCTGCGGGCCGCCTCGCTCAGCGTTGACCGCAAGGCTTTTATCGACATCCTCACCGAAGGCAAGGGTGACATCGGCGGTGCCATGCTGCCGCCGCCGGAGGGTGTGTGGGGCATGCCGCCCGATATGCTGAAATCATTGCCCGGCTACGATCCCGACGTGCCGAAGAACCGGGCGGACGCCCGCAAGATCATGGAAAAGCTCGGCTACGGCCCCGACAAGCGGCTCGCCATCACAGTGTCGACGCGCAACATTCCGCCCTATCGTGATCCCGCGGTCATTCTGATCGACCAGCTGAAGGAGATCTATATCGACGGCCAGCTCGAACCCATCGACACCGCGCAGTGGCTCCCCAAGGTCATGCGCAAGGACTACACGGCTGCGCTGAACTTGACCGGGAACGGGCTCGACGACCCCGATCAGACGCTATACGAGAATTTCACTTGCGGCGCCGAGGGAAACTACGACGGCTACTGCAATCCGGAGCTCGATAAGATGGTCGACCGGCAATCGAGGGAATTCGACCAGGCGAAGCGCAAGGAGCTGGTGTGGGCGATCGAACGCAAGCTGGCCGAGGATGCCGCCCGGCCGATCCTCTACCACAGCCGTTCGGGCACCTGCTGGCAGCCCTATGTGAAGGGCTACACCCCGATGATCAACAGCATCTACAACGGCCTGCGCATGGAAGACGTGTGGCTCGACAAGTAGTCGAGCGGTCAGCGGCACGCCGGCGGCGACGACGAGAATCCGTGCAGCTCGGGTCACTGCTCGAAAGTGCTCTGAGTGTACGACTTCTTGGACGAAGCATGAATGGGCTGCAGCGCTGATATGTCCGCTGCACCCTTGATGGCTGCCGCTCCGGTGGCGGCACTTTTGAGGTCGCGGCTCCCCACTCCGGACAACTAGAGCGTGATCCTGTTAGGCTGAAGCATATCCGGCATTGGCGAGGTAATTGGCGCATTCCTGTGGGGAGAAGCGGTCCAGAAGGTTGCCGATGCCGCGCCAGGTGGTTTCGATTGTGCGGGGGTCGGTTTTGCGCAACAGGGTCTTCAGCTTGGCAAAGACCTGTTCGATCGGATTGAGGTCAGGCGAGTAGCGGGGCAGGAAGAACAGCTTGGCGCCGGCGGCGCGGATCAAGAGGCGCACGCCCTTGCCCTTGTGGCTGCCGAGATTATCCATGACGACAACATCACCAGAGCTCAAGGTGGGGACCAAGAACTGCTCGACATAGGCGCGAAAGCTGGCGCCGTTGATCGGCCCGCCGATGACGCAGGGCGCGGCGACGCGGTCGTGGCGCAGCGCCACCAGAAAGGTCAGCGTGCGCCAGCGGCCCTGCGGTACCTTGGCGACCAGGCGAGCGCCGCGACTGCAGCGCCCATGCCGGCGGGTCATGTTGGTCTTGGCCCAGGTCTCGTCGATGAACACCAGGCGCTTGGGGTCAAGCCGGCCCTGATACGCCTTCCACCGGGTCCGGCGGCGAGCGATGTCGGCGCGATCCTGCTCGCTGGCGTGCAGAGTTTTTTTTAAAGGTCATCCCCTCGTGCTTGAAGAAGCGCCACACCGCCCCGTAGCTCGCCGGCGTGCCGCGCTCGGCCAGCTCGGCCACCACCGCCCGCAACGTTAGGTCCGGCTTCTCGGCAATCCGCGCCAGCAGCCACTCGCGCTCGCGCTGTAGCCGCAGCTGCCGCCACCCACCCATCTGCTTGGCTGCCGCGCTGCCGCTCGCACGCCAGCGCTGCGACCACTTCACGACACTGGCCACGCTCACCCCAAACAGCGCCGCCGTCGCCCGACAGGTGCGACCGCTCGCCACCGAACTGACCACGCGATCCCGTAGGTCTTGCGAATAGGGTCTTGCCATCCGATGCTGGCCCCCCGCCCCAGCCAACATCTTGAATCACAAAACCCTTAATAGGAGAATCCCCTTTTTGATTCAGTCTTTTAGAATCTTGCTCTAGTGTTCAGATGCATTCAGATAATTCACCGCGGCATTGCCCTCCTCGTCTTTCCCGGCGCAGGCCGGGACCCATTTGCGCCATAGGCACCGGCCTTCGCCCGTGTGGCAGGATTTTTGATGTCACCATTGGCCCGCCGGAGCCTACTGAATCGTGTGAATGGCTGTGAGCACTAGCACAGCGCAGTGCAAAGGCTCGCTACAGAGGTCTGACCCTGCCAGAGACGTGGGATGGTCGAAAGCGGCGTCACGCCGTCTAGACTGCCTCCGCCCGGGGGATTTCCACGCCCCCTTACAAATTGAGCACATGCTTTTTGGCGTGGTGCAAAATGGCGGCCGATAACTCGGGGTCCGTCACGATCCGTGACATCATCACAGCCCCGATCATCGCCGACGCCGCAACCAGGGCCCGCGCCTTCGCCGTTTTGGGCTTCGTGCGCCGATACTGTTCGGCGATGAGATCCACGAACTTGAGAAACCCGGCGGTTGCCACGGCACGAGTTTTGTCGTCACTTCGCGCCAGCTCGGTTCCGAGCGCAGCAATCGGACAGCCCTCCGATAGATTGTCCCTGTGGTCCGGGCAGAGATAGCTTGTCACGATCGCCTCAAGCGAATCGCTGGCAGCGCCATAGCATGCGGAGGCCACAATGTTCTCAGCGGCGACCTCCATTGCGGCCGCGCAGGCTTCGGCGACCAGCTCGTCCTTCGAGTCGAAATGCCGGTAGAACCCGCCATGGGTAAGGCCCGCGGCCGACATCACGCTGGATAAGCCGGTGTCATGGATGCCGTGTCGGCGAAACTCCGCGGCGGCCGTCTTGACGATGCGACGTCGCGTTTCAGCGGCTTCGAGCTTCGACTTCTTCATCCGGCCCTCCCCTTCCAGCCAACACCTTGGGAGATTGTCATTGACTTTTTGCCGGCGCGCCCCCTGCTGCCGATCCGACGGATGACGGTGTAGAAGACAGGCGTAAACAGCAGGCCAAATCCGGTCACCCCCAGCATTCCCGAAAACACCGCCGTGCCGAGCGATTGGCGCATCTCGGCTCCCGCGCCGGTCGCGACCATGAGCGGAGCAACCCCAAGGATGAACGCGAAGGACGTCATCAGGATAGGACGAAGCCTTGTGCGCGCCGCACGCACCGCGGCTTCGCCTGCACTCGCCCCCTCCAGTTGCGCCTGGCGCGCGAATTCGACGATCAGGATCGCGTTTTTGGCGGCCAGACCCACGAGAACGACGAAGCCGATCTGAGCCAGAACGTCGATCGACATCCCACGCCACAAGAGGCCCGTCACCGAAGCGAGCAGGCACATCGGCACGATCAACACCACCGCGAGCGGCAGTTTCCAGTTCTCGTATTGTGCAGCGAGCACGAGGAACACAAACAGAGCGGCCGCGCCGAACACGAGCAAGGTCGGCGTCCCGCGCTGCTGCTGCTGGAACGCAAGCTCGGTCCATTCGAAACCGATGCCGGGCGGCAGCACCTGGTGGACCAGCTCCTCCATGCGGTGCAGCGCCGTGCCGGTCGCGATGCCCGGTGCCGCGACGCCCATGACTTCGGCAGCCGGGAAAAGGTTGTAGCGCGGTACGCGATAGGGAGCAGTCTCGTGTCTCAGCCGGGCCACCGTGCCGATCGGCACCATCTCACCCGAAGTGTTGCGTGCCTTGAGGCGTCCGATATCGCTTGCGTCCCGTCTATAGCTGCCATCGGCCTGGGCTATGACTTCGTAGGTTCTGCCGAGATAATTGAAGTCGTTCACATACTGCGAGCCGAGATAGACCTGCAGTGTGGAAAACACATCAGTCGGCGTGAGCCCGACCTTTTCGGCTTTCTCGCGATCGATGTCGGTATAGATCGAGGGCGAGCGGGTACTGAACAGCGTGAAGACGCCGACGAAGTCCGGGTCCCTGTTGGCGGCGGCGACAAGGGCCTGCGCCGCGCGCGCCAGCGCATCCGAACCAAGGCCGGCGCGGTCCTGCAGCATCATCTTGAAGCCGCCCGCCGTGCCCAAACCCTGCACGGGCGGTGGCGGGATGGTCAGCACATAAGCGTCCTGGATCACCGAAAGACGGTTGCGCAGATCGGCGAGCACCGTTGTTGCCGTCACGCCATCGATCGAATGATTATAGAGCGACGGCAAACCCGAAAAGATCGTCGCGGCATTGGATGCCACCGTGAAGGTGGTCGCATCCAAACCCGCGAAAGGCGCGACATGCTCGATGCCACGCGTGTTTAGGATGATGTCGATCGCTCGTTTGACAACCGCTTCCGTCCGATCGAGAGTGGCGCCGGGCGGCAACTGCAACACGGTAATGAGATAACCCTGGTCTTGCTCGGGGATGAAGCCCGTCGGGGCGCGTGCGAATTGGACGCCCGCGAAACCGATCAGCAGCGCGTAGATCACGAGTACGACGCCGACCACTTGCACAAGACGGCGCGTCAGCCGGCCATAAGCATTCGACAACCATTCGAAGCCGCGGTTGAAGCCCTCGAAGCTCGCCCGAACCAGGCGACCTGGCCCGGTGGTACGCGTCTTATGGGTCGGCTCATGCGCCTTGAACAGGACCGCACAGAGGGCGGGACTGAGTGTCAGCGAGACAAAGCAGGAGATCACGGTCGAGGCCGCGATCGTGACCGCGAACTGGCGAAAGAACAGGCCCGAGATGCCCGAGAGGAAGGCGGACGGGACGAACACCGCACACAGCGTCAGGGCAATCGCGATCAGCGCGCCGCCGACCTCGTCCATCGTCACGTGCGCAGCCTCTTTGGGTGTCATCCCGCGCTCCAGGTTGCGCTCGACATTCTCGACCACGACGATCGCGTCATCCACGACGATCCCCACGGCGAGCACCAGTCCGAACAGCGAAAGGTTGTTCAGCGATATCCCGAGCGCGTAGAGAAACGAAAACGTGCCAATAAGCGAGACCGGTATCGCGATGACCGGGATGATCGAGGCGCGCCACCTTTGTAGAAACAGGAAGACGACGCCAACCACCAGCACAATCGCGACGAAAATCGTGACGATCACCTCCTTGACCGATTTGCTGATAAAAGTCGTCGGATCGTAGATGATCTTGTAGCCAACACCGGCCGGGAATTCCCGCGCCAGGCTCTCCATGGTCGAAAGGACCTCTTGCTCCACCGCCAACGAGTTCGCCCCGGGCTGGGCGAAAATCAGCAGCGGCAGACCCGGGCCGCGATCCGTAAACGCGGTCGCCCCGTAATCTGCGGCGCCAACCTCGACGCGTCCGACGTCCCGAACGCGCGTTACCCGTCCCTGAGCGTCGGATTTGAGAACGATCTCGCCGAATTGTTGTGGTGTGGACAGCCGGCCGAGCGTCTGCACGTTGAGCTGATAGGCCTCGTGCGAGGGGACCGGCGGCTGGTTCAGGATACCGGCCGAGACCTGAACATTCTGGGCGCGCAGCGCCGCCAGCACTTCGCTCGCACTGAGATTATGGGCTGCGACTTTGTCCGGGTCGAGCCAGATACGCATCGCGTACTCGCGTGCGCCCAACAGCTGAACGTCACCCACACCGGGCAGGCGCGCCAGTGCGTCCTTTAAATGCAGTGTCGCGTAGTTCGACATGTAGAGATCGTCGCGCGAGTTGTCGGGCGAGAAGAGATGAACGGCAAGCAGGATGTTGGGCGTCGATTTCCTGACCTGCACGCCCAGGCGCTGGACGTCCTCCGGTAGCCGCGGCAACGCGTCCTGGACGCGGTTCTGCGTCAGCATCTGCGCGACGTTCAGGTCGGTTCCAATCCGGAATGTCACGGTGATCGTCAGCTTGCCGTCGCCGGTCGACTGGCTGTTCATGTAGAGCATGCTCTCAACACCGTTGATCTGCTGCTCGAGCGGTGTTGCGACTGTCCGCGCGACGGTTTCCGCGGATGCGCCGGGATAGACGGTGGTGATTTGCACTGTCGGCGGCACGATTTCCGGATATTGCGCGACCGGCAGGATTGCGAGCGCGCCGAGCCCGACCAACGTCACGAAGACACTGAGAACGGTGGCGAGGATGGGCCGATCGATGAAGGTGTGTGCCAGGCGCATGTCGCGGCTCCCGCCCTAACCTCGGCCATCGGAGGCGGGGTCATAACGGATCGTGCCCTCTTGCGGGTCGACCTTGGTCCCCGGGGTCGCGTGCACCAACCCGTCGATGATAACGCGGTCACCCGGTGCCAGGCCGGATTGGATGACCCGCAACCCGCCGCGGAGATCGCCGGTCTGGACGGGCGCGGGCACCACCGTGCCGTCGGCGGCGACCGTCATGACCATGTGCTGTGACTGATCGAGCACCACCGCAGCGTCTGGCACCATCAGGGTCGGTGCGGGTGGTGCCACCGCCACGCGAACCCGGGCGAATTCGCCCGGCACGAGGAAAAGATCCGGATTAGGAACCGTGGCGCGAGCGTGGATCGTGCCGCTCGAACGATCGAGGGCGTTGTCGACGAAGTCGAGCGTACCCTGCCGCGTGAAGCGGTTCTCATCGCCAAGGCTGATCGTGACTGCATTGGCGAGCGGGCCGGAGAGACGCGCGCGTTCACGGGAAAAGGTTAGATAGTCGGATTCGCTCATGTCGAAATCGAGATAGATCGGATCGAGCGAGACGAGTGTCGTCAGCAGGGTGGTCGGGCTGGTGGCGGCGCGACTGCCCGCAATCAAGCTGCCGTCCGAGACCAGACGCGCGCCGATGCGACCAGTGAAGGCCGCGGTGATGCGGCAATATTCGATATCGAGCTGGGCGTCCCGTATCTGGGCCTTGGCGTCGTCGATCGCGGCTTGCGCGCTGCTCTGCTCGGAGGTGCGCTGGTCGACGGTCTCGGCCGTTCCGAAAGTGGTGCGCAGGAGCGTCTGGGCGCGACCGAGTTGGACGCTGGCGAGCCCGAAGCGCGCAGACGCGGTCTGCAGTTGCGCGGTCGCTTTGGCAAGCTTGATCTCGTACGGGCGGGGATCGATCATGAAAAGGAGATCGCCCTTATGGACGATTTGCCCATCCTGGAAATGGATCTCGGTCAGCGTACCTCCGACCTGCGCACGCAATTCGACGCGGTCGATCGCCGAGAACTGGCCGAGCAAGCCGATCCGCGTGTCGACGTCGCGCGCGAGCGGCTTGCTCACCGTCACCTGCGGGGGTGGCATCGCCGCCGAGGAAGTCTGACCGCCTCCGCGATCGGAGAAGCCAACGCAAAAAAGTGCCGCGAGCGCTATCACCGCCGCGCCCACCACCCAGACCCAGGCCTTGGATCGCGCGGCGGCAGAACGCCTTGGTGCCTCGGCGTCCGACCAATTACCAATGTCGTTCATGTGACTGCCAAGCCGATCCTCAACCGCCCGTTCGCCGGGCTCGTCGAGAGGACGACCTGCAACCCTTTCGTCTATCGTCACTTCCATCCGCCCCGCACCCTTCGAGGACTCGGGAAGAACGTAAACGCCGCCGAGTTCATCGAGAAATTGGTCCCGCATCGGTCCCGCTGCCCTTGCCGTCTCAGCCGCGAAAGTAAGATGATGATTGACATCTAATTGGGCCACGACAGATGATGACCGACATATAAACTGTCAAGGGCTTAATCTCGGAGAGGTCGGATATGGGGTGAGCGGCGAAGGTCAGCCGAGCCGCGAGCGAGTCACGGTGTAATCACGCCACCACGACTTAGTACTCGAACAAGATCCTCAGAGGAGAAAGAAGTGTCCATATCAGTTGAGAAATTCGGGAAACAGAAGTTCGCCGAAGTGAGCGGCAAACGGATGGCCTACATCGACGAGGGCGCGGGCAGCGCCATCGTCTTCCAGCATGGGAATCCGACATCCTCCTATCTGGGGCGCAATGTGATGCCGCACTGCGTGGGCTTGGGGCGTCTGATTGCCTGCGACCTGATCGGTATGGGCGGGTCCGAGAAGCTGCCGAATTCCGGTCCTGACCGCTATGGGTACCAGGAGCAGCGGGAGTTTCTGTTCGGGCTATGGGACAAGCTGGATCTCGGAAACGACGTGATCCTTGTCATACACGACTGGGGCTCCGCCCTGAGCTTCGATTGGGCCCGTCAGAATCCCAAGCGGGTCAAAGGCATCGTCTACATGGAGGCCATCGTCAAGCCGGTGGCCTGGCAAGATTGGCCCGAGAATGCACGCAAGGTTTTCCAGGGCTTCCGCAGCGAGCGCGGCGAGGAAATGGTTCTCGAGAAGAACATTTTCGTTGAGCGGGTGCTGCCAAGCTCGGTATTGCGCGGCCTGACCGAGGACGAGATGGCGGTCTACCGCGCCCCTTTCACGACGCCGGGTGAAGACCGCCGGCCGACGCTGAGCTGGCCGCGCCAGCTGCCTATCGAAGGCGAGCCGGCAAGCGTTGTCGCCATCGTCTACGACTATGGCCGGTGGTTGGCCGAAAGTCCGATCCCCAAGCTGTTCATCAATGCCGAGCCGGGCTCGATCTTGACCGGGGCGGCCCGCGATTTCTGCCGGAACTGGCCAAACCAAAAGGAGATCACGGTCAAGGGAAGTCACTTCATCCAGGAGGACAGCCCCCACGAAATCGGTCGCGCAGTTGCCGATTTCGCGCGATCGGTACGAGATGGAACATTTGCGGGCGACTGACATCTTTCGGGCTGATTCCTGCGTGTTTCTCAGTGCGACAAACCCTGCTGCATGTCGACAAGGACGGGCTGAACGCAGACCTGCTAGCGTTCTTTCGGGGCTGATGCGGCATGTGGAGACGGCCGTGGACGCGACGCGGCTGCAGCCGTTGAGGACGTCAGTGTCGAGCCTAGAGGGGGCCCCGACGATGTTGTAGCAGCGCAAATCCTCTTGACGATGTGCAATTGCACACCTATATGGCTGGATGGCAACACCAAACAGATCTTATCTCTGTTACGCCCTCGCAGCCCGGAAGAGCGCTCGCCATCTGAGCCGCCTGTACGATAACCACTTGGCGCCGGCGGGCCTGTCGGTTTCGCAATTCTCGATCCTGAGGCTGCTGAAGGAGCACGGGCGCCTCAAGATTACCCAGTTGGCTCAGTTGCTGATCATGGAGCGGACAAGTTTGGTTCGCGCTCTGAAACCGCTCCAAGCCTCCGGTTGGGTCGTTGCTGAGCGCCCTGACAATGGTCGCGCCTTCGACGTCAGGCTGTCTCCATCGGGATTGGAAAAAGTCGCTGACGCAATACCGTTCTGGGCAGAGGCGCAGGCTGCTTTCGAAGATGAAGTCGGACGTGATCGCGCCATCCGGTTTCGCGACGAGATCTCGGAATTGAACCTGGGAGGGTGACTCTCATTTTTATCCTAAACTGTGTAGATACACAGTTGACCGCATTGCTGTCCATCGTGCAGGCGGAGATCACCCCCCGTCGCATTTACGCAACCTCAACCATCCACTCAGGAGATGAATGATGAGCACGCAGACGTTCCTGGTAATCGGCGCGACCGGTAGGACAGGTCAACATACAGTTCAACATCTTCTTGAAAAAGGTCACGCTGTCCGCGCGATGGTCCACAAGGAAGACGAACGCTCGGAGGCACTTCGGAGCACGGGTGTGGAGGTCGTGATCGGTGAACTGTTGGAGCACGACGACGTAATCCGGGCAGCAGCCGGCACCAGCGCGGCTTATTTTTGCTATCCCGTCAGCCCGGGACTCATTCAGGCAACGGCGTATTTTGTGGACGCGGCCAAGCGGGCGGCGCTCAAAGTCGTTGTAAACATGTCGCAGATTTCTGCGCGGGAAGATTCCGAAAGCCACGCCGCGCGCGACCACTGGATCGCCGAACGCCTTTTCGACTGGTCTGGCGTTCCGACCGTCCACATCCGTCCGACATTCTTCTCGGAATGGCTGTTGTTCCCGTTTGTGCGCGCGACCATTGTCGAAAATGGCATCATCGATCTGCCGTATGGCAACGGGCGCCATGCTCCAATTGCTGCGGAGGACCAGGCGCGAGCTATCGCGACCATCCTGGCGGAGCCAGCCGCTCATGTCGGGAAGACCTATCCCCTCTGCGGACCAACTGAGCTGGATCAGGCCGGAATCGCCGCGGCCATCACCGAGGTGCTGGGCCGAAAGATCAGCTACCGGCCGCTGACCATTCCTCAATATCGGGAGCGTCTCGAGAAGGCAGGCTTGCCTGAGTTCATGATCCAGCATTTCTGCGCGGTCGCCCTCGACTATCAGAACGGCCTCTTCTCAGGTGAAGACAAGTTCATCGCCGAATTGACCGGTAAGCCTCCGATGACCGTGCAGGATTTCGTGGCTTCGCACCGAGAAGCCTTCAAGAGGGTGAGCGCTGCGGGGTGACACGCGGACGTCCGGGCAGGCTTCGGTCCAACGCGCCTTGCGGCCACATGTACGCGCTCACGGTGTCGCGCATCGTGACTGATCGCAACCTGTCGACGGCAAGCCACCAAGTTACGTGGTCTAGAAATCATAGCGCCGAGCGAAGAAGTAATTGGAAGTTGGCCACTGCCGGTAAGGAAACCCCGGTTATTGTGCAAACTAGAAAAAATATTTCTGCTTCGAGAGTGCGATCAATGTCGCCGGCCACTTGAGACCAACGACTTTTTTGGGAAACGGAGGAGACGATGACAGTCAATTACGAGATCGACGGAGCCGTCGGCGTCGTGACGCTAGCGAAGCCGCCCCACAACCTCCTCGACGACGCCTTGCTCAAGGATTTGATGACTGCCTACGTGCGCCATTTCTGCGCCGGTATGGACGATTTGCCCATCCTGGAAATGGATCTCGGTAAGCGTACCTCCGACCTGCGCACGCAATTCGACGCGGTCGATCGCTGAGAACTGGCCGAGCAAGCCGATCCGCGTGTCGACGTCGCGTGCGAGCGGCTTGCTCACCGTCACCTGCGGGGGTGGCATCGCCGCCGAGGAAGTCTGACCGCCTCCGCGATCGGAGAAGCCAACGCGAAAGAGTGCCGCGAGCGCTATCACCGCCGCGCCCACCACCCAGGGCCAGGCCGTGGACCGCGCGGCAGCCGCCTGTTCGCCGTGCTCGTCAAGGCCTTAAGGCTGAGGAGGCACTTTCGTGTAGTGGCCCGCTCCCCGCTACCGACGGGATACCATTGTGGCGCGGCGCGTGGTACCTTAGCAGCGCCGACACTTGGGATAAGGGCTCAGCGAACGGGCCGGTCTGTGCGGGTTAAACCGCTGGTGTCGCGTAACGAACAGGGACAGGGAGGCAAGGATGAACCCACATCTTGGCCGGCTCGCGGCAGCGGGCGCGCTGCTGGCTGCGTTATCCGCCGCCGGGGCGGCGCATGCGCAAAGGCAGGGCGGGGTGCTGAAGATCTACTTCTTCGACAGCCCGGCGAGCGTGTCGATCCATGAGGAAACGACGGCCGCTGGCCAAGGGCCGGTAATGGGGGTCTTCAACAATCTGGTCATGTATAAGCAGGACGTGCCGCAGAGCGGCATGCAATCGATCATGCCGGACCTCGCCAGCGAGTGGTCCTGGGACGAGGACAAGACCCACCTGACGTTCAGACTGCGCGAAGGGATCAAATGGCACGACGGCAAACCCTTTACCGCGAAGGACGTGCTGTGCACCTGGGATCTCCTCACCGGGAAGTCGAGCGAGAAACTGCGCATCAATCCGCGCAAGGCCTGGTACCGCAACCTCGAAGAGGTCACCGCCAATGGCGACTTTGAGGTGACCTTTCGCCTGAAGCGGCCGCAGCCGGCCTTTATCGCCTTGCTCGCCTCCGGCTTTTCGCCGGTGTATCCGTGCCACGTTTCGCCGCGCGACATGCGCAGTCATCCGATCGGCACCGGTCCGTTCAAATTCGTGGAATTCAAGCCAAACGAGTCGATCAAGGTCACGAGAAACCTCGATTACTGGAAGAAGGGCCAGCCCTACCTCGACGGTATCGAATATCAGATCATCAAGAACGTCTCGACCGGGGTGCTGTCGTTCGTCTCCGGCAAGGTCGACATGACCTCTCCTTATTTTCTGCAGGTCCCGGTGGTGAAGGACATCAAGGACCAGGCACCCGAGGCGACTTGCGCCCTGGTTCCGGTGAACGTCAATCGCAACGTGATGATGAACCGCGAGGCACCCCCTTTCAACGACCCCGATCTGCGGCGTGCGGCGGCGCTCAGCCTCGATCGCAAGGCCTTTGTCGATACCCTGACCCTGGGCAAGGGCGATGTGGGCGGGGTCATGCAACCCCCGCCGGAAGGTGTGTGGGGAATGCCGCCGGAAATGCTGCGGACGTTGCCGGGCTATGATCCCGATGTGCCGAAGAACCGCGCGGAAGGCCGCCGGATCATGGAGAAGCTCGGCTATCGGCCGGACAGGCGGCTGGAGATCAAGGTGTCCACCCGCAACTTGGCACCCTATCGCGATGCGGCGATACTCCTGATCGACCAGTTGAAGGAGATCTATGTCGACGCCGAGCTCGAACCCGTCGACACGGTCCAATGGTTTCCCAAGGTCATGCGCGGGGACTACTCCGTCGGTCTCAACCTGACCGGGAATGGTGTCGACGATCCGGACCAGACCCTGTACGAGAATTTCACTTGCGGCGCGGAGGGCAATTACGACCGCTACTGCAACCCGGAGGTCGACAAGATGGTCGACCGCCAATCGATGGAATTCGACCAGAAGAAGCGCAAGGAGCTGGTCTGGGCGATCGAGCGCAAGCTTGCCGAGGACGCGGCCCGGCCGATCCTCTGGCACAACCGCACCGGGACCTGCTGGCATCCTTACGTGAAGGGCTACCGCCGATGGTCAACAGCGTCTACAACGGCTGGCGCTTCGAGGACGTGTGGCTCGACCGATAGCCGCACCCGTTCCGTCGGAGCTTGACTTTATGGCAGTGCGGTGCTATTATAGCAAATAATAAAAATGTGATTTTAACAAAGATGAATCGATCGGAGAGCGGTGCGAAATGGCGACGCAAATTCTCCCTGCAGCCTCCCTCAGGGATATCCCTCGGCTCCCTGCTGCCCGGGTTCTGATTTGGGCATCTAACCATTTGATGTGGATGGCGTTATGGTCGATCGGACGGGCGATTTTGCGGGTCGAAGCGAATGTTCTCCCTGCTCTCAGGGAGGGACGAGCTGAGAAGCCGCAACTCGGGCCGCCAATGCCCTTTCGTCACAAACGACGGAAAGCCGATGACATCACGGAGATGCGATCGACCGGGACGGGTGAAGCGTGTTATCCTACCAGTACAGGCCCTGCGGGATGGCGTGCCGCGGGGGAGGGAGGAAGATCGTGGGATCCTATCTCGTGCGTCGGTTTGGCCTGATGCTCCTGACATTGTTCGGGATATCGGTGATCATTTTCGTGATGCTGCGGCTCGCCCCGGGCAACATTGCCGACATCCTGTTCGACGCCGCGGGCTTTGTCGACCCGACCGAGAAGGCGCAGATCATGAAGGATCTGGGTCTCGACAAGTCGCTTCCGGTGCAATACGCGAGTTGGATTGCCGGCCTGGCGCAGGGCGATCTCGGTTTCTCCTACGTCACCGACCGGCCGGCTATTCGGGAAATCCTGCCGCGCATCCCGATCACTGCCAGGATCGCCGGGCTGGCGGTGCTCTTCGCCGCGGCGATCGGGATCCCGCTCGGAGTGATCAGCGCCGTCAAGCAGAATACCCGCCTCGACTATGTTTTGCGCGTGTTTTCGTTGTCCGCGCTGTCGTTACCGGCCTTCTGGCTCGGATTGCTGGTCTTGATGTTCTGTGTCGCCTATTTCGGCACGATCCCGATCTACAGCGATGCGCCGCAGAGCTTCTGGCAGGCGCTGGTGATGTACAGCGTGCCGGCCGCCGTCGTCGGGATCCGGAGCCAGGCCTTGATAATGCGGCTCACCCGCTCGTCGATGCTCGAAGTGTTGCGTCAGGATTATATCCGCACCGCGCGCTCGAAAGGCGCCTCCGAGAATGTCGTCAACTACCACCATGCCCTGAAGAACGCGGTATTGCCGGTTGTCACGGTGCTTGGGCTCGAGATCGGGATCCTTTTGGGTGGACTGGTTGTAATCGAGACTGTGTTCAATATTCCGGGGGTAGCGCGGTTTCTTATCGAAGCCATCCGCTGGCGAGATTATCCGATCGTGCAGAATATAATCATGTACATTGCTCTAATCGTCGTCTTGGTCAACTTTATCGTTGATATGCTGTACGCTGCGTTGGACCCGCGGATCAAGTACTCGGATTGAGCCGGAGATTTGCAATGGCCATTATCGACTACCGAGCAGAATTGACCAGGGCCGGGGCCAACGTCGGAGGACGCTGGAGCGCCATCCGTTTCCTCGCACGCCGTTATCCGCTGGGCGCGTTCGGCGTGGTAATCATGGCGCTGTGCGTCTTCGCCGCGCTGTTCGCCCCCTACATCACGGTCTACGACCCGTTGTCGACGAATGCGGCGTTTTCATTAGCGCGGCCCTCCGCGCAGCACTGGCTCGGCTGCGACTTCATGGGCCGCGACGTATACAGCCGTATCGTCTATGGCTCCCGTATCTCGCTCGCGGTCGGGATCGGCTCGTTGAGCCTGGGGCTCACCTGCGGCGTCCTCATCGGGCTGACATCGGGCTATCTCGGCGGCTGGATCGACTTGGCCGCGCAGCGCTTGATCGACATCCTGCAATCGCTGCCCCTGCTCGTCATGGCATTGTTGATGACCGCCTCGCTCGGGCCCTCGCTCAGGAACACGATCATCGCGATTTCGATCGCGCTGATCCCCTCTTCGGCCCGCGTCGTCCGCGCCACGACGCTGTCTCTGCGTGAGCAGCCTTTCGTCGAGTCGGCGAAGGCGATCGGCATGAGCGAAGTGCGGATCGCCTTCCGCCATGTGCTTCCTAACACCTTAGCGCCGCTGATCGTGCTCGGGACCGCCCAACTCGGCGCGACGATCTTGATCGAGGCAACGCTGTCGTTTCTCGGGCTCGGCGTCCCCGAGCCGCATCCTTCGTGGGGCCGGATGCTTTCGGAATCGGCAGCCGAATATGTGCGCACCGCGCCGTGGCTGGTGATCTTCCCGGGTCTGGCGATCAGCCTGGTTGTGTTCGGCACGAACCTCTTCGGCGATGCCTTGCGCGATCTCCTCGACCCGCGTCAGCGCAGCTGATCACCTCGCCCGCTCCGGGTCAACGAAAGCGCGGGATGCCTCCGATGGCGAACAGTGAGACGATGGTCGACCGCGCGTCACCCGCCTATGCGATGACCAAAGTGGCCGAACAAGCCGGTACGGCGATCGACATCAAGGGCCTGCAGACTTACCTCTTCACCCGGTCGGGAATCGTCAAAGCCGTAGATGACGTCTCGTTCTCGCTCCAGCGGGGGGAGACCTTGGCAATAGTCGGCGAGTCCGGCTGCGGCAAGTCGATGACGGCTCTGTCGATCATGAGGCTGGTCCCCAATCCTCCGGGAAAGATCGTCGGCGGCACGATCATGGTGGAAGGCAGGGACCTGCTGAAGCTCGACGAAGCCGAGATGCGCGACATCCGCGGCAACGACATTTCGATGATCTTCCAGGAGCCGATGACCTCGCTCAATCCGGTGCTGACGATCGGCCACCAGATCGGCGAGGCGCTGCGCCTGCATCAGGATTTGTCGAAGAGCGCCGCCGCCGAGAAGGCGGTCGAGATGCTGCGGCTCGTCAAGATCCCCGAGCCGGCGCAGCGGGCGCGCGAATACCCGCACCAGCTCTCCGGCGGCATGCGGCAGCGGGCGATGATCGCGATGGCGCTCGCCTGCAACCCGCGGGTATTGATCGCCGACGAGCCGACGACCGCGCTCGATGTGACGATCCAGGCGCAAATCCTCGATCTGATCCTGGAACTGCAGAAACAACTCGGTACCGCGGTTATCCTGATCACGCACAATCTCGGGGTCGTGGCCGAAACCGCGCAGCGAGTAATCGTGATGTATGCGGGCAAGAAGGTCGAAGAAGCCGAGGTTGATACGCTGTTTGCACAGCCGCTCCACCCTTACACCCATGGCTTGCTGGCATCTATCCCGCGGCTCGAGATCATGGCGGGGCGCAACTCCGCGTCGGTCGGGCGGTTGCAGGAAATCCCGGGCATGGTGCCGGCGCTCAATAATCTGCCCCCGGGGTGTGTCTTCGCCCCGCGCTGCACCTTCGCCGATGACCGCTGCCGCTCGCAATATCCGCCCTACGAACAGTTACGACCCGGGCACTGGGCGGCGTGCTGGCATTCGGAGAGGCTCTATGGTGGGCGGGATGGCTAACCTAGCCGTCGCCGAAGTCGCCGCGACAAAAGCGCCGGCGCGCAGCTCCGTCCCGGTGATCGAGGTCACCGGGCTGAAGAAGCATTTCCCGGTCAAGAAGGGTCTGCTCCGGCGCACGGCGGGTTACGTCTATGCGGTCGACGGCGTCAGCTTTTCGATCGATCAGGGAGAAACCCTCGGCCTGGTGGGTGAAAGCGGCTGCGGCAAGTCGACTGTCGCGCGAACCCTGCTGCGCCTCGTCGAGCCGACCGCCGGCATGATCAAGCTCAACGGTGAAGACATCACGCATTTGGGCAAAACCGCTATGCGGCCGCATCGGCGCCAGATGCAGATCATTTTCCAGGATCCGTTTTCTTCGCTGAACCCGCGCATGTCCGCGGGAGACATCGTCGGCGAACCCTTGCAGGTGCATGGGCTCGCCCATGGCAAGGAAAAGGAGGGGCGCGTCGCTGCGTTGTTCGACCAAGTGGGGTTGCGCCGCCTGCAGATGCGCAGCTTTCCGCACGAGTTTTCCGGCGGACAGCGGCAGCGCATCTGCATCGCCCGCGCACTTGCGCTGAACCCCAATCTGATCATCGGCGATGAGCCCGTCTCAGCACTCGACGTGTCGATCCAAGCCCAGGTCATTAACTTGATGATGGATCTGCAGCGAGAGAAAAATCTCTCCTACCTGTTCATCGCACACGATCTCGCCGTGGTCGAGCACATCAGCCACCGCATCGCGGTGATGTATCTCGGCAAGATCGTCGAATATACCGACAAACAAACGCTGTTTACGAACCCTCTCCATCCCTACACGGAGGCGCTGCTCGCGGCAGTGCCCGTCCCCAACCCCAGGATCAAGCGGAAGAAGCTGTTGCTGCAGGGCGATGTTCCGAGCCCGATCAATCCACCGCCGGGCTGCACATTTCATACCCGCTGTCCCTATGCCGAGGCGCAGTGCAAGGTCGATGTCCCGGCGCTGCGCGAGGTCAGCCCGGGTCACAGAGTGGCCTGCCATCTGCGTTGACGTCCTGGCGCAAGGCCGGAAGCGCAAGTGATTACGATTTCTCTCCGAATTCCGGACAAACGCAGACATATTACTTAACTAATTTACCTTTGTTAACCAATTCGAGGAAAACAAGAGGGATTTGGCGGTCGGCGGCAAGGCGATCGTTGGCACGAGACTTAAAAAATAGTTAAAGAGTTTTAGAGCAGCGTTGCTTTGTATCCGCTATTGGTTATAAGCTGATGGCTAGCCATTGGCTTTTACAACCTAATGACTTCCGGTGCGTCCAAACACAGAGTGACACGAGAAATGTTCGGCGAAATGTCGTTAGTCCCGGCAACCGATGAACTAAGGGCTCATGGTAGTGCGGCGCCCGCGCCCGCCGCGAGAGGTCGTGCGACGCCCGTCGGCTCCCTCTCCGATCTGTTCGAGGAGTCGCCGCCCTCGCACTGCGATGCCGCGAAAGAACGGCTGTGGCCAACCGTCGTGTCTCACGCACCGGAACCCGTTCGGCGCGAGCATCGGGTGAAGCCGGTGTTTCCGATCGGCATCATTTTCTACCTCGCTTCAATCGGAATTGTGGCGATCGCGACGGTCGGTGTCTTGTTCGGCATCGGCTTTTCCCTGCTCGTGCAGCCGGCTGACGCGTTGGGAGCTGGAGCCGCTGCCCGCAGTCACGGCTCCGGCGTAAGATCGCTATTATACGGTCTTGTACCGAATTTTTTTGGCGACACGGTTGCGGCCGACACGAAAGTTGTGACGGTGCCAATAAGGCCAGAGTTGCCTGGCGCAACGGCGGTGGCGGCTTTGCATCCTGCCCCCATGGCGCAGCCGGCAGCCGATCAGAAGCCGTCGCCGGAGCAGAATGGCGCGGTGCCGCCGCCGGCAGTCGCCGACGCTCCCGGAGGCGAGGCCAATCAGCCACCGGCCGAGGAGGAGGAGAAGCAGGCCGAGGTTGGCGGGACGACGGACGCTAGCGCACCTGTTATGGTGGCCCGCGATCCGCCGTCGAGTACCGCCATCCCAGCCGCCACAGCGGCGCCGCCGAGCCTCCCCACTGTCGAGGTCGCCGAGCTTTTGGCGCGCGGCGACGGCTATCTGGGCAAGGGGGACGTCACCTCCGCCCGCCTCTTCTACGAGCGTGCCGCGGACGCCGGAAGCGGCCAGGGAGCGATGCGGCTTGGGGCGACTTTTGACCCCAACTTCCTGGGTCGTGCCGGTCTGGTCGGAACTCGCGGCGACCAGACCAGAGCAGACATGTGGTACCACCGCGCCCGCGGCCTCGACACGGCCGCAGCGGCGGGCGAGCCGAACCGCCAAGAGACAAAATAGGGAAAAGGTGTCGCCGTGAAGCGCTCGACTTTGGCGGCCGCGATCGTCGCCGCACTCAGCCCGATGACGGCCCTCGCGGCGCCCGCAAGCACCGCTGCACTACCCGATGTTGCCGTGGCCAATAGAGGGGTGGTTGAACTCGAAACGGGGCGTGCCCCAGGCATCTCGGTACGCATCGCCGAGGATCTCGCCAATATTATCGACGACGGGGCAACGCGGCGGGTCCTGCCGGTGGTCGGCAAAGGGTCGCTGCAAAACCTTAGCGATCTCAAGCTGCTGCGGGGTATCGATCTGGCCATTTTGCAGACTGATGTCCTCGATTATGCCAGGCAAGGCAACTACTTTCCGGGCATCGAGACTTGGGTAAGTTATATCGCCAAGCTCTACAACGAAGAGTTCCATCTCCTCGCCCGACGCGATGTCAAAGCGGTAGGAGATCTGGCGAACCAGAAGGTCAATCTTGATTTGCGCGGCGCTGGTACTGCGATTACGGCCAGCCGGCTCTTCGACTTTCTGAAGATCGCGGTGACGCCCACCTACGACGATCAGGAAGTGGCTCTAGGGAAGCTGCGCAAGGGTGATATCGCCGCGCTTGCTTTTGTCGCAGGCAAGCCGGCGCCGCTGTTCTGCAACATCGCTGCTGAGGAGGGCCTGCACTTCCTCGCGGTCCCGCTCAATCCGGAGATAACGGCGGCTTATGTGCCGACGCGGCTCACCGCCGAGGACTATCCGGGCTTGGTGCCGGGCGACCGCCCGGTCGACACTGTGGCGATCGGCACCGTGCTTGCGGCAGCCAATCTCCAATACGGCTCTGAGCGCTACCGGAATCTGGTCAATTTTGTAGATGCGTTCTTTACCGGGTTCCAATCGGTGCTCGAACCCGGCCATCATCCGAAATGGCATGAGGTCAATATTATGGCCGAGCTTCCCGGCTGGCGCCGCTTTCCGCCTGCCGAGCAATGGCTGCAGCGCAATGCACCGGTGGCTGCCGCGCCCAATCTCCAGGATCTCAAGGGTATTTTCTCGCGCTTCATCGACGAGCGCCAGCAGGCGACCGGCGGGTCGCCAATGACCCAGCAGGAAAAGGATCAGCTTTTCGGGCAGTTCGAGGCGTGGCAGAGAGGTCGAATTCGTTAGCGCGCTGCGGACAACGCGACTGTTTTTTTTCCAGCATTTGATGGGCGCCTCTCGGATCAACCGCTCTGTCGGTGCACATTACTCGCCCGTGAGGCGCGCGGTGCAGCGGCTGATAGTGATAACCGCTACCGTCTTAGCCGGCGTTCTCACTGTTCCGACCGTTGGATGGCAAGCCCTAGCCGACATCAACCCGAAGCGCGGCGGTACGCTCGAGTTTGCGGTCACCGTCGAGCCCGGCAATTACGACTGTCACGGCAATATCTCGTTTGCTTTTCTGCACCCCATTGCCCCTCATTACTCAACCTTGCTCAAATTCGACGCGGCCAATTATCCCCAGATTATCGGCGATTTGGCCGAGTCTTGGAGCACATCGGCGGATCGGCTCACCTACACCTTCAAGCTGCGGCCCAATGTTCTATTTCACGACGGATCGCGGATGACATCGGCAGATGTCAAAGCGAGCTACGAGCGTATTGTGCACCCTCCGCCCGGTGTCGTCTCGGCGCGCAGGGTCGACTATGCTGCCATATCGAGCATCGACACGCCCGACCCGCTCACGGTGGTATTTCGCCTGCAATGGCCGGAAGCGGCGATGTTGGCGAATTTCGCTTCCCCGTGGAATTGTATCTACAGCGCCGCCAGGCTCGCGGCTGATCCTCAATTTCCCAAGACCAACATTCTCGGCACCGGGGCATTCGCTTTCGCTGAGTATGTCAAGGGGCAGTACTGGCGGGGCAAACGCTGGGAAAGATATTTCCTGCCTGGCAGGCCCTACCTCGACGGTTACCAGGCAGATTTCATCCCCGGCAATGCGGTGATGGCGGCGTACAAGAGCGGCCACATCGCCGCCGAGTTCCGTAGCATCACGCCTCCGCAACGCGACGACCTCATCGAGGTGCTCGGCGATCGCATCGAGATCAGCGAAAGCCCTTGGCTGTCCAATCTGCTGGTCGTGTTCAACACCAAGAAAGCGCCGTTCGACGATGCGCGGGTGCGGCGGGCGCTTTCGCTTGCCATCGACCGCTGGGGCGCTGTCGCGAAGTTGCAGGGGTCGACCTTTCTCAAATATGTCGGCGGCGTCATGCGACCGGGCTCGAATATGGCCACGCCGGAGGCGGAACTGGTCACGATACCCGGCTTTTCCCGCGATATTGCGGCCGCGCGCGCCGAGGCGAGAAGGCTCCTCGACGAGGCGGGAGTGCACGATCTCAAGGTGACCGTCACGGTTCGCGATATCCCGATGCCGCATTATGCGGGAGCCGACTTGCTGGCCGAAAGCTGGCGCCAAATCGGCGTTACGACGACACAGGATCGGCGGAACATCTGGGATTGGCAACAGGAAATAGATGCTCGCCAGTTCGACGTGGCGCTCGATTTCTCGGGTGACTTCTATGACGACCCGACGATTCAGATGACGAAGTACGTCTCGCACGATCTGTCGCCGGTCAATTACTCTTATTCGACCGATCGCTTTCTTGATGCCCTTTTTATCGGTCAAGCGGTCACCAGCGACCCCCGGCAACGCGCAAAGATTGTTCGCGATTTCGAGCGGCATGCTCTGTCCGAGGCGTATACCGTGCCGTTGCTGTGGTGGAACCGCATCGTCGCTACGTCAGCCAAGCTCAAGGGGTGGAGCATCACGCCCAGCCACTTCATCGGGCAGGATCTGACCGAAGTTTGGCTGGCCCAGTGATCTGTGGTACGAGAGCCGACGATGCCGAGTTGTCGGGTTGAGGCGGTGGAGGCGCCGCGGTCTATCGACGGGGAGCCGAATGGCGAACATAGGAGCTGCGGATAGAGGGAGGTCAGTGGCGGAGACTGCACCTCGTCGATCACCTCTAAAGAAGCTCTATGTTCAGGTGCTGATCGCGATCGCAGCGGGCATTCTCCTCGGGGCCTTCTATCCGAGCCTGGCGGTCGACATGAAGCCGCTCAGCGACGCCTTCATCACACTTATACGAGCCGTCGTGCCCCCGATCATTTTTGCTACCGTTGCGGTCGGCATCGCCAAAATGGGCGATATGCGCCGGGTCGGCGTCGTCGGTCTTCGGGCGATCATCTATTTCGAGGTCGTGTCGACGCTGGCACTGCTCATCGGGCTCGCCGTGGGCAATCTGGTCCAGCCGGGGGCCGGCCTTCACATCGACCCCGCTTCGCTCGACGAAAAGGCCATCGCCGGCTACGTCACCAGCGCCAAGTCACTGACAATCGTCGATTTCTTGATGAAGATGATCCCGACCAACATGGTCGGCGCCATCGCCCAGGGCGACATCCTGCCGGTGCTCGTCATCGCGATCTTGTTCGGCTTTGCGCTTTGCCTTATCGGCGAGCGCGGTCAGCGCCTGGCCAGTGTGATCGACGACTTCATTCATGCGTTGTTCGCGGTCGTGCGGATTGTCATGTATGTGGCGCCGCTCGCCGCCTTTGGCGCAATGGCATTCACGATCGGCAAGTTCGGCTTCGGGATGCTCGCCAGCCTCGGGTGGCTGCTGGGGTGCGTCTATCTGACGTCGATCCTGTTTGTACTGATCGTGTTCGGACTGGTTGCCCGGATCTTTGACCTGCGTGTCTGGAAAATAATACGGTACTTCAAGGATGAGCTGCTGATTGCCTTCAGTGCGACCTCGGGTGAGGCGATGATCCCGCGCTCTATCATCAAGCTAGAGCGGATGGGTTGCTCGGAGGAGACCGTCGGGCTGGTGTTGCCTACCGGCTTTTCTTTCAACACCGATGGCACCGCGATCTATATGACCACGGCCGTTCTGTTCATCGCCCAAGCGACTGATATCAACCTGACGATCGGCCAGCAGTTGACGATCCTTTTTGTCATGCTCTTCACCTCCAAGGGAGCCGCGGGGATCGCTGGCGCCGGTTTTGTCGCCCTCGCCGCGACATTGCCCGCACTCGGCGTGCTGCCGGTCGGCGGTCTGGCGCTGCTTCTCGGCGTCGAGCGCTTCATGTCTGAGATCCGCGCCGTCACCAATCTCTTCAGCAACATCTTCGCGACTGTGGTGATTGCGCGATGGATGGGCGAGCTCGACGACGAGCGCTTGAACCTCGTCCTCGACGGGGAGGCCGAGGACGAACTTCTCGAGACCCCGGTGTTGGCGCGTGAGGGACAACGTTGAGATCACCAGGAGGCGCTTATGTCTGTCACGGAGAAGGCTTCCGCCGAGGCGCACGCGCGGCCCAAAGTCGAGCCTGCGCTAAATCTCAATTTTCTCTCGCATGGGACGCTCGAATGTCGCGAGATCGAGTGGTCGCGCAAATTCTATGAGGAGTTCCTCGGCCTCGAGGTGGTGCAAACCAGCGCGATCTCACTGCTGATCCGGCTCGGCGGCGACCACGCCGTCGCGGTGGTCAAAAGCAAGAAGGTGCACGAAATGAACCTTCTCAACCATAGCGGGCTTGACGTTCGGACCAAGGAGGAAGTGGACGCAGCGCACCGCATCGTCACCGAGCAGGCCGATAAGTGGAAACTCACCAAGATCACTAAGCCGGTGCTGCAGCACGGCACCTACAGCTTCTTTTTCTGGGATGGCGACGGCAATTGCTGGGAGATCCTGACGAATCCCGAAGGCGGCTACCGCTGGTTGTTTGGCATCGGCGACCAGCAGGGCAAGGGTCACCTCGACCGAAATTTCAGGCGCCCCGGCTTCGAGGTGTAGCGCCGGCAGTGTGAAAGGGTGCTGCGGGATATCGCCAAATCGACATGATATACGTTCGCCTTGCGCGTCCGGAATGGTGTCACGGAAGCCTGCAATGAGTGCCTGAGGGCATGAAGATAGAGAAAATGCTTCAGAAATCTGC